>RRZU010333300.1_pt1 | contig 21605 bp, 20 predicted proteins | sample 2165561 | NCBI WGS metagenome assembly RRZU01 (sample SAMN10456909, study PRJNA506462) | wastewater metagenome | isolation source: wastewater sludge | place: USA: Moscow, Idaho | reverse complement strand
TGTTGTTGCTAAAAAAGATAAATAGACATAATAAATCAGTGATAGACTAAATGTTGTATCTATGAATATTAAAGGCAAGAAGCAAGATAAAAGCACTCCGGCAGTGAGTATTATCAATCCTATTTTTCGATAAAAATAGCCGAATACAGAAATTATTTCATTAATACTTGAACGATCATTGATAAAAAGAGGTTTATACAGTACTGCCCCTATAGCTGCACCAATTCCAAGCTCTGCAAGATTTAAAAAATCAAGCAAATTACTTATGGTACCGGTCAAACCTACAAAATCATCACCTAGCTTCTCTAAAAATATCTTCCTAGAGAAGAAAGACAAAAACAAAGTAATGAAATAAAATATAGTATTTACCCTTGCATTTAAAAGGCTTTTATGAAGTCTGGACTCATACATGGCTATTACGTACAAAAAACATACTTCTTTATAAAAAAACAAAGATAAAAATTAATATCCTCGGTATAATAAAACAATTAAAAACATTGCTGTCCCATTAAAATCGCAAAACGCTCTTTGAAATATTTGAAATTTAGTTCGTTACAGAGGTTTTTCGAGTCAACGGACTTGAATTTATAGCTTTGCAATCAGATTAATCTGATTGTATATGTTTCAAGATAAATTTGTTTTCGCTCAACTCGTTTCCTTTTTAGATAGAAATCACTTCAACTACCTAGTGCGCAAGTTTGATGGCGACAAGTATGTTAAACACTTCACATGTTGGAATCAACTGCTTGCACTCATGTTTGGTCAATTATCCAACAGGGAAAGTTTGCGAGATTTGATTATTGCCCTAGGTGCTCATCGCTCCAAGTGTTATCACTTAGGAATGGGTAAGAACGTATCAAAATCATCTTTAGCTCGGGCGAATCAAGATAGAGACTACCAAATTTTTGAAGAGTTCGCTTACTCTCTAGTAAATGAAGCCAGACAGAAACGTGCTACAGACATTTTCAAGTTGGGAGGAAATGTATATGCTTTTGATTCCACAACAATCGACTTATGTCTAAATGTCTTCTGGTGGGCTAAGTTCCGAAAGAAGAAAGGAGGAATTAAAGTTCACACCTTGTACGATGTGGAAACTCAAATCCCGGCATTCTTCCATATAACAACAGCCAGTGTTCATGATTCAAAAACTATAGATAAAATCCCTTACGAACCTGGTTCTTACTATATATTTGACCGTGCCTACAACAACTTCAAGATGTTGTATCGGATTCATCAAATAGAAGCCTACTTCGTTGTTAGGGCAAAGAAGAATCTTCTATACAAATCCGTCAAATGGAAACGCAGACTACCGAAGAATGTACTTTCTGATATGTCTATCGAATTGACCGGATTTTATCCGAAGCAATACTATCCTGAAAAACTTCGGTTGGTTCGTTATTGGGATGAAGAACAAAAACGAGAGTTTGTATTCTTAACCAATGCCATGGATATATCTGCCCTTCAAGTGGCAGAATTGTATAAGAACCGGTGGCAGGTGGAGTTGTTCTTCAAATGGCTCAAGCAACACCTCAAAATTAAAAAGTTTTGGGGTACTACAGAAAATGCCGTAAGAATACAAATCTATGCTGCCATATGTGCCTACTGTTTGGTCGCAATCATTCAACATGATATGAAACTTGACAGAAGCACATATGAGGTTCTCCAAATCCTAAGCATATCCCTGACGGATAAAACTCACTTAAAAGATCTCTTTAACAAAACTAATTTTCAATATGACAAAGAACGGTGCGACTCTAATGAACCAAGTTTATTTGATTTTTAATAACGTCTCAATTTTAATGGGACACTAGTGATTTAAATATAAACATATTAATAGTATATACATAAAATATTAAAGTCCATAAGTTTGCCCATTAAGAGATCGTTCATCTACAAAATCAAGGAAATCAATGGCAGATTCCTCATCTTCTGTTCTCTCACTTCCTCTCAGATACTCCATATAGTCAATATCAAAGGTTTCCTGACTTTTTATAAATTGGAGATGTGTAATCTCTTTGTCCTGAAGCTTCTGAATAAGCATTTCATAAGGTAAAAGCAGTTTTTCTTCTTCCATAATTATATTTTTATAAGGTAAATACTTAAAATTATCTTCCGCATTCTCCATCGTAAAGAATGTCGAGGTCTTGAATAATTTTATTATAATTATCATCTATATCCTGTTTTGTCACTGCATTAATTACAGGTAGAGGATCTTCCTGAAGCTTGAACATTTGCAGCTTAGCTTTCATTTTCTTATAATTTGCAGTTCCGAATCCCATAATAAATTCACCTTGCTCCAACTCAGCAAAAGTATTAGCATCATATACCTCTTCTTTTTGAGTACTTTTAGTTGAATTTCGGCTTTGACTTTGGCCGGATTTTCCTGTACTGTAGCTCCATTTTTCGGCCTCGTGCTTACCAAAAAACAAAGGATAATATTTCAATGCTTCAACGTCCTTTGTCCTACCAAGAAAAATATTAGCACAGTTTGCTTCTATTGATGCTCGGTCTTCTCTCTTATACACCTTTTCAAGCTTTGAACCTGATTGAGTCATCACAACGAAGGCAGCATTATATTCCCTTAATACGGAAGGCATTTGCTGAAAATTGTTCACTTTAAAAGTGGTCATTTCATCAAGTATATATGCGAATTTGATTTTATTACCAAATTCGATTTTACGTGCCGAAATGGGCAAAAGCATAGCGATGATAGGCGATATTATATTCTCACGAGCAAAGTTATTGCACACGGCAAAAAGTTTTGGATCTTCCGGATCTACCAAATTAAATATGAAATCATCTCCGGTCAGTACATAACAAATGTTTTTGTTGGTCGCCAAATTCGTAATATAGTTATTAAGAGTAGACAAATAAGAACTCAACGTTCTCTCGCTTCCCTTTGCGCCAATAAATGCGCCTGCCAGTGATTTTGACATATTATCACCTTCTAAGAACTTTATGAGTTCTTCAGGTTTAGCAAGAAGAATGAAATTGAGGATGTGCGGCAAAGTACACAGCCTCTCAAATTCTCCTTTAAACGAATAGAATCTGTATGCTACCCCTTTCAATATACCAAGTGCACCTTGGTACCATTCATCAGTTTTACCATCTATAGGCATCATGGACTTCAAAAAGTCGTCCATGACTTGTTGAAGAAGAGCTTCATCTTCAACAACCTTTTTATCAAGCGGATTAAACCGGTATGTACGTGACATATCGGTGAAGCTGATATAATAAAACTTGAATGGATAATTATATTTAACAGCAAGATTATAAGCTGTTCTCGTGTAATCAAAGTCTTTATAATCATATATAAAGCCGGCCCATTTGTTTTTAATGAATTGTTCCATAAGAGGTTTACCAATTGAAGCTGTCTTCCCGGAACCAGCTCCACCGTAAACCAAAAAATTATCTCTAGGATAATAAAATTCAATATTTTTTCCATCATTTGTTTCGAGAATAAAAACGTCTTCTCCTTTTTTAGGGGAGTTGACAGTTTTCTTATTTCCTGTAATTAACATAGTTAAAAGACAAAATAGTAAATACGGAATATACAAAACAACAGATTTTTGAAGAGGTAAAATCAAATCCAAAAATTCAGGTATTAATCCTGAAATAAGAAAACCAAAAGAAATATGAATACATATATTAAGCCATCTATTATTAAATGGTTTCCAACATATTAATAATGACAATAAAGTCATTATAATTAATAATTGAAATATTATTTCTGTATAATGGTTCATATTAAATTTCTGTTTGTTGATTATCAGATAATATTTCTTTAATTTGTTGTTTAAGATAACTCTTAATTGCTGCTTTAGGGTTAGCAATAATTAGGCTAGCTTTATTTATATTTTTGTAAATTTGTTTTTCCTCTTTCATATCTTGAAGCATTTCATTTATAATTCTATTCTTCACTTTTCCTTTTATCCTTTGTTTGGCAATATACATTGGATTACTGTCATAACGTTCACCTTGGTCATATATATAGTTATATTTACTCGAATATAAATCTTCACATTCCTTTTTCCATTTCATTAAATTAAAACCGCCTTTAACAGTTTTACCGTTCAGTTGGGTACTGACTTCTCTATTCTTAGATCGAGGAGATAAAGCTATTGTTTGCGTTTTATCCATTCTGGAAACAATAACATGTGCATGAAGATTAAATCCATCACGTTTAACTGCCTCCTTTTTATTTCCGAGGAAACCATATTCCTCTTTTTCATCCTCATACCTGTTTTCTTCAATTTTTGCAAAATAAACAAGATCATCACCGGTAAGTTCTTTATCTCTATTGAAATTTTTTGCGTAAATGTTCATAGAATCACGAACATATTCTTTAAAGCTAGACAAAACTTGTTCTTTCTCTAATTGAGTTAAATCATCCCACCTACTAATTTTTTTTCCAGTGACACTTTTAACGAGAAATTTAATTTCTTTTTCAGATGGGTTATAGGTCAGCATGTAGAACTTTTCTTGCTTACTTTTCAGCGTTCTTTTATTGTTATCAATCGAATTAATTACAGTCGTTGAATCTACTGCATCATCTTTATGAGAGAAAAAAGTATTATATTTACTTTCTTCTTTCTTCAGATATTCCACCAAGAACACACAGGAACCTGCGTTAATAAATGTTCCACATTTATTCTTTATAGGCCGATGTAACTTACTATACATTCCTTATTTTGTCTAATAAGTTCTTAATATAAATATCACTCACCAATATATTACCTTTACTATCCCTTGGTAAACTGGGGTTTTTAAGATACTGTTCTATTGTATCTATAATATTCTTTGTTTTAGAAAGATCCTTGCCATTATCCTTTTTTAGCCTTGCAATTTCTTCCTCCTTATTAGCCAATTTGTCCTTTAATGATTTATTAGTCTCTATAACTTGCAAAATTTCACTATCAGGAATAGATGATGAGTTCTGACTTATATCTCCGGCTATTCCTTCTAAAAGAGCATCAATCTTATTAGCTTCAATATTACGGATGATTTTAATTACGCTAGTAAGCCTATCCATAATAGCCTCACCTTGCTGATTCAACACCTTGACAAATGTTGCCACAGGAGGAGTTATATCCGATTTAGGATTTACACCAGTCATTTCGAAATACGTCAGCATTTCATCAATAATAGCATTAAAGGTCTTTCCTTTACGTAATTTATCTAACCTTTTTTTAAGGTCTGGATTTATTTTGAGATTGGAGTATTTTTCCATCATTTTGGTTATAACTGTTTGGCACAAAGGTAATTAAAATACCTAATTATCCATAAGAAAAAATATATATTTTATAATAAGCTGAAAATCAGTATATTATAAATTTATGGATAATATAACTTATCCATATATAATAAATTGATAATCAATTAATTAGTATTAATAATAATCAATCAAATTATCCATAACAATTATCCACCATAAAATATAATCAATTGATAATTAACGCTTTGCGTTAATACACATCTCGCTATGCGTGATGTCTGCTTGCTATTCACATTCCACTTCGTTCCATTTCTAAAGATCCGCCTATCGGCGGAAAATGAAAAATGAATACATAGGGAAAAATGAAAGAAAAACGTGGGTGGTTCTTCATTTTGGAATGGTCGTTAAATCAAGGTTGAGCGAAGTACCGGAAAAAATAAAAGGTAATGAATTCGTTTGCATTGAATTTGCATATTGATTGAGCTCAACCATAAATCAGTTTATTGAAAATAGGCCTTATCTTGCCAAGAATCAATTTAAAAGTTGAAAATGATTATATACCATTAAAAACAAAGAAAACGTCTAAGAGGAGCTTAAAAATACCATTCCGCAGTTTGGAACTAGCCAATCTACAGTTTCAAATACTTCTTTTCCCTATTATAAGTTAATGGTTTACAAAACATTTATAGATAATGGTTTCCGAGACATTTCTTAGCAAAATTCGTTAGCAAATTAATCTTTCTTTCTTTAGCATATATAATAGCTAAAGCAAGGAGCATGTAAAGTGATTTTTTAAACTGCTAATAATCAGGGCTTTACGAATTTACTGACGGAGTACTGGAAAACTGACGGAGTACTGGAAAGATAACTGACGGAGTACTGGAAAGGAACTGACGGAGTACTGGAAAGGAACTGACGGAGTACTGGAAAGATAAATGCAAAAAAAGATCTTCCGGGTAAAAAATCAATTAATTGTAAAGAATAAAGCATCAATTTGCCCTAAATAAGGCGATTTTGAACCTTGTTAACAAATACATTAATGATATTAACGGATATTTATTGCAATACATAAATTAACATATTGCTAAATTGACATTTTTTCATTACGCATATAAAAACTGAAAGAGAGAATGATAATAACCTCCCGTTTTATTGGTGTATTTATTCTTTTTATATATCTTTGCTCCGAACTAATAAAATTTCCTATGGAAAAGGAGAATAAAACAAAAGAGCTCTTGAAGCGAAATAATCAGGCTCCCAACTTTCCAACCAACATTATCAAGAGCCGTGCCGAGCTGTTGGTTGAAATGTTCGTCCAAAAGATGGAGTTTGATTTACAAGAGTATATTGAAGCTCAAAGGATATTTAAAATAAATATCCCAACGAAAATATTAAAGGAGTGGTATCCAACGCCGAACTGGAAAAAGGATGTGACTAGTATGGTCAATCAACTCAGGAATGTTTCTCGATTCGAGAAGGGAGCTAATGGAAGTTTCAAATATTACTCTTTAATCTCCTTTTCTCAATTTTCGGATGAAGAAGGCTTGCAACTTAATAGCGATCCGGAAGCATTAAAATCATTCATAGTTGATTCTAAAACGTCATATACACTCTTAGATTATGAGCTGACGAACAAATTCAAATGTGTTTACAGCCATCAAATATATTGGTTGATATGTAAGCATGATAACGCCTACCACCGTTATCAACTGTATCTTACCCCATCAGAAATAAATGAGATGTTTGAGACTCACTACCAATGTAGTGATATAAAAAAATATATATTCACGCCTGTAAAGAAAGAATTGAAGAAATTGTTTGATACCGGTTATACAACAAGAGATTTTACAATTGAGGACGATTGGACTGTAATAGGTCGAAAGAAACAAATAACCGGTTGGTTTATAAAAATTCAAAATACGGATAGAATAGAACGTGTAGATCTCATGGCTATAGAGAATCTTCACGCGATTGAGTCCATTATACAGAAATATTTACCTAAAAAGAAAGCAAACATTTCTCAGCAACTCCATGTTGCTAAATCAGAAACGATATTAGCTCTATACACGAGATTAGTCGAATTTGAAAAGTCTGATAAATCTCATATAGCCAACATTCCTGGTTATGTATGTAAAATATTAGAAGCATATCAAATATCACCAAACAAGAAAGTAAATATATCATCAGAACAAATTTCATCATCACCCTTGTTTGAAAAACAAGAGAAAGATACGGCATTCGGGTTGGATAGATGGCTGCAATGTCGAGAATATTGGAAGAGTACAGATATACCCGAAGAAGCTAAGATCGCATTATCAGAATTGCGATACTATAGCTATACGGAGAATTTAGAGGGAGAAAAGCTTACACTCTCAGTGCCAAGTGAAACTCTATATGCGACAATTGAAGAAAAATTTATAGATATATTAAGAAAAACCATCCACAAATTTTATTCCAATAGCACCAGTTTATTCTATAACATCCAACCTCATGATTAATATTAAAAAACTTCTCTCTGCATTAGATCATTTCATCTACAAAAAAATAGATGACACTTCCATGCCGTCATCAACCAATGAACGTACTGATTCGATATCCGTTCAGGATATCTATAAATATCTGAACGAAACATCATCTACATTTGACTTATGCAGCAGTCTGGAATATTACGCAGCAACATACTATTACGAGCGTAATAGATATATTGCGCTCGTAAGCGCTTATAAGATACAAAATCAGATATTACGTATTACCCATAATGAATTTGTTTTAGCTGCTTTTTTTTCTGGTAATTTTCGTCTTCGGAATTTCTTTGTATTCCGAATCCTGACCACTACAAAATTATCAAATAATGCTCCGCAATATTATAAGATAATAGGGAAAAAAGAGCAATTTTACAAAATAGAGGTATTAAAACGTTATTTCCAGCAAACAGGAGATAATAACCGCCTCAAAGAGAGAAAGCTATCTCCCTTTGAAAAGGAAATGAAGTCATTGTATAAAACAGGATTGATGCCATTCTACATTGAAATTGAAGCAGTAAGAAAAGTTACATTTCCGCCTGTGTTTACAGGATTTATAATTAAAAGACATGATTATATAACGGATCTCTTCTTGGCCAGAAAAAGACCGGTTTACTTTGAGGCGATAATGGAACAGCTAGATATAATATTTGGCTCACAGGAAATAATCAAGTTTTATAATCAGGCCATTAATCAGTTATCCGATCAACAGATAAGTGACCTCTATCGCTTTATATTGAATGCAGATCAAGATCCTGACTTCATAGATGGAAAAATAACATTATATAGTCTCATATTGCTCAGACTTGTAAGAGACTTCAAAATAGTTCTCCCAGTACAATTAAGAAGTTGACTGGTATCAATATTATTCTTGGCCAGCTGTCTGCAGCTAAATTTTTGATACCAACATTCTTCCTGATCAGCCTGGTACTGGTCCAGTTTCGAAAGAAAATTGGTATCAAAACAAAAAGATAAAAGTTAATCAATAAAGAAATCTCTTTCTTTGATATAATCTGAGGTACGAAAACTATTGCCTTCTGCTTCTCAGATTTGAAATTTGAGTTTTCATATTATTTAATTTTAAGTGCCTCTAAGGCGTTTGTAAAATTATTAATTTTTTCCTGAAGGCGTAAGTTTTCCTTCTTTAATTCCTCATTTTTTTTTAGTGCATCCACTAATTTTTTATTAAGATTAATCCAATTGCGTAAGATAAATCTTATTGCTCCCGTATCAGTTGTCTCACCGGAGTTTTCTTTTATAAATTTAAGTTCCTTATCCTCAGCGGAACCTATTCTTAATGTGAAAGCTCTATCATTTCCCATAATATATTTCGACTAATTTTATATCCCGCCAGCCTTATGCGGTTTAAATTATTTGATATACAAATATACTATTAATATTATAATAATCAAATAGTTTTGATGTTTTTATTTATATAAATATAATAATTAAAGCGATTACTACTTTATACATCAAAAAGGAGAATTATATTTTTCCCTATTATAAAAATTAAAAAGCGCAAAGGGTTTGCGTACCTTCTCTATTACATTTGACCATCAAAATATTAATCATCATGAGAAAGTTATCTTATTTCAATTTAAAACTCGAAGCATATTTGCTTGAGACACATCCTGATAAAATAAAAGACATAGATTTTATCAATTCAAGAAGTGAAGCTGCAGAACAAGAATTTGAAAAATGTTCGCGCGAAGGTATGTACATAACAGAATGCAAAGAAAGAGCAAACACAGTTATGTTTCAAGACTTGCATTATTCTCTTTATTGTAAGATTAAGAATATTATAGAAGAACAGAAGTTTGCTAATCTTGAAGCAAGTGAAATCTATAATAAGTATAAAGATCAACTAAATGAGAAATACCAATTAATTGATTCATTTTCAGGTTCTCCGGAAGAGACAGAACTAGAAAATGAAATAATAACACTAATTAAAACAGACAATGGCATACAATAAAAAAAAGGCTCTTGAAGACAACATAACGGCTCTTCGTACAGCATTCCTAGTAAAGAAGGAAGCTAGACTGGCAACACAACAGGAACGTGCCATTCTTAGCAAATATACAGGTTTTGGAGGATTGAAATGCGTACTAGATACTAGACCAATAACAGAATGGCCAATAACAGAGCACAGCCTATATCCATTAACGCAAACTCTTCACGAGCTGATTAGAGACAACTCCAGCACAGAAAGAGATTATAACCGCTATATAGTGAGCATTAAACAATCAGTTCTCACAGCCTTCTATACACCTGAAGAAGTAATCACTACGATAGGGAAAGTAATTTCGAATCATTATTCATTTGAAAAGATGATAGACCCTTCTTCCGGATCAGGTCGTTTTCTTCACGCTTTTGGGGATAAACAGCTCCAAAAAACAGCATACGAAAAAGATATTCTCTCCGGAATGATTCTTGAAGCAAAAGAACCAGGTACTACAGTTCGAATTGCAGGATTTGAGACTATTCCTGAAAATGAATTAGGAACCTATGATTTAGCATTTTCGAATATACCATTCGGAGACATTCCTGTCTTTGACCCTTTATATATTCATGACAAACAGAAATCAGTATTCTCACAAACTATACATAATTATTTCTTCGTGAAAGGGCTTGATTGTGTCCGTGATAAAGGTATGGTAGCATATATCACTTCACGAGGAGTAGCAGATACCCCCTCAAACAAACATGTTCGCGAATATTTGATGTCTCATTCAAATCTTATAGCAGGTATTAGATTTCCTGATAATCTATTTGCTTCATCAGCAGGAATAGAAGTCGGTAGTGATTTGATTATACTACAAAAAACCGAAACTAAAAAAAGAGAAATCATTAGCCAAGTAGAGCAGAATTTCATTGATGCTACTTTTTTTACAAGAAAACAAGATGGCAAATTCATAAATGCAATATATACAGATGAATTCAGGGAAACTAATCAATTTGGCCACGAACGACATGTATTTCATTATCAAGGAGATCTCAACCAAGAGCTGGAGAAACTTCTCACATCTCAATTTTCAGAAAAGCACATCTCTCCTATTGAGATAAACAAGCGTGTAGATAGCGACTATGAGGCGACAACCACATTAGCTTCAGAAACGTTCTCATTGTACGATTTATGGGGAATGACAACCGTTGAGAGAACACAAATAACTCCATCAAAAAGCAGAAAGAAAAATCCTATCACTATAAAAGTGCCTGAGATCGTTCCCCCTCACCCACTCAAATGGAAGGAACATTATAAAGATGGATCTTTAGTTAACTACAACGGCTCCGTTGGATATATTAGTGATTCTAAAACTCATTCATTTAAAGAATTACCCAATTTATCCTCAAAAGAGCAAGAGATTATCACAGATTACGCCTCTGTAAGAGATACATATTATAGTCTGTTTGACTATGAAAAAACAAATGAGATAGAAAACAAAAACCTTCGACAATTATTAAATGAACACTACGACTTGTTTATTTCTCGTCACGGAGGATTAAGAGAGAATGGCAAGGTACTATTATTAGATCCTGATTCAACGGAAGTACTATCTATTGAGCGCTATGTAGATGGATTACGTAAAAAATCGGATATATTTTTTGAACCTGTCACTTTTAAGATAAAGAAAGAACAGATCCTCACTCCCATCGAGGCGCTATCGTCATCCCTAAATTTATATGGCCAAATAAATTTTAAGTATATCTCTGAACAAACGAACTTAACCACAGATGAAGTGATGTCATCTCTTTCCGAGCACATATACTACAATCCGCTCAGTACACATCTTTCTAAATATGAGATCTCTGATTATTTCCTATCCGGGAATGTATATGATAAGATAGACTCCTTGACCAATTATAGTGAACATGTATCGGCAATCGAGAGAGAAAAAATAGCGTCTTCCCTTGCAGCCCTTACTAATATCATCCCGCCTCAAATTCCTTTTGAAGAAATAGGATTGAATTTTGGCGAGCGTTGGATACCAACAGAAATATATAGTGAGTTTGCCACCCATCTTTTTAACTCGGAAACTCAAATATCATATGTACCCGTCACCGACACATTTTTGGTAGATATTAAATACAGTCACAGTGTACAGTCTATTTGGGGAGTCGGCCACCACATGAATGCACAGGACGTTTTTACACATGCTCTTCAAAATACATTCCCCACCATTACCAAAACAGTTGGTTACGGTGATAATAAGAAACAAGTACCTGATCCTGAAGCCACTCAATTAGTAAGTACGAAAATTAAAGATATTCAATCCCGGTATGAATCTTGGTTAATGGAGAAGCCCATTGAGACAAAAGAATATCTCACCGATTTGTATAATCGTACGTTTAATTGTTTCGTCCGTCCGCATTACAACGGAAGTTTTCAAACATTTCCTGATTTGTCTTTTGATAAATTTGATTATAACGACCTCTATGCCAGCCAAAAAGATGCTATTTGGATGCTTAAACAGAATGGTGGCGGTATCTGCGACCACACGGTAGGGGGAGGTAAAACCTTGATAATGTGTTGTGCTGCCTACGAAATGAAACGGTTAGGATTAGCGAACAAGCCTTGCATCATCTGTTTAAAGGCAAACGTCGACCAAATAGCAGAAACATTTAAATCGGCTTATCCAAATGCCAAATTGCTATATCCGGGTAAAACAGACTTCACGCCACAGAACCGTGCCAAAATCTTCTTAGACATTAAGAATAATAACTGGGATTGTATTATATTAACGCACGAACAATTTCATAAGATTCCTCAATCACTCGAAATTCAGAAAGAGATTATGGAAGATGAGATATATCAACTAGATATGGCTCTAGACGTCTTGAACCAACAAAATAACAAATCAAATACAAGAGCTCAACAAAAAGGATTAGAAAAAAGAAAAACAAACTTGGAGGTAAATTTAAAAAGTGTTATATATAAAATCAATATGCAGACAGATACGGTTGATTTCCGATCAATGGGTATTGATCACCTCTTGGTGGACGAGAGCCACCAATTTAAAAACTTGATGTTTACAACTCGCCATCAACGGGTTGCAGGTTTGGGAAATACAACAGGCAGCCAAAAAGCCCTAAATCTCTATTTTGCTCTCCGTGACATACAAAAACGTTCAGGGAAAGATTTGGGAGCCACCTTTCTGTCCGGCACAACCTTATCTAACTCCTTGACCGAACTATACGTACTCTTCAAATATTTGCGTCCGCAGGCATTGGCCAAACAAGGCATAACCTGCTTTGATGCATGGGCTGCAATATATACTCGCAAAAGTACAGAGTTCGAATTCTCAGTAACAAATAATATAATTCAAAAAGAGCGCTTCAGGCACTTCGTAAAAGTACCTGAGCTGGCTATGTTTTACAACGAAATAACCGATTACAGAGATGCCGACATGGTAGGACTTGACCGTCCGGACAAAAATACAATTCTGACTAATATACCTCCAACTCCCACTCAGGAAGATTTCATTGAACGGCTTATGCAATTTGCCCAAAATGGTAATGCTACATTACTTGGTCGAGCACCATTATCAGAGTCTGAAGAGAAAGGGAAGATGCTAATCGCAACAGATTACGCTCGGAAGATGGCCCTTGACATGCGTATGATTGATCCTCTCGAATACATCGATGAGATTAATAATAAAGCATCTGTCTGTGCAGACAGAATCTATGAATATTATAATCAATATGATAAGGTAAAAGGTACACAATTTGTGTTCTCGGATTTAGGAACTTACAAACCAGATAAATGGAATGTGTATTCCGAAATTAAGAACCAGTTAATAGAACGATATAATGTTCCGGAACACGAAATAAGGTTTATACAAGAAGCATCTACAGACAAGATGAGAAAGAATATTATAGATAAAATGAATAGCGGAGAAATCCGGATTCTCTTCGGCTCAACGCAAATGTTAGGTACCGGTGTTAATGCGCAGGAACGTGCGATAGCTGTACATCATCTTGACATACCATGGAGACCATCAGATCTCGAACAAAGAGACGGTCGTGCAATACGAAAAGGCAATTTGATAAGCAAAAAATATGCCGGCAATAAAGTTGATGTACTCATCTATGCAACAGAAAAATCGCTTGATGCTTATAAATTCAACATACTTCAAAACAAGCAAATGTTTATTAGCCAATTGAAGACTCAGCAACTTGGCAGTCGTATATTAGATGAAGGAGCATTAGATGATCAGAATGGGATGAACTTTGCAGAGTATATAGCCATACTCTCCGGCAACACAGATCTCCTTGACAAAGCAAAACTAGATAAGCAAATAACTCAACTTGAAAAAGAGCAAACACTATTTATTAAAGACAAACTAGTTCAGGAACGCAACCTATCATCATTGGTTAGAGAACTTGAGCTGACAGAACTCGCAGTGAAAGATATGCGATCTGATTATCAAGCCAGTTCCTTTGTCGCTAATAAATCACTTATCATCAAAGGTTCTCTTCAGACGGATAGCAAAGAAACAGGTAAACTCTTACACTCTTTGAAAGAAAGAACGAACACAAGAGGTGAATATGCCAACATTGGTAATTATGCCGGTTATAGTGTCTTCATTAAAACTGAAGACACAAGGAATAAGTTCTATATTCAACTTGACAGTGGGCGAAAATATACCAAAGGCATCGGAACGCTCCCACTCTCTTACGATCAGTGCCATGTGTTCTTTCAAGAAATTATTGACAGTCTTCCTGAGCGAGCCGGAGAATTGCAGAAAAAGATAATAGGGAATAAAAACGATATTAAGAATCTGACAGCAAGCCTTCAAACTTCATCATGGCCAAACGCTAATAAATTGGTAGAATTAAAAAATGAACATGCAGCTCTCGAAAAGAAAATAGCAGCTTCAATCTTGAACCAGGAACAGAAAAATATTCTTCTAATTGATACTCTTCAAAGCAGCTCTGGTGTCAATCTTGATCTCGTCAAAATTGAGAATAAGATTTTGGTTGGTGATATTTCAAAAGGTTCTATAAATAATTTGAAGATTAAGAACTTATTAACTCAAGATTTGATTCCTTTTCATGCAACCAAAATCAATATTGGTTCTCAACCTTGTGAAAAAATAAAAGATCTACTATCAGGCAAGAAAGTAGATCTTGTTGATACATCAGGAGAAAAGACAACCTTTTCTCTCTCCCGTTGTCCCTCCGGTTATCAATTAACAAGAGAAGAGATAACCGATTCAATTTCAATTGCATCAGAGAGATAAGGCCACTGATACTGCCTCTTTAATCGGAGGCAGTATCAATAATTTCACAGGTTTCACCAACCCAAGCAACACAATCAGCAGTTCCGTTTGAGAATTGAACCGATCCTGATATTGGGTTATATTGTCCCCTCACTTCAACTCCTCTTTTGATGCCAGCTCTAGAAAGTTCCAATAGAAGCCATTCATTAGATTCGCTACCAGTCACATTTTTTATTCTGATAGTCACAGGTTTTAATATTATATTTCCCATATTATAAGTTCAATTTGTTTTTAGTTTTACGTTATTTGACTACGATCTTATTGTTACTTGTCGGAACGATAATCATAGAACCATCGTCTGTTTTAGACCATGATGTTTTATTTATACCAACGCCTCCTCTCTCTTCCTTAATAGATAATTCCAAAGACCCTTGCCGAACCTTTAAAGAGGCAACTTCTTCCCATTGCTGATTATTTTCGTTATATATTTCCATACTATCTATATATAATTTATTAATTCTTTATTACTTGTTATTTTAGTCGGTACAGAAATCTGCATGGCAACCGGCTCCTGTGCCGAATACAAAATCTGTTTGAATTGGCATACTCGATATCTGCCTTAATGAGTATTTTTCTTTAAAAGTGTGTCCGTTTAAGTCCTCGGCTATAGTCGCCCACCACATGATCGGAGGTGACGTATCAAAGTTTTTGCGAAGCTGCGCCTCGTTTTTCCAAAAACAGTTTAGACAATTGGAGTCTTCTGGAAAATCAATGTTGTGCTCGTCCCAAAACTTTTTAATCTGATAGTGAGTTATTTTATTCTCAATAAGTGGAAACTCACCAATACGCCATTCCACCTCTTTCCATCTGTTTATCCACCGCAGCGATTTATCCCGCCATTCAGCCTTATATGGAAATTTGAAAGAATTGATTAACCTTTCAGCCCGCTCTTTTTCATCATACCTATAACCAATACGCATTTGCACCGGTAGTTCATGATACTTGTATAAGAATTCAAAAATTGGTTGCATCTTTAACACGCTGGTGCAAATACGTTTTTGCCAATTTGGTATACAATGATGGGTTCTTATCATTTGTTCCCATCCTACGCCTCGCAACCAAATGATCTCACGACCTATCATTTGTTCAAGGTCAAACATAACCTTAAGTATTTTAGGATCTTCCGACGTAGCCACAAACTCAGGCATGTGACTGCAATATTTCTGCAGCTTATCATTCGCCATCTGTTTAAGTTTCCTGTCTATGCCAACACCGGCGTTGTGGCAGTCGATGCAGCAAAGGGCAAATACTTCAATCTCAGCCGGATAATTTACTGCGATAAATGATGATGTTTTGCCTCCAGATAAACTGTTTACTATTTTATTCATATCTTATTTACTTGGCGTTTTTTTTAGTACAATGGTTTTATTGTCTTTTCTATGAGAAACGAAATTATCTCCTTTCACTCTTTCATAATAGTTTTTAATGGCGTCCTGAAGACACTCATTATTTTGCGAAATATCATCTTTTCGTACAGTGCCTCGCTTCGTAAGTTGGGCACTGTTTTTTTTAGTTGTCCTTCTCATTATGATTCAATCTTTGTTTTTTCTTTAAGCCTAATTTCTTCCAATAATAATAAATTGGTTATTGACATCACAACGCCTGCTACTACAACAAGTAACAGATATAAGCTATTTTCTGAATCAATAAAACCACAAGTAGAGATTACAAGTAGTATCACACAGCCAAATACAATAGATTTGATCTTTGAGTATTTTCTTTCCATAACATATTCGGCTTATCTTGTATTCCGCCAGCCTTATGCGGTTTTAATTATTTTGATATACAAATATACTATTTATATTTTTAATATCAAATAGTTTTAATATATTTATTCATATAATTTAAATAATATATATATTAATAAATTATAATTCATTTAATACAATTCATCAAATCATATAATAAATTAATCATTAAAAAGAATTATATTTTTTCCCTACTATGAAATAAAATATTAAAATGCGCAAAGGGTTTGCGTATGTTCTCAATTACATTTGTGCCAATGTCTAACATAAATATATAAAACTATGAACATTAGTGATTATTTAAAGGAATTATATCAGAAAGTTATAAGTTCCTTAGCCAATTCCGACAAAACAAATTCTTCCGTCCAAGCTGAATTATCACCATCAAAGACTGTACCGCCTGCCTCTGCGAATGAATCGGTGAGAGACCTTGATCCTTTTTGGGAAGCTCTTGAAGAACATTATGACAAAATCAAACAGGATAATGTTGACTACCAAAGCGATAAAACTGACGGCAAGGAAATGGTCAAAGAAATAAATGAGCTATCTCCTATTGACAAACAAATGAACACAGACTTAGATACAAAGTCTGAAGTTATAGGGAAAATATCTTATTATGGTTTTAATGGAAACGTGTCTGAGGTAATAGAACATACAGATAAACAAAAATACCTGAACGCCATCAAAAAAGAACTTGATTATAATCCAACCGGCTTCAAAGTTGATACACTAACGAGTGATCCTGAAGTTAGAAAGTCAGTAGAGAACCTTATATATGACGCTTATGGTTATGATAATTCAGCAACCACCTTATGTACAACCGATACTCGTACATTAACAGCCAATGTAAAGCTTGACAATGATAAAAATGTCATCGAGGTAAATAGTCCAATGATTACAGACAGGCTCACAGGTTCTTCATCACAATTAGATACGAAAGGTATCGACCTGAAGAGCTTATCCGGTTCACAGATGAAAGATCTGTTAAGTGGCAAGCAAGTAAAAGCAGTTGCCGGTATAGCCGGTTATTTAGGGCTAAACAAAACGCCTGCCGGCTGGGCATTAAGTATAGGGAAAAAAATAGTTAGCACAGCCAATTCAGAGGCCGAAATCTAAAAATTGAATCTCTTTCCCTATTATATAAATCATTTATTATCTTTGTTATAAAATAAACGTTATGGCACAATATAGCTTTCAAGATTTCCGCAATAGAATTAAAATTCAAGATCTGGCTGCATCTTTAGGTTACTGGGTAAATACCGGAGCCGGAACCAAGCAACTATCTATGTGTTTAGGTGATCGTAAAGCGCCAACGGACGAAATTATTATTTATAATTATAATGATTCTGGCCAGAGCACATATTTTTCCCGAAAAGGAAGTTTATCTGATAAAGGCAATCTAATAAATTTCGTACAGGCGCGATTGAAAGAATTGGGATCAACCAAAGACGGTATTGCTGGAGTTAATGAAGTACTAAACAAATATCTGAACAATGATCTTGATATTAAAAAAGTCGTAGTCAATCCAACTCCCGTTCAAACGCAACAATTCAATATTAAATATTGGGCACCGAATAGAATTGAAGATAGCAGTATTCAGTATCTTCATCAAAGAAGACACTTGTCACTTAAAACAATATCCGATTTCGCATCAAGGTGTCACATTTATACAGTAGGGAAGAATAAGCATGTCGGTTTCCCATTTCGCATACCCGGCCAGATGGAAATTTGCAACTATGAAATGAGAAACTATTTTCAATCTAACAACCAAAATTACAAAGGATTTTGTTCCGGAGGCGAAAAATCGAAAAGCTGTTGGATTGCAAATTTCTGTGATTATAATAACGTTACAGATTTATATCTATTTGAATCTGCTATTGATGCGATGAGCTATTACGAACTTAAAGGTTTAACAAAAGAGACTACTTCCGCATTGGTATCTTTTGGCGGATATGTGACTGCTACACAGGTAGAATCCCTCCATAGAATTTTCCCCAACGCTAAATATCACATGTGTTTTGATAATGATTTAGCAGGTAAATGCTTCGATGTGATGACAACATACGCAATATCGTCTAAGGATATTGTCAAAGCACATGTGAATAAGGAAGATTCAACTGTTGTGATAGACTTTGGCCTAAGAAAAGAAACGTATAATGAGGGCTTTAATTCCCGTGAGTATCTCCAAAAATTCTCAGATATAGATATAGTAAAACCGCTAAAAGGTAAAGACTGGAACGAAGAATTGACTAGTTATAAACGCTTTGGTTTAAATCTTCAGCCACACAAAGATATTACAGAGGCGTTAGATAAATATTGTGTCAAATTGAATTTATCCGGATACACTAATATTACTGACATTATAGATCAAAAGAGAGATATAATATTAGAAAGTCTTAGTACAGGACAACCTTATGAATTAAAGAACATGAAGTTGGCTTCTACTCCATGCAAGGACATAAACGTTGATATTAACCTCAGTTATAAAAGAGGTGAACTATCGTATGCGCTTAACAATGTACAGATAACCGACATAACAACACAAGTACGATACCCGGCTAACTCATTATTTTCGTACTTTGAAGATAAGAACACAGATATTTTGAAAAAACTATCTAAGCCCAACTTAGAAGATCTTCTTAAAAAAAAAGAGATAGTTTTTGATTCGCAACGAGTTGGATTAGTATTCATGCCAACACCAACCATAAAAGCCATCACCTCTGGTAGCGAGGCTTTCATTAAGATTCAAACGAACGAACTTTGATACCAATTGATTTCCCTCGAGATCTTCCTGGATAAAAGAATTGGTATCAATATCATTCTTGGCCAGCTGCCGGCATTTAAATTTTTGATACCTAAAATTGCAGCTGCAGAAGTAACCGGGACCAAATAATGATACCAACTTTCTTCCTGATCAGCCTGGTACTGGTCCAGTTTTGGAAGATAATTGGTATCAAAAATAAAATTGGACATCACAATTTGTGATCTCTAACTTGGTAATTCCTTTTTATTGAATAATTTTAAGCGAAAATCTCAAAAGATTCTTCTAATCCACCTTTTTTCACTTTCCAAGCCCCACTGAACATGCCAACGCCTGCCAAGAGTTTTATCAAGCAATATGAATTGATACATGTTTTTTGTTGGATAAAGTTCATATGTCCCACACTCACTATAAAATGTCAATTCACTATCATTGATAGGAACAGAGAATTCTTGGTCACTATTCAGCGACCATTGAATTTGTTCTATCCTTCCAGTCTTAGTATCCAGCTGCAACAATGTGTAAATATTTTCCGTAGGATATAATTTATACCTGTCTAAGCTTCTTATTTTATAAGAAATGTCATCAAGCAATGTTGGTATCAAGGTAAGGATAGAGTCCTTGTCCGATTTGCTCGTATTATTAGTTTGAGCATATCCGCTCAAGGTTGCATTCAACAACCACACATAAAAAATTAGTTTTTTCATTGTATAATAATTTATTGATTACTAATCAAATTGAATTGCGTGGTTTCTCATATATTATATTTTGTGCCTTCAATTCAGCTAAGATTTGGTTAACTTGCAACTTATTCGCTTATTTTCGTTAATATCGTTGTCAAGCTGATTTAGGGCGTTTAGCCCGTGATGACGTCACAAATTGTGATGACATCACCTCCCATCCTCCTGCGGTCAAGTGAAATAAAAAAATAATTTCCTCTATAAAAAAGTTTTTTAATTTTGATATGTCAACATTCTATCCGAAGACTTAATGCAGAAAATATAGCTGCATTAAAAATCGTAATAAAAAGTGCAAATTTAGGTATATAATAGTCTGGAGCAAAATATATTACTCCAAGAATAAGCAAAACACCTATCACTAAGCCCAACACACATGAAGTCCTTGCCCATAGTTGTTGATGATCCCTTAAAAAAAGCATTTTTGATAAAGTTACTATTGCTGCTGCCATAATGTATAATAAAAAATTGGTCAAATTTAAATTTTGCTCTACAATACAAAATGCAGCTACGTATATGCAAAATGTCACGCCACTAATAATAAGATTTATATCCTCATTACTCTTAAAAATAAAGCTTTTTCTCCAATATTTTATTTTATTCATATCATCTACCTATATTAATTAATCTCACATAGATTTGATTAATTCCTTTTCGTGCTCCGTCAATTTGGGCACTTTAATTTTATCAGGAAATTCTTCTTGATATGCTTTCACCTCTTCAATCAGAGATTGAAAATCTAAAAGAAACTCTTCTGAGCATCCTTTTTTACGGTAGATTTTCAAGGCAGATTTAAGAACATCAACAGCAGCTGCATCGTCACCTTGGAAGACAATTGCCGGCACATCGTTATGCAAGCAAGTTTTTAGGAGTTTTAATTGATCTTTAATCATCACCAAACCTTTTTTAATGAGATAATAGGGTCAGCTATTCCATTATAAAACTGCTGCGGTGTTCCCATTAATTCATTCATGATAAAGTAGACCAATACTTCATCAGAAGGATTATTTTCTGAATTATACTCGCACAACATTTTATACTGCAGAATATTTTGTTCTTCAACGGTTTTTTGTTCCGCTTCTACCTGAGCTAACAGAGCTTTATAATCTCTCCATTTCTCAGTTTTGTATAAGTTATTATTAATCCAAAGATTAATATCAGCCTTTACATTTTCCTGTGGATCTATAGGATAATACCCATAAACACGAAAAAGCGCCTCCATTTTAGCCTTACCACCAACGAATGCTCTCTTAGTCACCACAATCTTTTCGGGCAAGGGAGATGCCGAAACTATCGGCCACTTTTTGTTCCCTTTTCTATAAACATAAAATATTTTTTCCAT
>RRZU010953804.1_pt1 | contig 21609 bp, 18 predicted proteins | sample 2165561 | NCBI WGS metagenome assembly RRZU01 (sample SAMN10456909, study PRJNA506462) | wastewater metagenome | isolation source: wastewater sludge | place: USA: Moscow, Idaho | reverse complement strand
GCACGTGGATCAAGGCAAGCTGGTGCGCTACAAAGGCGGCTACAACGACTTTCTGGTGCAACGCGCCGAACGTATGCAGCAAAGTCAGATCGCCTACGAGCGTCAAACTCGTGAAGCGGCCCGTCTGCAAGGATTTATTGATCGCTTCAAGGCGCAAGCCACCAAAGCCAAGCAAGCACAAAGCCGCATGAAAGCGCTGGCCAAGCTCGAGCGCATCGCCCCGGCGCATCTGGACAGCGAATTCAGCTTCGAATTCGCCCAGCCGCCACACCTGCCCAATCCGCTGCTCAAACTGGATGCAGTGGATTTGGGCTACGGCCACGGCAGCGTGGTGCAGCAGGCATCGCTGTCGATCGAATCCGGCGCCCGCTACGGCTTGCTGGGCGTCAACGGCAGCGGTAAATCCACCCTGATTAAAGCCATTTCAGGCAGCCTCAAGCCCCAAGCCGGGCAGATTATCCGCGCCGAAAAGCTCAATATCGGCTATTTCGCCCAACACCAACTCGATACCCTGCGCCCTGACCAATCCCCCGTTTGGCACATCCAACAGCTCAGCCCCGACGTGCGCGAGCAGGAAATCCGCAATTTCTTGGGCGGCTTTCACTTTATCGGCGACATGGCGCTGCAAGCCACCGCCCCATTTTCCGGCGGTGAAAAAGCACGGCTGGCACTGGCCATGATAGTGTGGCAAAAACCCAACCTGCTGTTGCTGGACGAGCCCACCAACCACCTCGACCTCGACATGCGCCACGCCCTCACCTTGGCACTGCAAGGCTTTGCCGGTGCGCTGCTGGTGGTGTCGCACGACCGCAGCCTGCTGGAAGCCACCACCGACGCCTTTTTGCTTATCGACCAAGGCCGCCTCAGCAGCTTTGACGGCGACTTAAACGACTACCGCCAATGGCGGCTGGCACAAGAACAAGCCGCCGTTGCCCCCGCGGCTTCCGGCGGCGGCCAAAATCGCAAAGACCAAAAACGCCAAGAAGCACAAATGCGCCAAGAGCGCACCCGCTTGGCCAAACCGCTGCTGCAAAAAATCGAACGTGCCGAAAAAGACATGGCTGCTTGGCAAGCCGAACAAGCGGCCTGCGAAGCCTTTCTGGCCGGCGAAAGCGCTTATTTGCCCGAAAACAAAGCCCAATTGCAACAATATCTTAACAAGCTGGCCGAAATTAAAGTAAAATTAGGTGAAACCGAAGAACTGTGGCTGAGCTGGCAAGATGCCTTAGAAGACATCGACCGCCAAATCCAAGCTCATACCAAACCTACAAAATAACCTAACTGCGTTGACTCGCCTTGTCGTACTACTTGTACTGTCTGCGGCTCCCCGCCTTGTTATCTTATTTTGTAGATTTGGTATCCATTTGCCACCTGAACCCACACGGTAAACCACCATGAAGCCCATACGCACCGTTTTGTTTGGCACCCTCGCCTTCGCCGCCCTGCCCGCCGTTCAAGCCAAGGTCTACACCTGCATTGTGAATGGCGAAGTGGTGTACACCGCCAGCCCCAAAGGCAATTGCCAACAAGCCCAGCTGCAACCCATCGGCTCCTACAGCAACAACAATGCCGCCTACCGCAACGCCACCCCCAAAGCCACTGCACCTGCACGCACGCCCAGCGTTAGCTCGCGCCCGCGCAGCAATACCGCCGCTGCACCCGCTGCTGCCGCCAATACCGCTGCCGCCACCCCCAAAGGCGGCGACAGCACCCGCCGCAACATCTTGGAACAAGAGCTGGCCAATGAACGCAACGCCCTGAGCGCGGCACAAAAAGCCCTCACCGACGGCCGTGCCATGAAAGCTGCCGACAAAAACCAATACGCCCAATACCAAGAACGCGTGCGCCAACTGGAAAGCGCCGTGCTCGACCGCCAACAAAACGTGCAGGCTCTGCAACGCGAATTGAGCCGCATGTAAACCTATGCCCGCAAATCAAAAGGCTGCCTGATACCAATTCTAAAAAATAACCTAACTGCGTTGACTCGCCTTAGCGCAAAGCGAACGATTTTGTAAGGTGCTAAAGCACCAACAAACTCTGTTCCGTACTAGCTGTACTGTCTGCGGCTCGCCGCCTTGTTATCTTATTTTTTAGAATTGGTATGAAACCTTTCAGGCAGCCTTTTCAAATTCAAACCTGCCACCACAAAATCAACGCAGCGGCTATTTTTTCAGCCAAGCCCGTTTAAACATTATCCAGCCGTCTTTAAAGCCCAATTTGGGGCGGGCGTTGAAAACATCGTATTTGGCTTCTTCGAGCTTTTGGATAATGCGCTGGCCGCCCAAGATAATCAGCCGCAGTTCAAAGCCACTGCGCCCTTTTAGGGTTTTGCCCAATGGCGAGCCGGCTTTAAGCATTTTGTGGGCGCGCTCGCATTGCTGCGCCATAAGCCGCTGAAAGGCAAAATCCACCTGTCCGGCGGCAATCTGCGCTTCGCTCACGCCGAATTTGGCCATATCGTCTTGCGGCAGATACACGCGCCCCTTTTGCCAATCGGCTGCCACATCTTGGCAGAAATTAATCAGCTGCAAGGCGGTGCAGATGCCGTCGCTTTGCGCCAGGCTTTTGCTGTCGGTTTCGCCAAACAGGTGCAACATCAACCGCCCCACGGGGTTGGCGCTGCGGCGGCAGTAATCCACCAGCTCACCGAAGTTTTGATAACGGATGATGCTCACGTCTTGTTTGAATGCCGAGAGCAAGTCGTAAAAAGGCTGCAAGGGCAGTTCAAACGGGCGCACGGCCTCGCGTTGCAGGCGCTGCATCAGGGCGGTTTGCGGGGTTTCGCCACGGCTGATGGTGTTCAGCTCCGCTTCCAGCTCGGCCAGTTGGCGCAGGCGGGTGGCGGCATCGGCGTGGCCTTCGTCGGCAATATCATCGGCGCTGCGGGCAAAGGCGTAGATGGCGTGTACGGGTTTGCGCAAGCGGCGCGGCAGTATCAACGAGCCGACGGGAAAGTTTTCGTAATGGCCTACAGACATGATATTGGCTTTCTGTGGATGGGGTGATGAGGTGGATTACAACAAGGGGCTGAACAGGCGCACAGTGTTTTCCACCAGCGGCCACCAGCGGGCGCGGGCTTGCCAAGCGCTGATACTGATGTAATGGCTGTCGTGCAGATAAGCCAGCTGGTGGGCGGCAATAGCGGCGGTGAGGTCGCGGTCGTAAATCGCCAAGCTGATTTCCAGATTAAGGAAAAAGCTGCGCATATCCATGTTTACGGTGCCAAACAGGGCGTAGTCTTCGTCTACGGTGAGGGTTTTGGCATGCAAAAGGCCGCCTTCGTAGAGGGCGATTTTCACGCCCGCATCCAAGAGCAGGCGGTAGTAGGCGCGTGAAGCATAGCGCACCAGCAGCGAATCCACTTTGGCGGGCAAAATCAGGGTAACGTCTACGCCGCGGCGGGCGGCGGTGGTGAGCGCCATCAGCAATGTTTCATCGGGCACAAAATACGGGGTGGTAATCAGCAAACGGCGCTCGGCGGCGTGAATGGCGCACACGATGGTATCGTAAATCACACGTTCACTTTGATTGGGTGCTGACGGTATCACCTGCGCCACCACATTACCGCCGCCGTTTTGCGTGGGCAACAAGGCGGGAATTTGCTCGGCAAAACCGCTCAGATAGGATTGCACTTCGCTTAAGTGGCGCTCGCCCTCCACCGCCACATCGGCATAGAACACCGCTGCCATTTCCAGTACCAAGGGGCCGGTGCAGCGCATCATCACGTCTACCCACTCGCCCACGCCGGCATTTTTCTTGAAGTATTGCGGGTCGGCCAGATTGAAGCTGCCGGTATAGCCGATTTTTTTGTCCACAATCAGGATTTTGCGGTGGTTACGCAAGTCGGTGCGGGTAAACAGAGTGCGCCACGGCCCCACCGGCAGCGCTTGCTGCACTTTCACCCCGGCTCGGCGCAGGCGGCGCGGCCAGCTGCTGCGGAAAAAGCTTTGGCTGCCCACGGCATCCGCCAAGATAATGCAGTTCACTTGGCGCTGCGCCGCCGCTTCCACCGCTTCAAGCAAGGTGTTGATGCGCCCTTGCGGGTCGATAATGTAAAACGCCAGAATGCAGGAATTACCGGCTTGGTTGATGTCGTACAGCATGGCATCCAAGATGCTGTCGGTGGTGTGCAATAAAGACAAAGCGTTGTTTTTGGTGGCGTGCAGCCCGGTAACATTGCTGGCCAAATGGCTGATGCCGCGATAATGCGGCGCCACATCGTTGCGCACGGCCAAGTGGATGTCGTTCAGGTAGCGTTCGCTTACTTCGGTGTAAAAGCGGTTCATTTCCGCCGTGCGCTTGGCCCGCGCCGCACCGAGCCGAGGCTCGCCCACCAGCAGATACAGCGCCACGCCGATAAAGGGAAACACAAACAGCAATATCAGCCAAGCCAGAGCGTTGCCGATATTGCGCTGTTTGTAGAGCACCCGCAGTGCACACACCACCACGGCGGTGCTGTGCAGATAAAGTAAAACTTGTGCCCAGGGGATGTCGATGTTCATGGTTGACTTGGATTCATAAACTGAAACTGATACCAATTCTAAAAAAATAACCTCACTGCGTTGGTTTGCCTTAGCGCCAAGCGAGCGGCTTTGTAAGGCGCTAAAATGCCAACAAACGCTGTTCCGTACTGACTATACTGTCTGCGGCTTCGCGCCTTGTTATCTTATTTTTAGAATGGTATGAAATAACGCCATGGCGTACAAAATGAAGCACCTGCGCAGGCAGATGCGACAACAGTGCTCATCCCAAGATTTCAGGCAGCCTGTAATAAGCAGAGCATCATTGGGCGAGCGGCGGTTTAGGCTTTTCGGATTGCTCGGGTTATCAATCCAAACGCTCAACAATCAGGTCAATCGATTCCCTATTCCAAATGCGTGTACCGTATGCGGTGATTTTACGTTGCTGACGTGCCGCTTGCATGGCTTTGGCTGCGAGTTCTGGTGTTGCAAAGCCGGCGATATAGATGGTGTCACAATTCGCGCGTTCTCCACAGTCATCCACGCCCTGCACGCCATTAAGCTGTAAACCGCGATAGGCCTCATCCGGTGTGCGCTGGTTAAATGTCAGCGTTCCGCTGATGGTGTGCGCCGCTAGCTCGCCGAGCGCTGGATCGCGCACGTAATACGCTAAACATTGCTGGGTATCGGCTTTTGTCCACGCACGGCCTTCGCCGTGATAGCACTGTCCAGCCATGGCATCATGGCTTGCGAGCACACCAATCTGTTCAGGCGGGGATGGCGCCATATCCCACACCTGCAACTGCCCTTCAACAGGCAGTGCGATGCCGATACGTTGCTGTGCTGTAGCCAATAAAGGCAACAACGCTATGATTGCCAAAAGTAGTTGTTGTTTCTTATTCATTTTCATTATTGCGTGGTTATTAGCACATTTGCATATGGAAGCCATGGCCTAGTATCAACATTCAAATACGGCCAATACGGTTTATATTGCCTTGCTTTATAACGCGCCAGCGCGCTGCATCGCCTCTTGTAATGACAATAAGAAGGCTGCCTGAAACCGATTCAGGCAGCCTTTAACCCTATTTAAGCACCGTGATACGGGCACGACAGGCGGTGGACGGCGTTTACCAATACTTTGGCGTGTTCGGGGTCAGCATGTTGATTGATGCCGTGGCCGAGGTTGAATACATGGCCGCTGCCGTGGCCGTAGGCGGCCAGAATGCGTGCCACTTCGGCTTCGATGGCATCGGGGCTGCCGAACAGCGCCATCGGGTCGAAGTTGCCTTGCAGGGCCACTTTGTCGCCCACGCGCGTGCGCGCTTGGCCGATATTGCAGCTCCAGTCCAGCCCCAAGGCATCGGCGCCGATGTCGGCCATGGCTTCCAGCCACAAGCCGCCGCCTTTGGTAAACACAATCACCGGCACGCGGCGGCCTTCGGCTTCGCGTTTTAATCCGCTGATGATTTGGCGCATATAGCTAAGGCTGAATTCATTAAATGCGGCATCGCTGAGCACGCCGCCCCAGGTGTCGAAAATCTGTACGGCTTGCGCACCGGCATCGATTTGCGCATTCAGGTAAGCGGTGACTGCTTGGGCGTTGATGTCCAAAATGCGGTGCAATAAGTCGGGGCGGCTGTACATCATGGCTTTGATGTGGCGGAATTCTTTGCTGCTGCCGCCTTCCACCATATAACAGGCCAAGGTAAACGGGCTGCCTGAAAAGCCAATCAAGGGCACGCGCCCATCCAGCGCTTGGCGGATGCTGGCCACGGCATCGAATACATAGCGCAGCTTGGCCATATCCGGCACCGCCAGCGCTTTGATGGCGGCTTCATCGCGCAGCACGCGCTCGAATTTGGGGCCTTCGCCCTCGGCAAAATACAGCCCTAAACCCATGGCATCAGGCACGGTGAGGATGTCGGAAAACAGAATCGCCGCATCCAAAGCAAAGCGCTCCAAGGGCTGAATGGTGACTTCGGTGGCCAGTTCGGTGTTTTTGCACAGGTCTAAAAAACTGCCTGCCTCGGCGCGGGTGGCTTTGTATTCGGGCAGATAGCGTCCGGCTTGGCGCATCATCCACACCGGCGTGTAGTCGGTGGGTTGTTTGAGCAGGGCGCGTAGGAAGGTGTCGTTTTGCAGGGGTTTCATTGGAATTCCGTGGAAATTGAATGGCAAACAGATTTTCAGGCTGCCTGAAAAAAACCATGCCAACCGCGCTCATTCAAGGCGGGCGGCCGGCATGGTATAGGGGATTAAATATCGTCGTCGCTGCTGCTGATGGCGGCCAACACATGGGCGCGTTGGCGCTCGGCTTCGGCGCTTTGTCCGGCTTCGTCGAGCACCCGCGCCAGTACCAGCCGTGCCTGCGGGGTGTCTTCCACGCCGATGCTGGCTTCCAGATAGCCTTGGGCTTTGCCCCACAGCTGCTTGTCAAACGCCATTTGCCCCAAATGCAGCAACAATTGCGCATCTTGCGGGCGCGCTTTCAGCCATTCTTCCGCCCAATCCATCGCTTTTTGCTGTTCTTTGTCGCTCAGATACTGGCTGCTGTGAATCAGCACCGGCAACAGTGCGGTGTCGTGGTTTTTGGGGTATTGCTGCTTCACCCATTTCACTGCCTGCGGATACAGGCCCAAACGGGCGTATTTTTCGGCAATGGCGGCGCTGAGTGCGCCTTCGCGCATATCCGCAGGAATGCGTTTCAGGCAGGCTTTCAGGGCGTGGGCGTCGCCGGCCTGATTCAGCAGCTCGCGATAAGCCCATTGGCTGTATTGCGCGGCTTCGGTGTCGTTGAGCGCACCGGCTTTTTGCAGCTTGGCGGTTTTATCCAACACGATAAGCGCGTTGTTTTGATCGAAGGCATAACGCAGTTGCAGCTTCACCAAACGCGTGAGCGTGGGGTTGATGGCGGCAGCGGCAGCCAATGCCTGCTCGGCAGCGGGGTAATCACGCCGTGCCAGTGCCGATTCGGCCAACAGCAAATGGCGCGACAATTGTTTTTTCTCCGGCAAGGCGGCGATGTCGTGCAGGTATTGGTCGCGCCGGGGCAAGTTGTCCATTTGGTCGGCGCTGTGAGCGGCCAGCATCAAGGCCAAGGCTTTATTGTGGCCGCCTTGTTTGTTGTCCAGCACTTTGGCAGCTTCTTGCTCGGCTGCCTGAAAGCGGCCTTCAAAATAAGCCAGCCCGGCGCGATTGAGTGCCTGTGCCGACTTGCGCTCTTGCCGGGTTTCACCGTAGTGGCGCATACGCCCAGGCAGGTGCAAAGTGCCCAACACCAGCCGCAACAGCAAATACAGTGCCACCACCGTGAGCAACAACAGGCCGATAAACAAATGCAGGTTCACCCGCACCAGTGTTTGCTCTACCACGATATACACATTGCCGTTATAGAGCGTAGCGCCGATGGCCAAGCCCACGGCCACGGCAAACAGCACGATAATCCAAATCAGGCCTCTCATAATGTGCGGCCTCCTGCTTGCGGTGCGGAAGCGGTCGCCGGATTGGCAGGCTGGCTCTCAGGTGCGCTGGCTGCGGCCGGTGCTGCCGGGCTGCTGGCGGCAACGGCGGGCGCGGAAGCGCTCAAGTTAGGTAATGCGGAAGCGGCATCGGCACGCGCTTGCTGCTGGTATTGGCGCACAGCCGCCAAGCTCGCGGCCAAGACATTGGCGTCTTGCCCGCCCTGCACTTCCAAGCCTTTCAATTGTGCCAATTCTTTCAGCCATGATTGGGTGGCGGCAGACGTGCCGTCGAAATACTGCTTCACCGCCGCTTCGGCGCTGTTTAAATCGCTCATATACACTTCGCCGCTGCGCTGCATTAAGGCCAGGCGGGCGTCCATCATTTTTAAGCGCAGGTTTTCACGCACAAAATACACTTGCTCCGGCGACATCAACATGCTGTCGTTGCTGTTGAGACGGCGCACTTCCACCATGCCTTGCAAGCTTTGCACGCTGTTTTGCCATGCCCGCTGCCACCACGGCGCATCGGCGCTCACCGGCGGCAAAGGCTGGGCAGCGCCCGGTTGCAGCGCCGCATCGGCCGCCAAAGGCAAGCTGGCCACGGCGGTTTCCAGCCGGTTCAGGCGCAAAGAAGCGCTGGGCACATCCAAATAAGGTTTGCTTTTCAGGGCGGCCAAATCTTGGCTGATGGCCTGCTTGATCGGCACCAGCTGCGGCTGGTCAAAGCGGGTGAGGCGGCTTTCCAAATTTTCCAGCACGCCCACGGCCACCGGCACATTGCCGGAAATCAGCAATTGCTGTGCCGCCAGATTGAGGCTGGCTTCGGTTTCGTCTACCAGCCAATCGGCACGGCTTTTCACCAATTCCTGATAAGCACGGCTGCTGGCCGCCAGCTGGGTATCAAAGGTTTTGCCTTGTGCTTGCAAGGCATCTACCTGTTCGGCCAGCGTTTTGAGCTGGACAACATTGTTTTCCAGCAGCACGGCGTTTTTGCTCTGCCCCACTCCGGCTTCGTTGATTTTTTGATCAAGGCTCAGCTCTTGGGTTTTGAGCACATTTTGGCCTTGCACAAACAAAAAGCCGCTGGCACCCAAGGCCAGCAACGACAACACCAAGGCGCCCAGCGCCACACCTTTGCCGGAAGACTGTTTGATAATCACCGGTGCCACCGGTGCGGCAGCGGCTACGGCAGGTTTGGATTCGGGCATGGTGGCTCCTGTGGGGGGCACGGCCGCGCTGGCGGCCGGTTGCGGGTGGGATTCGGCGGCAGCGGCCGGTGCGGCGTTTGCTTGGTCGGCGTTTGCTTGGTCGGCCTTTATTGGCTTGGCCGCTGCCGGTTCGGTTGGCGCGGTGGCGGTGCCATCGGCGGCCACGGCAATCACCCCCGTTGATTCGGCTGGCGAATCGGTGTTGTCGGGGGTATTGGCTGCCGTATCGGGTTTGTCAGTCATGGGGTGATTCTCCCTTGCGGCAGGCGGGCAAGAGCTGCGCCAGCGTGCCGGTTTGAATGCGGTTGACACCATAATCACGCAAAGCATCGGCAATGCGCTGATGATGGGTAAAGTATAGCAAGTTTTTCAGATTTTGCGCCAACTCGGGCGGCGCTTGGACAAACAGCGCTTGCGCCAGCGCGGCGGAAGCCACATACAGCGCTTGCGGCCGGCTGTGTACAAACAACCCCCAATCCAAGGCTTGAGGCTGCCTGAAATACACTTCGGCCACCGTTACTTTAAAGCCTTGTTGGCGCAACGCCTGCGCCAGAAAATCACGGCCGCCGTGGCCGCGGATAATCAGCACGTTTGCGCCGCGCGGCAAGCTTTGCCATAAGGCCAAGCGCAGCACCGCCTCGCTGTCATTACCGCTGCCGGGCGCGCTAATCGGCTGGGTGCAATAAGCGGCCAAGGCTTGGGCGCTGGCCTGCCCTACGGCAGCTTGCTGTGCAGCGCTGTTTGAAAAATCCAATTGCGGCGCTGCCACTTTTACCGCGCCGGGGCTGACCCAAAACACCACGTCCGCCGCCGCAAACAGCGCAGGCAGTTGCGATAACGCTGCCGTATCGGCTTCAAGGCGTAGCGGGCTGAACGGCAGCGCCTGCCAGCCTGCGGCGGTGCAGATGTCGATATCGGCAGCGGTTTGGCCTTGGGGGCGGACGATTAAAATGGTGGGCATGGGTTTGGAATATCAATCACGCTTTCAGGCAGCCTGGTCAACAATCCAAGGCTGCCTGAAAACGCCATGTTTAAAAATTAGGGTGTCGCCAATAAAGCGGCAATCAATTCTTTGGCGCCGTCATCCGCCAGCTTTTTGGCCACCGCCCGTCCCAGTGCATCGGCATAGGCCAGCGGTGCTTCGGCTTCGGCCTGCAAGGTGAGCGAGCCGTCGGGGCTGCCCACCAAGCCGCGCAAGGTGAGTACGCCGTCGGCAGCGGTGGCATAAGCGGCCAGCGGCACTTGACAGCTGCCGTCCAGCGCGCGTGCCAACGCCCGTTCGGCTTCCACGCAGGCGGCAGTAATCGGATGATTGAGCGGGTTGAGCAAGGCCAGCATATCGTAGCGGTGGGCGGCAATTTCGATGCCCAATGCGCCCTGCCCGGCTGCAGGCAGGCTGTGGGTGGGCGGCAGCAACATGCGGATGCGCTCAGGCAGCCCCAGCCGCTCCAAACCGGCCGCCGCCAAAATAATGGCATCAAATTCACCTTCATCCAGCTTACGCAAACGGGTTTGCACATTGCCGCGCAAAGGCCGAATCACCAATTGCGGAAAACGGGTGCGGATTTGCGCTTCACGGCGCAGGCTGGCGGTGCCCACCACCGCACCGGGCGGCATATCGGCCAGGGCGGCATAAGTATTGGACACAAATGCATCCAGCGGATTGGCGCGTTCGGTAATCGCCGCCAGCGTAAAACCGGCGGGCAAATCCATGGGCACGTCTTTAATCGAATGCACCGCCAAATCGGCGCGGCCTTCTTGCAAAGCCTGCTCCAATTCTTTGATAAACAAACCTTTGCCGCCGATTTTAGACAGGGTTTTATCTAAAATCTGGTCGCCGCGGGTGGTCATGCCTTCGATGCGGATGGTTTTGTGCGGATACAGTGCCTGCAAACGTGCTTGGATATGCTCGGCCTGCCACATGGCCAGCGCACTTTCGCGGCTGGCAATCACTAAGGTGTCTTTGTCTGACATAATGCAATGGCTTGGGCAAAATAAAGACCGAGTTTACCACGCCTGCGCCGCCCGCCCTATAAAGGCTGCCTGAAAACACAATGCCATTTGACCTTATATAAACTTCATATTATAGTAATCTTTAATTCAACCCTTCTTCTTTAAGCAGCGAGATTGCCTCATGAAACGCCATCCGGCACTGATTACCTTATCACGCGACCACCATCACGCTTTAAGCTTGGGCAACCGCATCCGCCAACAGCCCGATGCCAATCACAGCGGCGCCATTGCCGCGCAGCGCGATGAATTGCTGCAACATTTTACTGAAGAAGAGCAACAATTCGCCCCTTTATGGCCGCGCTTGCAACGCCTTGATTTGCAGCAGCGTTTTAACGCAGATCATGCCGCCTTGCGCCAATTATTACAGCCGCCGTTTCAGGCAGCCTTGTTGGCCGACACCCTGATTGCACATGTGCGTTTTGAAGAGCGCGAACTGTTTGCCGCTTTGCAAGATTTGCTGCCCACACCCTAAGAGCCTGTTCACAATCTTTTATTGTGCTGCTTTCAGCGCATAAACAGGCGCATGCGGCGTTAAAAATGCGCGCCAAAGCTGGCTTTGGCTGTGCTTTTTGCCTTGCCTGCACCCGTTCCTGCACTAAAATCCGCTACAAAAAAGATCGTGAACAGACTCTAACAGAAAAGACCATCATGCTGATTTCCAATCCCGCCCACCCCGTTTGGGCCATGGCCTTCCGCCCGTTTTATTTGCTCGCCGCCTTGTTTGGCGCAGTAGCAATTGTGTTGTGGGGCTTTGGCTACCCGGGCCACGCCGCCATGCCCGGCTTTATCTGGCACGCCCATGAAATGATTTGGGGCTATGCCGGTGCGGTGGTGGTGGGCTTTTTGCTCACCGCCGTGGCCACTTGGACCGGCCAGCCGCCCACCCGTGGCGGCATATTGATGCTATTGGCCGCCTTGTGGCTGTTGGCACGCGCCAGCGCTTTCTTTGCCGCTGGCATCTGGGTTGCCGGCATCAGCGGCACGGTGTTTTACTTGCTCGCCGCCGCCTGTTTTGCCCGCCCAGTGCTGGCCAGCGGCAATCAACGCAACTTTATCGCCGTGGCGGCGCTGTTGCTGCTGGGCATTACCCATGCCGCTTTTCATTGGCAGCTGGCACAAGGAAACGCCGCCGCTGTACGCCCGGCCTTGTGGGCAGGCTTAGTGATGGTGGCCGGGTTTATCGGCTTAATCGGCATGCGTGTGATTCCGTTTTTTACCGCCAAGCGGCTGGGTATTGCCCAAGCCGCCATCAGCAAACCCATCATGCTCAGCGCCTTGCTGTTGCCGATGCTGATGACGCTGAATTTATTGCTGTGGCCGCAAAATTTGTGGCTGTTTGCGGCGGCGGGTGTGGCCAGCGGCTTGATTAACGCATGGCAATTGTGCCGCTGGTGGCATAGCGGCGTGAAAACCGAGCCTTTGCTGTGGGTGCTGTTTATCGGCTTTGGCGCCTGTGCCCTCGGCTTAATCGCATTGGGCATGGGCGTGCCTTTCGGCAAGCTCACCAGCTTGGGGATTCATTTGATTGCCGTGGGCGGTATCGGCCTGCTCACGCTGGGCATGATGGCACGCACCGCCTTGGGACACACCGGCCGCCCGATGCGCTTGGTGCCGCCCTTGCCGCTGGCGTTTTGGCTGATGGTGGCCGCCGCCCTGCTGCGCGCACTGGCCGCGCTGTTTGCTGCCGGTTTGCACACCAGCTTGCTACATGCCGATTGGTCGCTGGCAATGACACAAACCACGGTGTACAGCGGCCTCACCCACGCCAGCGCCTTGGCGTTTGCCGCTTCGCTGCTGTTGTTTGCTTGGCGCTATGCGCCGTGGCTGCTGCGCCCGCGCACCGATGGCAAAGCCGGTTAAACCATAACGAGGCTGCCTGAAAATAATAAACGGCACCGCTGGCGGTGCCGTTTATTTTATTGATTGCTGCTACAAAAGGAATTACTGCACTTCTTTCCAGGTTTGGCGAATCTGGTTTTTGGTGGCTTCCGGCAGCGGCACATAATCCAAGCGGGTGGCGGCGGCGTTGCCGTTTTTGTAGGCCCAGTCGAAGAATTTCAGCGCTTCTTGAGTACCGGCTTTATTGGCCGGATTTTTTTGCACCAAGATAAAGGTGGCGGCGGCAATCGGCCACGCATTGGCACCGCCTTGGTTGGTAATCACCAAGTGATAGCCGGGGGCGTTTTTCCAATCGGTGTTGGCTGCAGCGGCAAAGCTGGCCTGATTGGGCTGTACAAAGCGTCCGGCTTTGTTTTGCAGTTGGGTATGCGCCAGTTTGTTTTGTTTGGCATAGGCGTATTCCACATAGCCGATGGCATTTTTCACCCGAGCCACATAGCTGGCCACGCCCTCATTGCCTTTGCCGGCCACGCCGGTGGCGGCGGTGGGCCATTTCACGCTGTTGGCCGAGCCGACTTTGCTTTTCCACTCGCCGGAAACCTGATTCAGATAATGAGTGAAGTTAAAGGTAGTGCCGGAGCCGTCGGCACGGAATACGGTGGTGATTTTGGCTGCGGGTAATTTCAAGCCCGGGTTGAGGCGGGCAATGGCTGCGTCGTCCCACTGGGTGATTTTGCCCAGATAGATATCGGCCAGCACGGTGCCGGTGAGCTTCATCTGCCCCGGGGCGATGCCGTCTACATTCACAATCGGCACCACGCCGCCAATCACGGTGGGAAACTGCACCAAGCCTTGTTTATCCAGCTCGGCCTTGGTGAGCGGGGCATCGGTGGCACCAAAATCCACGGTTTTGCTGGTGATTTGTTTCACGCCGCCGGAAGAGCCGATGGATTGGTAGTTAATCTGGTTACCGGTGGCTTTTTGGTAGGCTTGTGCCCATTGTGCATACACCGGCTGCGGAAACGAGGCACCGGCGCCGGTAACGGTGGCGGCCATCAGGCTGCCTGAAAGCAAGCCCAATGCAGCGGCAATATTGAATTTAATGAGGGTGTTCATGGAGGTTTCCTGTTGATTAGCGATACTGGGAATATGATGGTTTGGGTAAAATCCGCCCCAGTATAAGCAGCGATTATGACTGCCCTGTGAACTTAAGATGACCGATTGATGACGTTTGCCCGAGCAATAAAAAAAACGGCCATCCGTGGATGGCCGTTGTTGTTGGTTTTTATGTCCGAGCTTAATCCGCATCGGCGCCGTCTTGGCGCCAATCCCAGTTTTGCGAGAATTTTTTGCGTTCTTCGTGGATGTTGTGGGTGGTGAAAATTTCACCGGCGGGCGGGCGGGCAAACCAGTCATCGTGGCGCAAGGTGTTGTTCATGTCGTACAGCCCCGACTGCCAGTGGTCTTGCATGGTGTTGGCGCTGAATTCGTAGTCTTTGTGGCCGCGCTCGTAGCTTTGCTTGCGGTAAATCAGGTGAATCACGTTTTTCTGCCCTACATCGGCCATGGCTTCGGCTTCGGCCACACAAGACGAGCAGCTGTTTTTCTCCGGGATCATCGCCAGCAATTGCTTCACCATATTCATATAGTGCTGGCGCTGGCGCATCAAGGTGGTGATCATGCGGGTGCGGCTGGAGTATTGGATGTCTTTAACGCGCTCGTCGATTTCCAATAGGTTTTCAGGCAGCATACCATTGGCGTTCCATAAATCCACTTGGAAAATCAATTGATTCAGGCTTTCATCGGCCAAAATAATTTCATTCAGCGGCGTGTTCGACACCAAGCCACCGTCCCAATAATATTCGCCATCGATTTCCACCGCCGGAAAGCCGGGCGGCAAAGCACCGGACGCCATAAAGTGCTCGAAACGCAGCTCTTCATGTTCGTTGGTAAACACGGCGTAGTTGCCGGTGCGCACATTCACCGCGCCCACCGACACGCGCATGCGCGAAGCGTCGTTAATCAGGCGCAAATCGGCAAATTCGGCCAGCGTGTCTTTGAGCTTGTCGATGGTGTAATAGCTCAGGTGATTGGGGGTGGTGTTAAACGGCATAAAGTAACGCGGTTTAAAAAAGCCCTTTTGCCCTTCCATCATGGTTTGAAAGGCCTCGAAATAGCTTTCCATCAAGCGCAGCTGCTGGCGCAAAAATTGGTTTTCAAACACATAGGGCATGGTGTGCGCCAAGGCATCGTTTTTGCCCCACGCACTTAGGTTGTCGAGCATGGCATCGAAGGGGTTGATGCTGCCGCTGGTATAGTTGCGCCGGGTGATGGTGTCCCAAAAGCCGCGCAAGGCGGCCATGCGGTTTTTGGGCTTGTTGCCGGCAATAATGCAGGTATTGAGCGCGCCGATGGAAATCCCGGCAATGCTGTTGATTTCGATACCCGCCTGGTGCAGGCCTTCATACACCCCGGCCTGATAAGAGCCCAGCGCACCGCCACCTTGCAGCAGCAGGGTAACGCGGTCGTATTGTTTACACATTTGTGCGATGGTGCTCATATTGCCTCCTGAAAAATAATCGAAATCTGCGCTAATACCCATTCTAAAAAATAACCTAACTGCGTTGGCTCGCCTTAGCTCGAAGAGAACGATTTACTAGGGTGCTGAAGCACCGAGTAAATCAGTTCCGCCTGGTTATCTTATTTTTTAAATGGGTAATAAGTTATAAATGATATTATTTCATGCTCCAGCCGTGGCTGGCGATAAACGACTGTCCGGTAAACACATTGCTGGGGAAGGCCGCCAAAAACAGCGCCAGCTGGGCGATGTCGTCCATGGTGGTGAATTCGCCGTCTACGGTTTCGCCCAGCATAATGGTTTTGACCACTTCTTCTTCACTGATGCCTTTTTCACGCGCCTGCTCGGGAATTTGCTTTTCCACCAACGGTGTTTTTACAAAGCCCGGGCAAATCACATGCGCGCGCACGCCGTATTCGGCACCTTCTTTGGCCAGCACCCGGCTCAAACCCAATAAACCGTGTTTGGCGGTAACATAAGGCGCTTTGTACAAACTGGCTTCGTGCGAATGCACCGAGCCCATGTAAATCACGGTGCCGCTGTTTTGGGCGTACATGTGCTTTAAGGCTGCCTGCGTGGTAAGAAAGGCACCATTCAAATGAATGGCCAGCATTTTTTGCCAATCGGCAAACGGCAATTCATGAATCGGATGGATAATCTGAATACCGGCGTTGGAAACCAAAATATCCAAGCGGCCAAAGGCGGCCACCAATTGATCGGTGCCTTCTTGCACTGCCGCTTCATTGGTCACGTCCATGGCAATCGCCAAAGCCTGTCCGCCGGCCGCCTTGATTTCGGCCACTGTCGCTTCCGCCGCTTGCAAATTAATATCGGCAATGCCCACGGCGGCACCGGCTTTGGCATAGGTGGCGGCAATGTCTTTGCCAATGCCGCCCGCAGCGCCGGTAACCAAGGCCACTTTGCCCTGCAGGTTTTGGTGTAGTTCTGTTGCCATTGATTCGCTTCCTTCCGGTGAGTTCAAAAAATCAAAGTCTGTTGCAATAATAGGCTGCCTGAACACCACACATCACACATCCGGCCTGTCCATCAGCCCGCTTTGCACCGCATCGGGCTTAAAGCGCACCGATTGCGGATAGGGATAGAAGTCTTCCAAAATCCCCGCTTGCAGGCGCTCTTTTTTGGCCTGCCAGAATTGCGGCGTGAGCAAATCGCGGTGGTGCTGCAAAAACACTTTGCGCACGTCCGGCTCGCCCAGCAAAAAGGGGCCGAATTCTTCCGGAAACACATCGCCTTTGTTCACCGGATACCACACCTCGCCCGACATCTCGTATTCGGGATTGGGCGCTTCGGGTATGGCGCGGAAGTTGCAGTCGGTCATGTATTCGATTTCGTCGTAATCGTAGAAAATCACCCGGCCAAAGCGGGTCATGCCGAAGTTTTTATACAGCATATCGCCGGGGAAAATATTGGCCGAGGCCAGCTCTTTTAAGGCGTAGCCGTAATCAATCACCGCCGCGGCTTTGGCCTCGGGCGCGGCGCTTTGCATAAACAGATTCAGCGGCTTGAGGCGGTATTCGATGTAAACGTGTTTCACCACCAGCAAGTCGTCGGTTTCTTCGATTTGCGTGGGCGCTAAGGTGCGTAGTTCTTGCAGCAGCTCTTCATCGCAGCGGTGTTTGGGCAAGGCCACATTGGAAAACTCCAGCGTGTCGGCCATGCGCCCCACGCGGTCGTGCCGCTTTACCAGCAGGTATTTTTGGCGCACGTATTCGCGGTCGAAGTCTTTATTGTGGCCGAAAGTGTCTTTAATCACTTTGAACACGTAGGGAAACGACGGCAGTGTAAACACGCTCATCACCAACCCTTTCACCCCCGGAGCCAAGATAAACGAATCGTGTGAATATTCGAGGTGTTGGTGAAACTCGCGGTAAAAAATATTTTTGCCCTGCTTTTGCAAACCGAGCAAGGTGTATAAATCGCCTTCCGAGCGCATCGGCAGCATGGTTTGCAAAAAATGCACATAGCCCGACGGCACCGGCATGTCCACCATAAAATACGCCCGCGCAAACGAGAACAACACGCCGATTTGCTGCGGATCAAACAAGGCGGCATCCACCACCAAGCCGCTGGTGCCGTTGTCGCGCTCTTCGTGCACAATGGCAAACGCAAAAGGATAGCGCACATTGCCGTTGATAATCTGGCCGAAAATATAAGCGCTTTTATTGCGGTAAAAGGCATTGCCCAGCACTTGCAAATGCAGATTCAATTCGTTCGGCGGCCAGTCTTCCTGCAAATACGCCTTGGCCGCACGCAGAATATTGGCAATATCGCGCGCTTGGTTCACAAACGGCACTTGCCAATCGAAATGGCGCAGAATTTTTTTCAGGCAGCCTCGTAAACCTTGCGAATTGGGGTAAAACGCTTCAAATGTATGCGGATCGGAATCGATGTATTCGGTGGAAATGGCCGGTTTCACAAAAATAAACTGATTGTTGTAGTATTCCTTGTCTAATAATTTGGTCGATACCGAATTAAAAAACGTTTCCGCCAGCTCCGGCTGCTTGTGGTTCACCAGCAAGGCAATGTATTCGGTTTTGGCCAGCGCCCACACATCATCGTTGAGCAGATTGGCCATCACCTCTTGGCGCAACACCGTTACCGCTTCAATCACGCGGTCGTCGTACATTTGAATGCGGTCGGCCACCAGCTGCTGGATGCCGTGCCAATCAGCCGCCTCATACAACGCCTTGGCGCGGCTGCTGGCGGCGCGAAACATTGTATAGTGTTTGTTAAACCCGGCCAGAATGGTGGATGCCACCTGTTTGGCCTGCTCGTTCATTAAGCGTAATCCCATGCTTTCTCCTTTGTTTTTATCATTAACACCTGTTGTGCACACAGGCATAATAAGCTGCTACGCCACAATTGCGCACCTTAGCGCGTTTCGCCTTTTGTGGCAATGCAGCACCGAGCGAAAAACACGCATGGCATGACCGCCGAAATCCGCCGCACACCCGCTTGAAAAACCCCGCGACAGACCCATTTGTAAGCCGATGAAACCCGAATGAATAAGGAATGCCCCATGCCACAACAAACACCCCACGAATACAACACCGACGAAACCTTGGCCGCTGACATCGGCCACGATGAACACGGCGCTGCCGACAGCGAAACCGACAGCGCCGAATTAACCGCACGCATTGCCGAACTGGAAGGCCGGCTGCAAGACGAGCAGCTGCGCAGCGCCGCTGCCGAGCAAAACCTGCGCCGCCGCCATCAAGAAGAATTGCAAGCGGCGCACAAATTTGCCGGCCAAAAATTTGCCGCCGAAATGCTGCCGGTAAAAGACTATCTGGAAATGGCGCTGCAAGACCAAAGCGGCAATTTCGAGGCACTGAAAATGGGCGTGCAAATGACCCTCAACGAATTGCAAAAAGCGTTTGAACACACCCAAATCAGCGAAATCAACCCGCAGCCGGGCGACTTGCTCGACCCACACCAACACCAAGCCCTACAAACCGAAGAGAGCGAACAAGCCCCCAACAGCATCGTGCGCGTGCTGAAAAAAGGCTACAGCCTGGCCGACCGCGTATTGCGCCCGGCGATGGTGGTGGTGGCCAAAGCAGCCGAATAATCCGCGCAGCATCTTTCAGGCAGCCTTAAAAAAAGCCCTTATCTTCAATTCAATAAAAGATAAGGGCTTTTTTATAGCGGTGCTTATTGTGATATTAAATCGCATCTAAACCGCACATGAGCTAACGGTGGTACTGAGAATAAACGGGGTATTGTCAAATTGATCAAGACCTTCAAACTCAAACACATACACACCCTTGATTAACACCTTGAGCCCATCATTGCGACTGCGCACAAATTCAATTACCGACACATCGCATGGATGGTGCGCACTATCCAAATAAATAGAGCCATCAATCGCTTCTGCATCGGGATTAAGGGGAAACAAAAACGTTTTTCCGGCCAAATCCGCCAGATGTGCAGAAGGCAGGTTAATGCCATCCAGCCGGATGGCGGTGTCCACCCATTCGTTTTTCCAGTAAAACGGCACCAGCAAGACTTCCAAAGCAACATTACCCGGCTCGCCCCGCAAAATGGCGTGGCGCGGTTGAATCATCGATTGCGGCAATTTTTTCATAGTCAATAAGCAAACAACTTAAATACCGTATCAAGCTTGGCCGGATTTTCCCACATCCCGCTGTTGCACCGACACAGGCGCGGTGCCTAAAGTCAGCTGCGGCGTTGCGCTATCATGGGGGCTGCCATGGGGTTTGTCGTGCGCTTGCTTAAACGACACCAATAGCTGGTCGATTTTCAGGTTTTCGGTGTCGATGATTTCAAACTTATAGCGGTCAAACAGCACAAAATCGGTTTTCTTGGGGATTTTGCGCAGCGAATACATCATAAAGCCGCCGATGGTTTCGTAGTTTTCCGAATGCGGAAAATCCACAATATCCAGTGCGCGCATCACGTCTTCCAGCGGTGCGGCGCCTTCAATCAGCCACGATGCTTCATCGCGCCGGATAATCTGCGGCTCTTCTTCGGTGGCCACCAATTCGCCCATCACAATGCTCATCACGTCTTTGAGCGTGACCACGCCCACCACCAGCGCATACTCGTTCACAATCACGGCAAAGTCTTCGCCGGCGTTTTTAAAGGCTTCGAGCACTTCATACAGCGAGAGCGTATCGGGAATAAACAGCGCCTTGTGCAGCACGCGCTTATCGGTGAGCTTAAGATTTTGCTCTTGCAAATACAGCGTGAGCAAGGTGTGCGATTCGATGTAGCCCATCACTTTTTCCAATTCGCCGTTGCACACCAAAAATTTGGCGTGCGGCTTTTCGGCCATCAGCGCCAGCACGGTGTCGGCGCTGTCGCTGGTGTCGAAGTAGGCGATGTTTTCACGCGTGGTCATGGTAGAGGTAACGGTGCGCGACTGCATGTCGAAAATATTTTCAATCAAATAATGCTCTTGCTGCTTGAGCACACCCGCTTCGGCACCGGCATCCACCACGGCATAAATATCTTCTGAAGTGAGCTGATCTTGGCGCACGGTGGAAATGCGCAGCATTTTAAAAATCAGATTGGCGATGCCGTCGAAAAACCACACCAAAGGCTTGAGCAGAAAAATCATCAGCATCATCGGCCGCACCACCCGCACCGCCACACGCTCGGGGTGAATCATGGCAAAACGCTTGGGCATTAAGTCGGCAAACAAAACAAACAGGCTGGTGACCACAAAGAAAGACAAAATCGAAGCCAGCGTGCTCACCCAAGCCGCTTCACTAAACCGCTGCAACAGCACGCCCAAATAAGGCCGCACCGCCGCCTCGCCCACCACACCGGCCAGAATCGCCACCGCATTAAGGCCGATTTGCACCACGGTGATAAAACTGCCCGGCTGCTCCTGCATCTGCAACACATCCAGCGCACGCACATCGCCTTCTTTGCCCAAAATCTGCAATTTGATTTTGCGCGATGAGGCCAGCGCCAGCTCGGAACACGACACAAAGGCACTCACGGCCACCAACAACAGCAAGATTACAAGGGCTTCAACAATATTCATATTTAATCATAAGCAATAGATAACCGGGCGATTATAGCAGTTTCAAATACAACAAAGCCGCCTGCGCGACGACAGGCGGCTTGGTGGCTTCAGGCAGAGGCAGAGGCAGAAACTAATCCGCATCCGCCTTGCGGCTGATGGTGAGCCCGCTAAAACCAAACAACAATGTCAGCGCCAAGCTCAAATAGCAGAAAAACGCATACGGCAGATAGCTTAGCACCGGCACGCCCAAAGTGTGGCTGATAAACACCCCGCACACGCCCCACGGCACCAGCGGGTTAATCACCGTACCCGCATCTTCCAATGTGCGCGACAGATTGCGCCGGTGCAGCCCCAAGCGATCGTATACCGGCTTAAAGGTTTCGCCGGCCAGCAACAGGCTTAGGTATTGCTCGCCAATCAGCACATTCACGCCCACACTGGTGGCCGCCACCGACACCGTGGCGCGCGCGGTATTGGTGAGAAAATGGCGCATGGCTTCGAGCAAGGCCGGAATCACCCCCAAGGCAAACAG
>RRZU010349932.1_pt1 | contig 21612 bp, 17 predicted proteins | sample 2165561 | NCBI WGS metagenome assembly RRZU01 (sample SAMN10456909, study PRJNA506462) | wastewater metagenome | isolation source: wastewater sludge | place: USA: Moscow, Idaho | reverse complement strand
TGCCATCAAGCCTGCCAAGACCTCAAGCTCACCGTTGGGAAATGCCTCTCCCAAGCGCACTTGCCGCAACGACAAAGCATTATTTGCGTCTTGCACATACACCGCAGACATTTCGCCACGGCGCACGACGGCGCTTTCCGGGACGGTCATCCGCTCTGCCCGGCCAACGACAAAATGCACACGCGCAAACATGCCTGGAATTACGTTTCTCAGCTCATCAGGCAGTCCGACTCGCGCCTGAGAAACATGGGTAGCGGCATCGGCCGTCGGCAACAACTTCACCGTTTTAGCATCGACCCAGAGTTTGAGTTCAGGAAACTCCACCTTGGCTTGAGTAGCCTGACGCATTCTGGGCAATTGATATTGAGGAACACTGGCTGTAACACGCAATCCGTCCGGATCATAGATTGTCAGCAAAGGCCGCCCCGGCACCGCCGTTTCACCCTGCTCGATCAAGCGCTGCGCGATAACCCCTGATATCGGCGCCTTTATACTGGCATGCCCCAGACTAGCACCCGCCTGACCATACGCGGCTTGCGCCGTTTCGAAATCGGCCTTGGCTTTATCCAGTGCTGATTGGCTGATGTAATTCTGCTTCTGGAGATTCTTCATTCGTTCGAAATGCGCTTTAGCGTTGATGTATTGCGCCGACGCACCGGCCGTAGCCTCGCTCGCTTCACGTGCATCAATACGCAGCAGCAAATCGCCCTTCTTTACCACCTGCCCCGCATCGACCTGCATTTCGACTACTCGCCCGGAAACCTGAGAAGTCAAAGTAGCCTGAACCACTGCCTCGACCGCCGCATCACTCGGAAACGTCAAATCCACGACATGCGGTTTCACAACAAAAACGGACAAAGCCTGCGCCCTCGCCGCAGAAGTCGCCACAAACCCCGCAAACAGCACAAAGAGAAATCTCAGGACGCGATCTGTTTTCATGCGTATTAGCATATACTGATATTCAGACAAACTCAAGCTCGTATCTAGCTTCTTTTCGCCATACCAAGATAGTGTCACGCTAGTACAAGCGAGTCGCGTTCGCCAAATAGCACGCTCTATATAGGAAACCTACAATACAAATCACGTTTTAGCGCTTAAGAAGGCGCAAAAGGCCCGCGTAAACTGATTTGCCTCGTCCTGTCCAGCACGTGCAGAGCATCAAGCACTATCAGGAAGAACCCGGATCAGTACCTCTTGCGTTCAGACGGATTCTGTCTGCCCTGTTTTTGGCGCCGTTTGTTTTGTACTGGGGTTAAGCATGGGCTTCTTGCCTGCCAACGCTTTGATGAGATCCGTTCTCTTCGGCTCGGCATCGATGAACTGAAAGCCTACGCGGAAGCCGCCCTGACTGGCAAAGACACCATAGACTGCTCGCGCAGTGGTCGTAATGACCTCGACCTTTCCATTCACGGTCATCTCGAACCGAATGGGATAGGAAATATTGAGGCGAAGTTGATCATCCACGACGATGCATACGCCACCGATGGATACGTCCAACACATGTCCTGGCAATACCACATGATTGGGCATTGCCACCTGGGCACGCCCTCGTATTGGATAACGAGTGGGTCTTTGAACTTCCATAAAGGGCTTTTTCAGACGACTGGCATAAGTGATTTCTTGGAACTCTGTGGGAGTTAAGTAACGCAATATCCCAATTCGAGCCAAGTTCCTATCTTACCATCAGGCAAGATCGGGCATCAGCGCACCTCAGGACAATCGAGGAATGTAGCCATCAGCCGTGATGGGCTTTACAAAGCGCATTTTGTTCAGTCACCGTCGGCCCGGCGAAAGCCGGAACAACGACACGGATTTTGTCGTTGCCAGCAACACAAAAGGCAATCATGCAATTGCCCTCCTGCTGCGTACTTCAAGGCAGTGTAGCCTCGGCCTACTCCGGACATTTTGAATCAATGCAAATCGTCACCGGCCCATCGTTGACTAGCGACACTTGCATGTCTGCGCCGAAGACACCTGTCGCCACTTTGCGGCCAAGTTCCTGCTCCAGCCGCAAAACGAACCGATCAAAAAGAGGACGCGAAATCTCAGCTGGCGCAGCACGACTCCACGACGGTCGATTCCCCTTCTTCACTGAAGCGAAAAGAGTAAATTGGCTCACAGCAAGCACGTCTCCACCGACATCGACGACACTGCGATTCATCCCCCCCTGATGGTCAGGAAAGATGCGTAGTTTCGCCAACTTCGATGAAATCCACGTCAGATCAGCTTCTTGATCGGTTTCCTCGATACCGACAAAAACCAGAACTCCTCGGCCAATAGCGCCAGAAACCTGCCCCGCAATTTCGACGCGGGCCGAAGCTACGCGCTGCACCAACACTCTCATCTCGCCTCCAATTCACAGTTCAAGCGCAACAGGCGCTGTAAACTTCTTACGCGTAAAGCACTTTGACGCCACTCAAGCGGCACAATCCATCGATGGCAGCAACGGCGCCATGCAAAATACTGAACACCCCAGGCGGAAATCCACAGCGCGCGGTCAATTCAGCCAATGCAAGTAACGCCGATGGCGTATCCTGACTTGGCCGAACGATGACCACAGCCCCGCCCGCCAACGCCGACGCGACTCGGCGTGCCGCAGCGCAGCGAGCAGAGGCATTCTGGCATCGCCAACAATGCCTAAAACCCCCGACTCCGCGTCGGCAATAGCACCGCGTAACAAAAGCACAGCATCGCTCACCTCTGTCCGCGCAAGCATCATCGGCTTGCCGGACTCTTCCCCAATCAACTCCGCAAAGTGGTTCGCGTAATCAGACAACGCCTCGCTCAGTGCAACAAGCAAGGGCCTTCGCTCTAAAATCGACCGGGACGACCACTGGAGAGCCGCAACCTCGGCGGCTTCTAAGGCAATTAAAGCCTCCCGCACGCCGCACAAAGGCGTACGACGCAGCACCTCGCCACTATTAGGATTACGGACATCAAGGAAGGCCGGCGTAGCCGTAAGAGAGGCGTGGCCTTTGATCCAAAGAGGGATAACCGGCGACCTGCCAGACTGAAGCATTATGATGCTTTGCACTAACAATCATACAGGGCTCACCAATGCAAAAAAGCCACGTAACACCGTGGCTTTTTTTCACGAGTCTTAGGCAATTACCCCGCCAGTCGGACGCCTTTCGGACCAAGTTTGGCATGCGTTGTCGATTTATGAGAAACCTGAGTGGTTTCCATCCAGCGTTTGATCCGGTTCGCATCGCCGACTCTGGTCTGTTTACCTGCTGAATCAAGCAGAACGATCACCACGGGCTTGTCGGCAACCCGTGCCTGCATGACCAGACACTTGCCAGCTTCCTGGATATAACCCGTCTTCGAAAGGCCTACATCCCACGCCGTGCTTTTCACCAAAGGATTGGTGTTGTGATACGCCAAATCACGCCCACCGATATCCACAACTGCATCGGAGGTGGTTGAAAACTCACGAATCAATGGATAACGATGTGCGGCCCGCACCATCTTGGCCAAATCATTTGCTGTTGACACGTTACTGCTCGCCAATCCTGTCGGGTCGTCGAAGTGGGTATCTCTCATTCCAAGCGCTTGCGCTTTGATATTCATCGCCGCAAGGAAAGCCGGCAATCCTCCCGGATAGTGCCGTGCCAGAGCGTGCGCAGCCCGATTTTCCGAGGACATCAATGCCAGCAACAAGGCATACTCACGTGAAATAACCGCCCCCACTCCTAAACGAGAGCGACTGCCGCGAAGCATGTCCACATCATCATACGAAATAGAAATTGGCGCATTCAGATTGGGAGAACCGTCAAGAACAACCATCGCTGTCATCAACTTGGTGATTGACGCTATCGGCTGGATCTGATTGGCATTCTTTTGAAAGAGAGGCACCCCCCCCTCTTGATCAACCACCAACGCCGCCCCCGACTGCACATCCAGCCTCCCGGAATCCTGCGATTGCGCAGCACTACTTGCTAAAGCAGGGGTTACGGCAGCCTTCTTGGCAACGGCAGGGTTCTTGCTATTCTTGGCAACACTAGAGGGCTTGCTCTTCTTGGCCGCTGACGCGGGGGGCGCTTTTTTTGCCACCTGCTTATTCGCACTTTTCTGCACAGCAGGCTTGGTTTTACTTTTCTCCACAGCGTGCACGCTCTCCGCCATCGGAAAACACACACCAAGCAACGTTACTAACATTAACGCTGTTCTACGTCTTATCAGCATCGGTAAGGGCTCCTGCAATTATTCAACAACGGCGTTAGGATCGCGCAAGTCTATCACCAAAGTGATATAAATCAATAGAAATAATAAGATACGACAACAACATGAGAAACAACATAACTTTTATCCACCCGCTAACGAGTAGCTCTTTTCACATACGTAAAAACTGGGGCTTGAGCAAGGCAATACCCACCAAGGCACCAAATCAGATCAGAATTGGACACACAATAAATAGGGCTGCCATTGGGCAACCCTATTTACAAGCTATCGTACAGCCGCCAACCGCGGCTGGCACTACGCTAAATCGACGTCAGCCATAACGCGTGCTCTCACTCACCCGACAAAACGCAGACTACTTCGGACGCGACCCAGTTGGAAACGGCCAGGCACCAGTCGGGTTAAGTGCCGACTTGAATCCAGGCGTCGCCGCAGTCGAAGGCGCCGACTCAACGGGAACCGCCGGCGCTGCTACGGCCTTTTTTACGCCAGTTTTTTTAGCCGGTGCTTTTTTGGCCTGCGCTTTCGCCGCCGGTTTATCGACGTCTATCGCCTTAGGCGCTGCTTTTTTGGCAACTGTCTTTTTTACGTCCGTTTTTTCAACAGTCGCCTTCGCAGCAGGTTTTACCGCAGGCTTCTTGGCCGCTGGTTTGCGTACTTTTACCGCACCTGGTTTCGGCGAAGTGTTCTTGACCGCAGGTTTGGCTTCAGCCTTCTTAACAGACGGCTTAGCAACCGCTTTCGCGGCGGGCTTAGCGGCCTTAGCTACTGGCTTTGGCACTGGCTTAGCAAGCGACTTCGCAGCAACTTTCTTCACAGCAGGCTTAACAACGTCCTTCACCTCAACTTTCCTCACAACAGGCTTTACTGCCGGCTTGGCAACAGTTTTTGCAGCAGTCTTTTTTACGGCGGGTTTGGCAGCTGCTTTCGGCGCTGCCTTTTTGGCGACCGGCTTCGCAGCTGCCGCGGATTTCTTCGCACTTGTTGCCATGTCAACTCCTATTCAGATTTCAAGGAAAACTTCTAGCGAGAGCATTGCAAAAAAGGTTCGCAAAAAACCGAACCATTCCATAAACGGCATCTGGCGCCGATGAACAAGTTGCCAAACATTGGAATCCAACCCGGAAGACAGCGAAGACTCATTTCAGAACAGCAACTCAATGGAATTCATGAAATCCACTGGTCACCAAACCTCCGTCGCGATCCATACGCAGCATCAAGCCTGCGTACAACTGGACATTGTGTACCACCCTTGCCATTGGCGACCAATTGTAGTAGCCGAAATAATTCGAAGCAAGAATAGTTTAATGACAAGCAAAAACAAATCGCTCCCTGACGCAATTCGACAACGTCTGATTGCGTCAGAAAATCTAAGAGGCGAAGCCATGTTCTCTGAACGCACTACAAGGAGGCGGCAAAGCCTTCACACCTTGGCGATTGAGCACTATCGATTTCAGGGAGAAATGAGCTTCGCCAGGCGCGGCCAATCGAAGCACGGCCCAGGGTCAGTTTTTCTTCCCGGAGAAACCTCGGAATGCCCAACAACGTCAAAAATCGGATAACTCGCGCGCAATACCCTGATCAGATTGGCCAAATTCTGGTACTGCGCATCTTCAAATGGCAGATCATCACAACCCTCAAGTTCAATGCCTATCGAAAAATCGTTGCACCGTTCACGCCCCTTCCACGACGAAGCCCCTGCATGCCATGCGCGTTGTCGGCAGGAAACGAACTGAATCATCGAACCGTCGCGGCGAATAAGAAAATGCGCTGATACACGCAAAGCACGAATCTCAAAGAAGTACGGATGCGCCTCTGGCTGCAGGCAATTGGTAAACAACCGGACAATGTCATCGCTACCGAATTGTGCTGGCGGCAAGCTGATAGCGTGGACGACTATCAGTGATATAGCACAGCCATCCGGGCGAGCATCGAAGTTCGGGGACTCCACTCGCCGTACGGAACTCAGCCAGCCATCAAGCAGAACGTCGGAGTCTTGGGAATCCAGCTGACTCATTCCTCAATACCCAAACGCTCAATGCGATAGCGCAAGGAACGAAACGTCACACCAAGCAAGCGAGCAGCAGCCGTCCGATTAAACCCTGTTTTTGCCAGCGCCTCCAAAATGATCTGTTTCTCGACACGATTTACATGATCATCGAGCGTTTCGCCGTCGCGCGCCACGCCTCCCTCGACCTCCGTATCTGCTGCAAGCTGGAGATCCTCAAGCTCTACCTTGCCATCAGCACACAGCGCCGAGGCTCGCTCGAGGATATTTTCAAGCTCGCGCACATTGCCGGGATAAGCGTAGGCGCAAAGCGCACGCATCGCCTCGCTAGACAACTGCGGTTGGTTGGCTCCGCAGATTCGGGCAAGAGCAACCGCTACCAGACGCGGAATATCCTCCTGACGCTCGCGCAGCGCCGGCATCTTCAGCTCGATTACGTTGAGACGATAGTACAAATCCTGACGAAACGTACCCGCATCGACGCACTCCTTCAGCTTTCTATGCGTTGCCGAAATAATGCGAACATCAACCGCCTCTTCAACTGCGCTCCCGACTTTACGCACCTTTTTTTCCTGAATTGCACGCAGCAGCTTTACCTGCATGGCCAAAGGCAAATCGGCAACCTCATCGAGAAACAGCGTTCCGCCGTTCGCGGCCTGAAAAAAACCATCTCGGTCACTGTCGGCTCCGGTGAATGCGCCTTTTCGGTAGCCAAAAAACTCACTTTCCATGAGGTTCTCGGGAATTGCGCCACAATTGACAGGAACAAATGGCGCAGCCTGACGCGCGCTCTGTGCATGAATCAGGCGTGCCGCAAGCTCCTTGCCGCTTCCCGATTCGCCGGAAACGTACACTGGCGCCTGGCTACGGGCGAGCTTGCTGATCATTTCGCGCACATAAACAACCGCGGGTGACTCTCCGATCAGTTTTCCTGCCAAATCAACGCTTGCCGGCGAAGCATTCTGCACATCACCCGTCTGCGGAAGATTAAGCGCCGACTTGATCAAAGTACGCAGCTGCTCAAGAGCAACCGGCTTGGCCAGATAATCAAAGGCGCCCGCCTTTAACGCCGCGACCGCATTGTCCGCGCTACCGAAGGCAGTTATCACGGCCACCGGCGTTTCACAATAATCGGACCCGATAAGGCGAACGATATCCAAGCCTTCACCGTCGGGAAGGCGCATATCGGTCAGACACAAGCTGTAACACGTCTGCTCAAGAAGCTTTCGCGCTTCGGCCACGGTTCCAGCGCAATCGGCCGCGAGCCCCATGCGCGCCAACGTCAAATCGAGGAGTTCACGAATATCAGCCTCATCATCAACCACCAGCACTCGCGCTGACGCACTGCGCGACCGACGATCCACTTTGCCTACCGCCATTCCACTGCTCTCCCCGTAATGCAAAAATCGGCCCCCGACTCGCTCTTGAGCAGTTCAAGCCTCGCTCCATTGGCTTCGCACAATTCACGTGCAATATAAAGTCCGAGACCCGTTCCGCGACTGTGGGTGGTAAAAAATGGCTCAAAAATCTGCTCGCCATGTGCCTCATCAACGCCCTTGCCATTGTCACTAACGTGCAATTCAACCAAGCCTTCATAGTTACTATCGCGTACCCGCAAACGAACACTCCCCTCCGTGCCTTGCGAATGGCGCAATGCGTTTCCAACAAGGTTCCACAAGACCTGATGAAAATGCGAGCGATCAAAGTAAATTCTCGCCACCCCAAGAAAATCGCACTGCACAACGCCTGCCGCCAACTTTTCCTTTAAGACATATTCTTCAACAAGAACCGGCAACATCTCTCTCAAGTCGATTTTTTCCGGACAAGCGCGATCACGCCGCCCCAACTCGAGCACGTCGCTGACAATCCGCTCGACTCGCTGCGTGTTATCAAGAACGATGCGTAGCAAGCGATCATTGGTCGCACTGCTTGGCTCCTCGCGCAGCAACTCGCCAGCGTGATTAATAGCAGAAAGCGGATTCCGAATTTCATGTGCGATATTCGCCGTCAAACGGCCAAGAGCTGCCAGCTTGAGCTGTCGTGCCTGCTCCTGAATGCGCCCCATGTCTTCGAGAAAAACCAGCACATCGTGCTCGGAGCTATCCGTTGAAACAAAACGGGCGCGCAACTGCATCCCACTGGCCGGAGCCCGCACCAGAACAGATTCACCCCCAGGACGCTCACACCAAGCCAAAAACCCTTGCGCCAACTCGGTCGAATAATTTACCAGTTTACGCTCGGAAGGATCACCTAAGCCCAACAACTGTTCGGCGCGTGGATTATGCTGTTTGACCCATCCATTACGGTTGAGGACAAGCACGCCATCCTGCATTTCCTCGATGACCCTCTGGCTGATCACAGTCTGGTTTTTGAGGTCGACGCCGCGCCTTCTCGCCAGCTCTTCGTTGGCGATGATGCGGCTTGCCAACAACCGCGCAGAAATAGCGACAAAGAAAACACCCGCACAAAAAAGCCCGGTCTGAAAGAAATCAGCCACTTCAACATCAACATCCAGCGCTCGATAGGACTGCTCGGCAAGTAGCGCCACGGTAGCTGTTGCCGCATAGAACAAAACCAGCCGCCCCTGCCCGACCAGCCCAGCCCCGGCTAAGGAAACCAGCAACATGACGCCAAGACCGCTACGTAACCCACCTCCGACATGCATCAACAAGGTCAGTACCAACACATCAACCAGAACCTGTAGGCTGAGTTGCCGGTTGAAACGTTGCTGGTAAAAATGCAAAAAAAATAGAGAAGCCGCCGTTTCCAGCAGATAAAAACTGGTGATCGATAGGCGAAAAAACCCCTGATTCGCGCCGAGAATCAAAAAAGAAGGGGACTGGAAAAACGAGGACGCAAACAGTAGTCCGGAAATGCAAAGACGATAGATGTTGAAATAACGCAGCGATGTCCAGTGCGCTTCAGAGGGCAGAGCGCCCTTCGCGGAATCAGCTGGCATCAGCATGACGTATCATTTTTCCCGAGCTTCGTCTTCGTGCTGATGCGCACGACAACAAAAGTAGCGCCCATTTTCCAAAATACATTCGCTAACAGCTTGATTAACCCCGCAATAAACACATTGAACCATGCGTTCCGATGGATGGGCCGAAAACGGGGATATCGTTTCGCCACGAGGCATTTGCGTTCGGCGCAAAGCCCATAGCACAACAAAAACCAGCGCCAACAAAAGCAAGTATTTCATGATTTCCATGCTGTGCTTTAGAGCGCCCAAGAATAGCAGAAGCGAACCGCTACAGGAATCTTAGAAAAACATGCCAGGAGAGCGTTTTTGCTTCACGCAGCATCCCGCACGAAAAAAACTGGCGCACGATGCGCTCAAAGGCTCGAAAATTTTCTTCCGACTGCCCGCAGGAATGTGCCCATGCCGGGCACAAAAAAACAAAAAGCCTTGATTTCTCAAGGCTTTTGAAGTTATTAGTGGTCGGGGCGAGAGGATTCGAACCTCCGACTCCTGCGTCCCGAACGCAGTACTCTACCAGGCTGAGCTACGCCCCGACCGAATCGACGACAGCGCTAAAAAGACCTAGCAACCGCGAAGAAGCATAATTCTAGCAAAGAATCCTTGTATGTGGAAGCAGGCAGGATATCAAGCGAACGCTTCGCCAAGTCTGCCTCAAGCTGAGCGCGCTTCTTGGCGTGATCCAAAGCCCCGGTAGCCCGAATCGCCGCCAGAACTGCGGCAAAGTCGTCTCGACCGCCATTTTCAATCGCACGACGCACACAATCTGCCTGCTCTGGAGTGCCGTTTTGCATGACATGGATTAGCGGTAAAGTGGGCTTTCCTTCTGCCAGATCATCACCAAGGTGCTTTCCGGTTTCTACTTCAGCGCCGGAATAATCAAGCACGTCGTCAATCAGCTGGAAGGCAGTCCCCAAGTGCATTCCATAGTCGGCCATAGCCTGCACAACCGCCTCAGATCCATCAGCAAGAATCGCACCGAGTTGTGTCGCCGCTTCAAAAAGCTTGGCCGTTTTGTAGCGTATCACCTTCAAATAGCGCGCTTCGTCCACATCGGCATCGTGGCAGTTCATCAACTGCAGGACTTCGCCTTCGGCGATGATATTGGTCGCATCCGACAGAACGCGCATTACGCGCATATCGTTAACTTCCACCATCATCTGGAACGCACGCGAATAAAGAAAATCGCCGACCAGTACACTGGCTGCATTGCCAAACAAGGCATTGGCAGTTTCACGTCCGCGTCGCAACTCGGACTCATCGACAACATCGTCATGAAGCAATGTTGCGGTATGAATAAACTCGACAACCGCAGCCAAATCGTGATGATGCGCCCCGCGATAACCCAGCGCGCCAGCCGCAAGCAGCACGAGCGCGGGGCGCAAGCGCTTGCCGCCACCTTGAATAATGTACTCGGCAACCTGGCGCACCAAGACCACATCAGATTGAAGCCTGGCGCGAATCACCGCATCGACAGCGCCCATATCCGCCGCGATCAAGTTGTAGAGCCGCTCCAGTTTCACGTTTCGATGCCTTGAGGGAAAAACCCGTGAATCTTAGGCCCCCCCCCTGACCGCGTCAAGCTGAGCGAAATTCGAGCCGGCTTGTGAAGCAGTAGAACCAAGCTTCCAGCGGACTAATGCGATGACAAAGCGCAGCACCGGGCAAATCCAGAGCACCCAAAGACCACCCCAATCTCTTTGACTTTATGGAAGAAATACGTATAATGCGCGGTTCTTCGTTTCACTTTACTTTGTTCTTTGGAGTCCAACATGTACGCGGTCATAAAAACTGGGGGCAAGCAATATCGTGTTGTCGCCGGCGAAAAATTGAAAATAGAACAGATACCGGCAGACGTTGGCGCAGAAATCAACCTCGACCAGATTTTAATGGTCGGCGAAGGCGAGTCCGTAAAAATCGGCACTCCGCTGCTCTCCGGCGCCTCGGTCAAGGCAACTGTACTTGCGCAAGGTCGCCACAAAAAGGTCACAATCTTCAAAATGCGTCGTCGCAAGCATTATCAGAAGCATCAGGGCCATCGTCAAAACTTCACTGAGATCCGCATCGACGGCATCTCGGCCTAGCAGAAAGGAAACTGACTCATGGCACACAAAAAAGCAGGCGGCAGTTCCCGTAACGGCCGCGACTCGGAATCGAAACGCCTTGGCGTCAAGCGCTATGGTGGTCAACTGGTTCTGGCTGGCAACATCATTGTTCGCCAGCGCGGCACCGAGTTCCATCCTGGCCTGAATGTCGGCCTTGGCAAGGATCACACGCTGTTCGCACTGGTCGAAGGCCACGTGCAGTTCGCAATCAAGGGTGAGAAGCGCCGCCGTACGGTCAGCATCGTTCCTGCTGCCTAAGCGCGCAACAAGCCAGTCCAAAAGCCCTATCGTGACGGTAGGGCTTTTTCGTTTGTAAAACCGAAATCTCCACGGGACCGCTTCATGAAATTTATCGACGAAGCCAAAATCTACGTTGCAGCTGGCGGCGGGGGCAATGGCGTCGCCTCGTTCCGACGCGAGAAATATGAGCCTGAAGGCGGGCCCGATGGGGGTGATGGCGGACGTGGCGGCAGCGTTTATGTCGTCGCCGACCGCAACCTGAACACCCTGATAGAGTTCCGCTATACCCGAAAATTTCTTGCAGAACCCGGCGAAAGAGGTGGTTCAAGCGATTGCTACGGCAAAGGCGGCAAGGACATCACCCTGCATGTCCCGGTCGGCACGGTGATCGCCGACATTAACAACAACGAGATCGTTGCTGACCTTGACGTCGACGAAAAAAAGATTCTGATCGCCAAAGGCGGGCGCGGCGGCCTTGGTAACATCCACTTCAAATCCAGCGTCAATCGCGCCCCTCGCCAATGCACAAAAGGCGAACCGGGCGAGGAACGTGACTTGCGTCTTGAGCTGCGCGTACTTGCCGACGTTGGCCTGCTTGGACTGCCCAATGCCGGCAAAAGCACCTTCATTCGTGCTGTATCCGCGGCACGCCCAAAGGTTGCCGACTACCCGTTTACCACCATGCATCCGAACCTGGGCGTGGTTCGCGTTGGCGAAAACAAAAGTTTCGTTATCGCCGACGTTCCTGGTCTGATCGAAGGCGCAGCTGATGGCGCTGGCCTCGGCATTCGTTTCCTAAAGCACCTCGCGCGCACCCGCGTACTGCTACACATCGTCGATCTTGCGCCGCCCGACCCGGACGCAGACCCGGTCCATGACGCCAGAGCCATTGTTCACGAGCTAGAAAAGTACAGCCCGGAACTTGCCGCAAAGCCTCGTTGGCTAATTCTCAACAAACTCGACCTGATCCCCGAGGACGAACGCGAACAACGCGTCGCCAATTTCCTCGCCGCTTACGGCAGTACTGCGCCGAGTTTTCGCATCAGCGCGATCAATGGCGATGGCTGCAAGCCGCTGATCTACAAATTGCAAGACGCGCTTGACAGCCTGGCACCGCCACCGCCGCTAGTAGAGATGCTACCGGACGACCATTTCCCGGAAGACTCAGCAGAAAAAAACAACCCATCCAACACATAATCATGTCCATCACCTGTATTGCCGAAGCAAAACGACTCGTTATCAAAGTAGGATCTGCGCTCGTCACCAACAATGGCGAAGGCCTTGACCTATCCGCCATCAGTGAATGGGCACGACAAATCGCGCAACTGCGCCAGAGCAACAGGGAGGTCGTTCTCGTTTCCTCCGGTGCCATTGCCTGCGGCATGCAACGCCTTGGGTGGCGCAAGCGGCCAAAATCGGTCCATGAACTACAGGCCTGTGCCGCCGTTGGCCAAATGGGGCTGGTGCATGTTTATGAGAGCGCCTTTGCCGCACACGGACTGCATACCGCTCAAGTGTTGCTTACACACGACGATCTCGCTGATCGCACGCGTTACCTCAACGCCCGCTCGACGCTCAGCACCCTGCTTGGACTTGGCGTGGTGCCAATCATCAATGAGAACGACACGGTGGTCACCGACGAAATCAAATTCGGCGACAACGACACGCTCGGCGCGCTAGTCGCTAATCTGGTAGAAGCCGATTGTCTGGTCATCCTCACCGACCAAAGAGGTTTGTTTACCGCAGACCCGCGCAAAGACCCCAACGCCACTCTGATCACCGAAGCCCAAGCCGGCAACCCGGCGCTCGAAGAGATGGCGGGCGGCGCAGGAACGCAAATAGGAACTGGAGGCATGATCACCAAGGTCATTGCCGCCAAACGCGCCGCCAGCAGTGGCACGCACACCGTCATCGCGAGCGGCCGCGAACCCAATGTAATGCCCCGACTGACCCGTGGCGAATCGGTCGGCACGCTACTTATTTCCGCGACGCAACGCCTAAATGCCCGTAAACAGTGGCTTGCAGACCATCTGCAGCTTAATGGGAAGCTAGTTCTCGACGCCGGCGCAGTCAAAGCGCTCGGTGAAGGGAAAAGCCTTCTGCCCATCGGCGTTATCGAGGTTCAGGGCGAATTCGAACGCGGCGCAGCCGTCGCCTGCCTTGCGCAGAACGGCACCGAAGTTGCGCGCGGTCTCGTCAACTATGGCAGTAGCGACTCCCGTCGCATTGCGCGGCGAGCCAGTCAAGATATTGAAGCTACACTTGGGTATATTGACGAACAGGAAATCATTCACCGTGACAACCTTGTTCTCTGCTAAAGAAGAATAGTATTGCAAAGATGCCGGATTCATTTTCATTCAGTCATAAGCTTGCGTGCAACAACGGCCAATTCGTTTGCGCCCAAGGCAAAACACAGCCAAAATACGCAGTATTGGCACGCCGCTGAATGCGCGACTATTGTTCAATGCCAAACATGCCACTTTTCCAACGTATTTCTTAACTAAAGCACTTCCGCAACTGAACAGGAAGACCATAACGCCTTCCGCCACTAGGGGATAAAAATGACCACCATCTCAGATGCCGACAACAGCTTGCAACGCAATCTGCGCGAAATTTCCGCACGGCAAAGAATCTCTTCGCTCATCACCGACCATCTTGAGCACTATTTCGCCAAGGCTGACGTTGCCAGCCTTGACGAAGCCAGCCCGGAAGAACTCCACGGGGCAGCCCTGCAGCACTACCGCATCGGAACATCCCGCCCCGCCAAGCAAGCTGAAGTCTTCATCTACACCCCTGATTTCGACCGTCATGGATGGCATTCGCCACACACCGTAGTTGACATCGTTACCGATGACATGCCCTACCTCGTCGATTCGATCACCATGGCTGTCAACAAGCACAACCTCACGATCCACCGCTTGATGCACCCGTTAATCGGTATCGAGCGCGATACGGCGGGCGCCCTGACACGCAGCGCCGCCCTCGGCAGCAAAGGCACAAAAACAGAATCCTGGATTCACCTCGAAATCGACCGCATCAGCGATGAGCGCCAAGTCGAAGACTTCCGCGCAGAAATCGTCGCCATTATCGGAGACATCCGTTCAGCTTTTGACGATCGCGTCGCAATGCTTGAGGGCGTCAGCAATGCGATTACGGACCTTGAAGTTTCGCCAAATGCCGAAAACAAGGAAATTTCAGAATTTCTGCGCTGGGTTGCGGCCGACAATTTTGTCTTCCTCGGCTACGCGCACTACAAAGCCGACAAAGCCAGCGGCGAAATCAAACGTGCCGCCGATGGCGGGCTTGGGCTGCTACGCCGCACCGATCACCCGGTCTTTGGCAACTGCCTGAACGGGATTCCCGACTCGCTGGAAGAAATTGCGCAGATGCCGTCCTCGCTCACGCTGGTCAAAGCGGATGCCCGCTCGACGGTACACCGCCCAACCTATCTCGACTTTATCGGCGTACACCATCGCGATGCCGCCGGGAACATCATCGGCGAACACGTTTTTGTCGGCATCTACGGCACGAACATCCAGCATACTTCGGTCAAAGACATTCCGATTGTTCGCAACAAAGTAGCCACCGTGCATGCTGCATGCGCCTTCGCGCCCGGCAGCTTCCGCGACAAGGGGATGAGCCACGTTCTCGAAACCTACCCGCGTGAAGAGCTCATCGAAATCGCCACGGATGATCTGATGCGCATTGCCAAAGGCATCGTCATGCTGCAGGAACACCCACGTGTTCGTGTTTTCTTGCGCAACGACCTCTGGGGTCGCTACGTTTCCGCATTCGTCTTCATGCCGCGCGACCGTTTTGATTCCTCGGTCCGCCGTCGCATCGTTACCCTGCTCAGTGACTCGCTCAAATCCGACAATATCGATTTCTTCGTCACATTAAGCGAATCCCGCCTCGCCCGTTTGCACCTTGTTGCCCGCATGCCGGCTGGCACGCGCTATGACTATGACGCAGTAGCATTCGAGCATGAAGTTGCGCGTATCGTGCGCGGCTGGCACGACGAATTGCAACACAACCTCGTCGAACACTGCGGCGAAGCCCGTGGCAACGAATTGCTGCGCCGTTACGCAACCGCACTTCCCATCGCCTATCAGGATCAGGTCCCTCCCAGCTCGGCAGTGTCCGATCTGGAATGTCTTGCCGCTGCCGAAAAGAGCGGCCGTGTTGAGGTCAAACTCAACGCCCCTTATGGCGACGACGGCTCGCACCAGCACATCAAACTATTCCTCTCCGGCAAGCCGCGTCCGCTATCGACCGTCCTGCCGGTATTGGAAAACCTCGGCATCACCGTCCTCTCTGAGCAGCCGTTCAAACTTTCCGAAGGCACGCTGCATATTGCCGATTTTGCCGTACAACTCCCACGTGCCGACGCGCTTGACGCCGAGCCAACGCGCAAGGGCTTCGTCGACCTGCTCGAAAAACTGCTGCGCGAAGAAGCCGAAAACGACGGCTTCAACCGTCTGGCACTCCTCGCCGGGCTCGACAATTCGCGCATCACTATCCTGCGCGCTTATGGACACTACCTGCGTCAAGCCGGATTGCCATTCAGCCTCGTCTACATTGAGCGCTGCCTGGCCTCACACCCCCTGATCGCCGGTCTTCTGGTTGATCTTTTCGTCGCGCGCCTTTCACCAGAGGGCAACGACGAACAAGCCGCAAACATCAGCAAAAAGCTCGACGCCGAATTGGCGCAAGTTTCCAATATCGACGACGACCGCATTCTCAATGGTTTCCGCACCACCATCGACGCCACGCTGCGCACCAATGCCTGGCAAAACGGTGCTGACGGCAAGGCTAAAGCCTACCTTTCCTTCAAGATTTCCTCCAAGCAGTTGCCCTTCCTGCCAAAACCCGTGCCGCTTTACGAAATTTTCGTCTACAGCATGCGTATGGAAGGCATTCACCTGCGTGGCTCGACCGTCGCCCGTGGTGGTCTGCGCTGGTCCGATCGCCAGGAAGACTTCCGCACCGAAGTGCTGGGACTCGTCAAGGCGCAGATGGTCAAAAACGCCGTTATCGTCCCTCTCGGCTCCAAGGGCGGCTTCGTTGGCAAGCGCCTGCCGCCAGCGAGCGACCGTGACGCCTTCCTTGCAGAAGGAATTGCCTGCTACTCGACCCTGATTCGCGGCATGCTCGACCTCACCGACAACCTGGTCAACGGCAAAGTCGTTCCGCCGCAAGGCGTACGCCGCCGCGATGGTGACGACCCCTATCTCGTCGTCGCTGCCGACAAAGGTACAGCCAGCTTCTCCGATATCTCCAACGGCATCGCCATCGAATACGGCTTCTGGCTCGGCGACGCTTTTGCATCGGGCGGCTCAGTCGGTTACGACCACAAGAAGATGGGCATCACCGCACGCGGTGCCTGGGAAGCCGTCAAACGCCACTTCCGCGAAATGGGTCGCGACACCCAAAGCGAACCCTTTACCGTTATCGGTATCGGCGACATGAGCGGCGACGTCTTCGGCAATGGCATGTTGCTCTCCGAGCAAATCAAGCTCAAGGCCGCCTTTGACCATCGCCACATCTTCCTCGACCCGAATCCGGATGCCGCGAAGAGCTTTGCCGAACGCGCTCGCCTGTTCGACCTGCCACGCTCCTCGTGGGACGATTACAACAAGTCGCTAATCTCCGACGGCGGCGGTATCTGGCCACGCAGCGCCAAGAGTATTCCGCTGTCAGCGGACATCCGCGAGTGGCTGGGCGTTGAAGCGGAGCAAATGGCGCCGACCGAACTGATGCACCTTATTCTCAAAGCACCAGCTGACCTTCTCTACAACGGCGGCATCGGAACCTACGTCAAATCCAGCAGCCAGAGTCATCAGGACGCCAACGATCGCGGCAACGACAACCTGCGTGTCGACGCCAACGAGCTGCGCGTCAAGGTCATCGGCGAAGGCGGCAACCTTGGTCTTACGCAAAAAGGGCGCATCGAGTTTGCTCTCGGTGGCGGCCATTTGTTTACCGATGCCATTGACAACTCGGCCGGCGTCGACTGCTCCGACCACGAAGTCAACATCAAGATCCTGTTGTCCGGGCTGGTACGTGGCGGTGACATGACCGACAAGCAGCGCGTTGCCCTGCTCTCCTCAATGACCGACGAAGTAGGCCAATTGGTGCTTTCCGACAACTACCAGCAAACTGGCGCCGTTTCGATTGAAGCAAACAAGGGCTTTGAAATGCTCAATGCCCACGGCCAGCTGATTCGCAAGATGGAAGCCGCCGGCGCCCTGGACCGCACGATCGAATTCCTGCCGGACGACAAGAACCTTGCCGAGCGTGCGCAAATGCGCGTTGGCTTGACCTCGCCGGAACTCGCCGTGCTCCTGGCCTACACCAAGATCACGCTGAAGGAAGCGATTCTTGCAACCACGCTCCCGGACGCTCCCGAGCTGCAGCAACTTCTCGCCGAGTACTTCCCGGCAGCACTGGTTAAGCAATGTAGCGCCGAGATTCCGAACCATCCGTTGAAACGCGAGATCGTCACCACACAGCTCGTCAATCGCCTGGTCAACCGCATGGGTACCTGTTTCACCATGCAGATCGGCGACGAGACCGGCGCCGATGTCGCGCAAATTGCCGCTGCCTGGTACGGCGCGAGTCAGTTGCTTAACGCCGAAGCTACCTGGCGTGAAATTGAAGCGCTCGATCTGGTAGTTCCAGCCGCTCAGCAGCAAGTCATGATGCTTGCCTTACGCAACATGCTTGCCTCAGCCACCCGCCAGATCCTCACGGCCAAGGCTGCCGGCACCCCGATCGCCCAAATCATCGAGTCCTACAAAACCGCGATCGACAAAGCGGTTGCCGCTGCCCGCAGGGATCTAAAGGGTCTTCAAGCCGTTGAAGCCCTGCTCGCCGCCAGCAGCAACATCGTTGGCGTCTTCGAGTTGGTTGACCTGGCACAAGCCACCGGCAAACCGCTCGATCAGGTTGCCACGACCTGCGCTCAGCTTGACGCCAGCCTTGATCTCGTCTGGCTCGGCGCCGCCATCGATCGCCTGCCGGCGAACAACCGTTGGCAAGCCCGCGCCCGCGTTCAACTGGCCAGCGAAGTTCGTAGCCTTCGGCAAAAACTCCTGCAACGCAGCGCAGACGGTGCCGAAATTGCCACCGGCGAAGCGCACGGCGTTATCGACGAACTGAAGCACAACGCACCGCAGGATCTGGCCATGCTCTCCGCTGGCTTGGCCGAAATCAAGCGCATCCTGGCCGCGTAAAACAAAAGCGCAGTCAAACAAGCACCCGTGAAGGCTCGTTACAAGGCTTTCACGGGTGTTTTTTTGCCTGCCACAAGCCTGCCCTGAAGCGCCGTTGGTTGTACAGCGCACAGCCTTGTGCACCACTCCCAGTGCATTTCCGTATGAGCAACAAACTGCCCACCCTACCCGGCTGTGCCCCTCCGGTCGGTTACGCTGCGCTTGTCCAAGCCTCTTTCAGCTTTCATCCCTACGGAAAGTATCTTTCCTAGAGCACCAATAGAAACGGGCGCCGAAGCGCCCGTTTAATCACTAACTAATTGACCAGTCTAATTAGAACTGGTGACGAACACCAAGCTTGAAGCCAGTTTCGAACCCGTCATAGGTAACGTCGCCATCCGTACCAAGCGTAAGGAATCCATGGTCGGCATCGGCAGTATAGGCGGCCGCGTAAAGCGTCGTGCGCTTGCTCAGCGCATGCATATAGGCGATACCCCAAGCGCTAGCGTCATAGTCTTTCAAACCATCGCCACGCTCGAGCTTCGAGTCTGTATAAGACAGCGTGACGGTATCCTTGGCAGTGACCGGTACGCTAACGTTGCCGCGCCACGTCTTGCGGCGAAGCTCATCAGTGGCACCAGCAGTACCGAAAAAGACGTCCTGGTCAAGCGAAGCATCCGCATAGGCCAAACCGACTTTCAGCGACTTGAAATCGTAAGCCCCGCCCAGCATCCACTCTCTATAGTCGAGGTTATCGGTACCTTGCCTGCCCTTGGTATAAGCACCGCCAACATACAAGCCACCATTGGTGTAGCTGGCGGCAGCGAAGACGGCACGCATGTTGTCGTTGCTCACGGAACTATCGGCTTCAGAATAGAAATTACTCGAATAACCTACGCCGAATTTAAAGCCGCTGTAGTCAAGCGATTCGAACTGAACCGCGTTGTTCGCCGAAGTCTTGAGAGAAAGGTCGATAACCCCTTCACCCCAGCCAACCTGGCTACCGCTACCGGCGCTCGTGTAAGAAACAAAATCATCGACCACGCTCCAGAAGTTACCGGCCTTGACCGAACCCCAGCCTTTTCCGTCGAGCGATACAAAGGACGCACGCTGCATGGTTGCGCCATTCTGATTATCCGCTTTCAAGCCAAACTCCTGCTGGAACGAGACCGACAGGCCGTTGCCCAGATCTTCCGTCCCTTTCAAACCAAAACGCGAGCGATCCCAGCCGCCGTCGTCAATATTATTTTGGGCGTTGGCATCGGTGACCGAATCACTCTGGTGCACGTAGGCCATATCGATGGTGCCATAGACGGTCACGTTGGTTTGAGCAAAGGCAGCGCCCGAGAGCAGCCCAGCAACTGCCAGTGCGATAATTTTCTTTTGCATTGTAAATCTCCGTAACTTTATTGCACTAAGGTGCATTCGTAGCCCGCCAAACGAGCCAACTGATAGTTGAAAAGCAGGCCAGATCATCGCAAAACACAAGGACAAAAACAACGAGCAAATGATTGTTCCGAACAGGTGCGGCAGCTAAGTGGCGAAAATACAGCACGAGCAAAAACTAACGCAATCAGGACCCTCACCCTTCCCAGAAACGCGACTTCGACGAGCGCGCCAATGGAAACGGGCGCCGAAGCGCCCGTTTAATCACTAACTAATTGACTAAGTCAGATTAGAAGGTGTGACGCATACCAACTTGGTAACCGTTTTGCAGAGTTTCGCCGCTTTGTTGCTTGAAGTTCATGAATGCCAAATCATCAGCATCAACAAAGTAGGCCTGAGCATACACGCTGGTGCGCTTGCTCAGATTATGCTTGTAACCAACACCGAAAGCATTCTGACTAAACTTGTCAGAATCACCGTCAGCGTGGTACTTGCTATGGACATTAGCATAGCTCATGTACACACTATCTTTAGCAGTGATCGGAATGCCCACATTCAAACGCCACGTATCACGGTCAAGATCCTCATCACCGATGAACGAATTTGTATTGATCCAATCGAAGCCCATGCTGTTAAAGCGGATCGAATCATAAACCAAGCCAACGTTGACAACCTTGAAGTCGTACGCAGCGCCAATGTTCCATTCATGACCGTCCGTCTTGCTGTCGCCACCCTTACCGAAATTCGAATAGGTTGCGCCGACAAACAGCGGACCGTTCCTGTACGTCACATCACCAAACCAAGTGCGATTGTTACCCTCTTGAGTCTGCTGGTCATCCTGACCAAACGTGAAGTTGCTCGAATAACCCACGCTCGCCTGCAAACCACCCCAGCTCGGCGTAGCATATCTGATAGCGTTATTCGCCCAGGTATTTGCACCAATGCGAATAGCCTTTTCACTCATACCGTAGTTATCGAAGCCACCCTTCGTGTTGAAAAGAACGGAATCGATGAAGTAGTTACCGGCCTTGATGGAGCCCCAGTTTTTGCCTTCGAGTTGAACGAACGTCGAACGCTGCTGCGTAGCTGCATTCTGGTTATCGGGCAAAATACCCATTTCTGCCTGGAAGGAAGCCGTCAGGCCATTACCCAGATCTTCCGTACCCTTCAGGCCGAACCAGGAAGCATCGTAGCCATTCGTATCGATCGCGTTGTACGCGTTATCGCTGTAGGCGCCCGTATTGGCAAAGTGACCACCAATCCCGCTGTTAATCTTATCGCCACGGATGGCATCAGATTTATTCACGTAGGCCACGTCAATAGCACCGTAAACGGTAACGTTGGTTTGGGCAAAGGCAACGCCCGAAACCAGACCAGCAACTGCCAGTGCGATAATTTTCTTTTGCATTGTAAATCTCCTCTAGGTTTGAGATCGGCGGTGCTTTTTCTGCTTCCACCAAACTGGACCTCTCATGAATGAGAAGCTGTACGAATCATCGC
>RRZU013449525.1_pt1 | contig 21625 bp, 26 predicted proteins | sample 2165561 | NCBI WGS metagenome assembly RRZU01 (sample SAMN10456909, study PRJNA506462) | wastewater metagenome | isolation source: wastewater sludge | place: USA: Moscow, Idaho | reverse complement strand
ATTAATTATGTGTATAGAACATTTTTCTTAAACTCTTCTAAGACTCACTCGGTCCCTCTGTTTAAGGACGGGAATTATAATGGGAGGTTGCTTAAAAGCCGCTGAATGTAACCAAAAAGATATCAAAAATTTGAAAGAAATATTATTTTGTTGAAGAAATCCCATTTATTAGGGATTTCTATGATGTAAATTAATATAAATAATATCTTTTTATACTAATTATTGAAGTTTTTTTATGATTTTTATTAAAAATTCTGCAGAATTCTTTGCACTTGTTTCTAAAAATGCATCAAAATTAAATCCAGCATCCATATCCGCTGTATCACTAATAGCTCTTAAAATTAAACATGGAACTTGCAAAACATCACAAACAACTGCTACACTCGCCCCTTCCATCTCTAATGCATCTGCATTAAAAGTTTTTTCGATAAATGCTTTTCTCGTTTCATCGCATACAAATTGATCACCTGTTGCAATAATACCCTCTATGATAGATATATTATTCTCTTTTGCAACCTCTAATGCAATCTCTTTTAGTTTTCTATCTGTATTGACATAAACATTTCCACCTGGAACATAGCCGTGTGGATGACCAAATGCAGTAATATCTAAATCGTGTTGTGAAAGCTGATTTGCTACAATTAAATCACCAATTTTTAATTTTGGATTTATACCACCAGCAACTCCACTAAATAACAATGTATCACAACCAAATTTTTGAATCATAGTAGATGCTGTTAAAGTTGAAAATACTTTTCCAATTTTACTGTATGCTATTACAACATCAAGTTCACCAAATTTAGCCTCATAATATTTATTGTTTGCATACTCTACAACATTGATATTTGTAAAATACTCTAATAATGGAGCAATCTCTTCCTCCATTGCACCCATAATTGCTAGTCTAGTCATTTAAAACCTCTAAAACTTCCTCTAAAGTTTTCATATCACTTACATTATAAGTTGGGACACTTACACCTTTTTTATTTAAACCTTTAAGGACATTTCCATTTCCGAACTCTATAAACATATCAACCGCGTCCATATGAGCTTGAATAGATTGTTTATATAAAACAGGCATAATCAACTGATTTGACAATAATTCAACCGCTTCATCTTTTGTATTATATGGTTTTGTTGTTACATTTGATATTACTGGAACTTCAAAAGTATCATTAATGTTTTCTAAATATGGTGCAAGTTTTGCAATTGCTGGTTCTAAAATAGGACAATGACTCGCAACACTCATAGGAAGAACTATCGCTTTTTTTGCACCAGCTTCTTTAAATACATCAACTAAAGCTTCTAAATCTTCTTTGCTTCCAGCAAGAACAACTTGTCCATCACTATTGTAATTTGCAGCCCAAACTTTTTTGCCATTTTCTCTTTCTTTTGCACAAACTGCTTCAACAGCATCATCTTCCATACCTAAAAGTGCCATCATACCAGCACCTATTCCATCACATGCTTCACTCATAAATTGACCTCGTTTATGAGTTAATTCAATAGCATCAAGATAGTTCATTCCACCAGCAGCTACTAAAGCTGAAAATTCACCTAAACTATGCCCCAATGCAAATTCAGGTTTGATATCACATTTTGATTTAAAAACTTCAACTGCAATAGCACTCACAAGTAAAATTGCAGGTTGTGTAAATTGTGTTTGATTTAAATCTTCATTTTCTTCAAATAACAATTTTTCAAAATCTACACCAATTTTTTCACTCGCATTTTTAATCATCTCTTTTGCAATTTGCGAATTATCATAAAAATCTTTCCCCATACCGATAGATTGACTTCCTTGACCAGGAAAAATAAAAGCAACTTTTTTCATAATTTTTAACCTCTCTTTTTAAATTAAAAACTCCCATTTCAAAAGAAACAGGAGCGACATTTTTGAACTTTTAACTATTTTCTAGCTGTTTTTACATCCATGACCATCATGTCCACCACAACATTCATGTTCTTCTCCATGCTTTTCACCACCACAACATTCAACTTCTTCGTGAGAATGTGAGTGAGAACCACATGATCCTCCTCCACAACATCCACCACCATGAGATAATCCTCCAACTACACCAGTTGCAAGCTCCTCTTCAGTTGCTGCTCTTACATCAACTACCGTGATTGTAAACATTAAGTTTTTTCCAGCCATTGGATGGTTATAATCAATTGTAACTTCATCATCATTAAATGATTTCACTCTTACTTGAACAGTTTGTCCATCATCACCGCTACCATAAAGAGTCATCCCCTCTTTAAGTTCAATTCCAGCAAATTGCTCTTTAGGTAAAGATTGGATCGCTTCTTCATTGTAAGCACCATAAGCCTCATCAGCTTTTACATAAATATCAACTTTCTCACCAGTTGCTAATCCCATCATTTGTGATTCTAATCCTGGAATAATATGTCCCATACCAACTATAAATTCTAATGGATCATGCCCTTCATTACTATCAACTACCTCTTTTGTATCCGCATCCACCAGCATATATTCCATCGCCACAACGTCATTTAACTTAATCATTCTTTATCCTTTTTTTTAGTTTTTGTTTCTTTACTATCTTCTTTTGATTTTTTAGAATCTTTAGAAGACTTATCTTTTTTAGATTTTTTCTTATCATCTTTTTTGGAATCTTTAGAAGACTTATCTTTTTTAGAACTCTCATTTGATTTTTCTTTCTTTGAGTTCTCTTTTAATTCTTTACTATCAGTAGAAGTAGCTTCTTTTAATTTTAACTTTTTAGCAGCTTCTTTGGCTTCTTGCGAATCTGGATATACATCTATAATCGTTTTATAAAAATTAATTGCATTTTCTTTTTGTTTTAAATTTTCAAATGAAAGTGCACTATGCAACAATAACTTAGGAATATACTCAGCTTGATCATTTGCTATCATACTCTGTTTATAAGATTGTATAGCTTCTTTATACTCTTTTTTAATAAATTTAGTTTCTGCGAAATAAAAATTACTCTCAGCAGGCTTATACTTATTAATAACTAATTGTTCAAATATAGGCATCGCTTTTGAGATTTGATTCGACTTAAAAAATTTTAAACCTTCTTCAAACAAATCTTTATCATTTTTTTTCTCAACTTTAGTTTTTTCAATAGGTTCTGCTATTACACTCTCTTGTTTTTTTGGAACAACTACAGGGATTGTAGCAGCTTGCTCTGAAGAATTTTTATTTATAAAAGCCACCAATTCTTCAAATTGAGTTTTACTTACATACTCCGTATTTATCTTATTTATAATAGTTAGAAGTTTTTGATTTGAATCCTCAAGTAACTTATTATTTTTCTTTTGTAAGTTTATAAAATCATCTAACTTAACACTTAAATTTTCGATTCTTTTAGCATTTTCATCAATTTTTACTGACAACCGCCCAGTTTCTTCCTCAATTTTATTCTCATTTGTTTTTGCGACTAATTTAGTTGTATGAATATTTTGACTTTCTGCTTCATAGACAGATTTTACTCCTTCAATTTTCTGAGTCAAATCATCTTGCTTTGATTCAAAAGCACCCAATTTCAATTCTAATGCATCAATTTTTGAAGAAAGAGCATTAACTTTCTCATTGTTTAAAAGAACAGCTTTCTCAGCCTTATTCAAACCATATGGAGTCGGTGAATCTAAATTTCCTGCACCAAAAACAGAAATTTCTTTGCCAAAAGAAATTGACACCAATATCGATGTCATAAATATAAATTTTTGAGTATTTCTAATCATGGTATCAAATAATGATCAACTCTTCTGTTTTTAGTCCAACATTGAGCAGTCTGTTCTTTACATATAGGGTTACTTTCACCATAACTCACTACCACAATTCTATCTTCACTTACACCTCTTTTAACTAAGTCATTTTTAACAGCTATTGATCGTTTAAGTCCTAAGGCATAATTAAATTCATCACTTCCCCACTCATCACAGTTACCTTCTAACTTAATTTTAAAGGATTTATCTTTAATTGATGCATTATTAATTTTTTTAGAATTTTCAATAGAAAATGCTAAGTTTTCTTCAGTTAATGTAAACATATCAAAATCGAAATGGATAGATTTTAAAGTAATATCTTCACCATTAATTGTACTTGTTGTAGTGTTATATGATTCATCAATAACTTTAGAATTTTGTTCTGTTCCATTTACTGTTGTTGAAACTATCTCATCATCCGAAGGGATAATTTTTATACTTTTTGTCTCAATAAACTGATCATCACCTTTTTTTTCTATCTGTGGTATTTTCTTGATATCATTATCAAATGATACAACCTCTTTTTTTGTCGAGCACCCAGAGAACATCAACATTAAAGAAATTGAAAACACGGTACTTAATATTTTATAGTGCATATTTTCTCCTTTAGCTTATAATTGTACTATATAAAACTTAATCTTTATTCTTATTTTACCAATCAATTGATTGTATCTTTCCACTCTTCAAAGCAAATAAAAAGTGTTTACCGTAATCTAATCTTATAATCCCTAAAGAGCTATTTCCACTTTTATTATTGACATATAAAACAGATTCTCCATCAATTGAAAATTTTGGGAACTGATTTGCTCCTTGAGTTGTAAGTTTTTTCATTGTTGAATTTTCTGTTGAGATAAGATAAAGATTGAAGCCATTCTGCCCTTCTTCTCTACTTGAATAAATAACATAATTATTAAAAGTAGTCGCTTGAGTATTGTTTTTTCCATGATAAACTAATCGATCAACACTATCAGTGCCAATCTTTTGGGTAAAAATATTTGCATTACCCATTCTGTCTGATACAAAAACTATTTTATCATCATTAGCTAAAAAATTTCCACCAACATCGATACCTGAATATTTTGTAATTCGATTAGATATTTTATTTTTTAAATCATAGACATAGATATCTGGTTGTCCATTTGGTGCCATAGTCAGTAGTAATTTATTTTCGTCCTTACTAACATCTGAACAAACCAACATCCCATCTGATTGTAAGACTTTTTCTGATTTTCTATTGTATAAATCTTGCTTTACCAAGGTAGGATAAAGATTATCATAAGTTGTATAATAAAAACTTTTTTGCTCCTTATTTGCCCACTTTGGAAAAAGATTAAGCCCACCATTGATAACCACTTTTTGGTAAGTCAAAGTATAATCAGAAACAACAATCTCACTTTTTTTAGAACTTGTATATCTTGAAAAAATAATAAATCTACTCATCCAATCTATAGGTGGTGCTTTGATTTCATTATTTATATCAATTGCAATTTTATGTGCCAAAAAAGGATACCTTGCAACACTTGAAATTTGATATGTTTTTTTTAATTTAACCCCTTTTGCATTCATATCTTGGAGTACTACATCAAGCATTACCATATTGTTTGCACTACTTTTGACTTCTAGTAATAATAATAAATCAAATCTATTTACTGCATTTGAAAAATCAAATTGACTTTCAACACTTTGTAGTACCAAATCAGAAGTTTCAACCTTAAAATGACCACTAACAGTAAAGTCTTTTTCCAAAATTGCTTTTATTTTAGGTGCAAGATTATTATCTACATTATTTTTTGTGATTACTATTCCAATGTTAGGTATAATCGAATTCTTTCTAACAATATCTAACTCAGCATCAACAGCAAATAAACTTTCTAAAAATATTAATAACAATAATAAATTTTTCAATTAGAATCTCCTTTAAAAATTAATTTGCATACGGTTTGAAATTAATTCTAATAGTTTTCGTTAATTTATCTGGCGAAACTGGATACTTCTCAAACATTTGATTTTTTAAAAAAAGTTTGATAGCTTCATCTACTCTATTATCACCAGAATATTTCAACATTACGTACCTAAAATTTCCATTAGAATCAATCGTAATATTCGCTACAACTAAATAATTTACGTCTGTAAGTAACGGAAAGTTATACCATCTTCTTAAAATATAGGTATTTATCATAGAATAATATTCATCAAATTTACCTTTATTTGATGAATTATTTATATTACTAGAATTATTTGTAATATTTTTTAAATCAACTAATTTAGATAATTCTATTTGTTGAGTAGATTTTTCAGACTCTATGCTAGATTTAAATCTATTGATTGTTTGATTTTTTGTTTGTTCCTTGACTTCTTGTTGAAAATCTTGTTTTGTTCCAGTATCTGAAATATTTGAAAAAAGAGACTTTAAATCTGCAGGATGCTTAGTATCAATAGACGATTCTTCTTGATTTTTAAATACCTCTTGTGACATCTCTTCGTTCTGAGGCTGTATATTTTTCTCTAAATCATTTTCAACTACAAAATCTAATTCAATAAGCGTCTCTTTTGGTAATGATGAAAATTTATCTGTCTCAACCAACTCACTCTTTAGATACAAAATAATTGAAAAAACAATCAAAATATAGATACAGATTGCAATTATTGTTGCAACAATTAAACGAAATTTATTATCCATCTGTTATTAATGACACCTTCAAAAATCCCAATTCTTTAACTGTTTTTAAAATAAATACGACATCACTATAAGACAATGTTTCATCTGCTCTGATATGAATTGGTATATTCTTATCTAAATTTTCTGAATAACTAGAAAAATCTTCGACAAACGTGCTAAATTCATATTTAGTATCATTAATCCGAATAATCCTATCTTTTTGGACTAAAATATTAATATTCTTAATATCACTAATTTGTTTTATTGTACTACCTTTTGGCAGTGAAATTTGTTCTTCATATTCCATTACGGGTGCTGTAATCATTAGTATTGCAAGTAATACTAGCATTACATCAACAAGCGGTGTAATATTTAAATCTGGCTTTTGATTATAATCATACAATACTAATTCCTAGATAATATTATATTAATCTGTGATTTTATGTATGTATTTAATACGTATATTTTTCTGACGAGTATTTGGTGAAATGTATATGCTAGAATAGCTACGAATATTCCAGCTGCAGTTGCAATAAGTGCTTCACTTATTGCTGGAGCAATCGCTGAAAAACTTACCTTAGAAACATTTTTGAAACTTGCAAAAGATTCTAAAATACCTACAACCGTTCCGAATAAACCAATAAATGGAGCGGTTGAAGCTATTATAGACTGCCATAAAAGTCCTGAACTTGCATTTCTAATCATTGAGATTTCAAAAACTTCTAAAGATTCTTTATTAATCTCTTTACCATTTTCTATAAAACTACCTATAGAAGTTAATGGATTCACTTTAAATTCTCTTCTTAAAAGAGAATTTAAAGAATTTATCTCATTTTTTATAGCTGAAGAAAGTTCTAATAACTTATACACATAGATTAAAATCGTTAAAATTAAATAAATAGATAATAAAACTAGTACTGAAATAGTAATAATAGAACTATTATGTAAATAATTAACAATTATATCTAACATTTATTCTTATCTAAAAGATGCTATTTTAGCTTCAACCGCTGCCATAGAAACCGAAGCATCTTGAACAGAATTAACTAAAATTTTTACTTCATTAATTTTACTTGACAATTCTGAAGAATCATCTGTACTTAAAGATACAGCACTATCAACCAAAACATCAACACTATGTTCACTTACCTTTGCATAACCCCAATTTATTGCTACAGCATCTACAGTATTATCAACATTTACTATTTCGATAACACCTACTGTTAATGTAGAAACTAAGAGTGAGTGATTTGGTAATACACCAAATTCACCATCTTTCCCTGGAAGTACTACAGACTTCACATCGTGGGAAAATATTTCACCCGTTGGCGTTACAATTGATAATTTTAATGTATTATCCATTTTTTTACCTTTTAAGCTTATTTGCTACCTTGTGCTTTCGCGATAGCTTCATCAATACTACCAACCATGTAGAATGAATTTTCTGGCATATGATCGTATGAACCATTTAAAATACCTTTGAAACCAGCAATAGTATCAGCTAATTCAACATATTTTCCTGGGCTTCCTGTAAATACTTCAGCAACGAAAAATGGTTGAGATAAGAATTTTTCTACTTTTCTAGCTCTATCAACAACTAATTTATCTCCTTCACTTAACTCATCCATACCTAGAATTGCGATGATATCTTGTAAATCTTTATATTTTTGTAATAACGATTGAACACCTCTAGCAACTTCATAATGTTCAGTTCCTAAAACATCTGCACTTAAAATTCTTGAAGTTGAATCTAGTGGATCAACCGCTGGATAAATACCTTTTTCAGCAATCTTTCTATTTAAAACTGTCGTTGCATCTAAGTGAGCAAAAACAGAAGCAGGAGCTGGATCTGTTAAGTCATCTGCAGGTACATAAACAGCTTGAACTGAAGTAATTGAACCTTTTTTAGTTGTTGTAATTCTTTCTTGTAATGCTCCCATCTCTCTTGCAAGTGTAGGTTGGTACCCAACTGCTGAAGGAATTCTTCCTAATAGAGCTGACATTTCAGAACCGGATTGCGCAAATCTAACCATACTATCAATAAACATTACTCCATCACGACCTTTAGTATCTCTAAAATACTCAGCCATTGTAAGACCTGTTAATGCAATTCTATTTCTAGCTCCTGGTGGCTCACTCATTTGTCCATAGCACAGTGCAACTTTGTCTAAAACGTTAGACTCTTTCATCTCATGATAAAGGTCATTCCCTTCTCTTGTTCGCTCACCTACACCAGCAAATACAGAGTAACCATCATGTTTAAATGCAACATTGTGGATAAGCTCCATAATAATAACTGTTTTACCAACACCAGCACCACCAAATAGTCCAATTTTACCACCTTTTGCATATGGTGCTAAAAGGTCAACTACTTTGATACCTGTTTCAAACATTTCTGTTGAAGTTGATTGCTCTTCAAAAGCTGGTGCATCTCTATGGATAGACCATTTTTCTACACCTTGCGAAAGTGGAGCACCTTCATCAACTGGATCTCCAATAACATTGAAAATTCTTCCAAGAACTTCTTCTCCAACTGGAACTTTAATTGGCTCACCTGTAGCAACACATACTTGACCTCTTACTAAACCTTCTGTCATATCCATAGCTATTGTTCTAACTCTGCTATCTCCGATATGTGCAGCAACCTCTAAAACTAATCTCTCTTTAGTTCCTGTTACTTCAATAGCATCATTAATAGCTGGTAGATATCCATCAAATTCAACATCTACAACTGGTCCCATTATTTGAATAATTTTACCTTCCATACGTACCTTTCCTTTCTAAATTCTTATTTAAGTGCTTCAACACCAGAAATGATTTCAATCAATTCTGTCGTAATAGCTGCTTGTCTTGCTTTATTAAACTGTACAGTTAAATCATTAACTCTTTGTTTTGCATTATTTGTTGCATTATCCATTGCTTGCATTCTTGCACTATGTTCTGCAGATAAAGAATCTATCAGAGCATAAAACATATTAAACTCAATATACTTTTTGACTAATTCATCTAAAACATCTTGTTCATCATCTTCAGGCTCAACTTCCATCATTGAATCACTTACTTTGATTTGAATTGTTTCCATATCTATCGGTAACAAAGTTTTCACTTTGAGCTCTTGTGTCAACATATTTTTAAATCCATTGTACACTAAGATTACTCTATCTGTTTGCTCGTCAATGAAATCTTCAAATACACTATTTACAAAATTTGCTGCTTTATCATAAGTAGGAGCTGATGAAAGTCCAATCTCTTTTTGTAACATATCAACATTTTGAAAATTAAAGTAATCAATACCTTTTCTACCAACAGCTCTTAAATTAACTTTGATCCCTTTACTAGAATAATCTTTTAGTAAATTTCTAACTTCTCTTATGGTTGTCATATTAAAACCACCACAAAGACCTTTATCAGCTGTTACAAAAACAACATCAACCACTTTTACATCACTGTCGTTTTTAAAAGCTCTTCCTAAATCAAGATTTTCATCTTTCACATTATGTAAATTCGATGCAATCTCAGTCAAAATTTCATTAATTTTACTAGCATAACTTTTTGCTTGTTGTGCTAACTGTTGAGTTCTTCTTAATTTAGCAGAAGAAACAAGCTTCATAGCTTTTGTTGTCTTCTGCGTATTCTTAACACTTTTAATTTGTCTAGAAATATCTTTTAAGTTAGCCATTGCTATTCCTTACTTTGCATTAAAAATAGTTTTAAATTCTTTTACTGCAGTAGTTAATTGCTCTTTAATTTCATTATCTATTGTTTTTTTAGCTTCTAAGCCACTTAAAATATTTGAATATTTTTGTTCAATAAACTGATGGAATTCATTTTCAAATTTAACAACATCTTTAGGATCAACATCATCTAAAAATCCATTAACACCAGCGAAAATAATAGTTACTTGTTTTTCAATTACAAGTGGTTTATTTACACCTTGCTTTAAGATTTCAACCATTCTTTGCCCTCTTTCTAATTGAGCTCTTGTAGAAGCATCAAGATCAGAAGCAAATTGTGCAAATGCAGCAAGTTCTCTAAACTGAGCAAGGTCAAGCTTTAAAGTTCCAGCAACTTGTTTTGTAGCTTTAATTTGTGCAGCTCCCCCAACCCTAGATACTGAAAGTCCAACATTAATCGCAGGTCTAATCCCTGAGTTAAATAGATCAGTTTCAAGGAATATTTGTCCATCTGTAATAGAAATAACATTCGTAGGAATATATGCAGCAACGTCTCCAGCTTGAGTTTCAATAATAGGTAATGCAGTCATAGAACCCGCACCATTTTCATCATTTAACTTAGCTGCTCTTTCTAATAATCTTGAGTGTAGATAAAATACATCCCCTGGGTATGCTTCTCTTCCTGGAGGTCTTCTTAATAATAATGACATCTCTCTATATGCAACAGCATGTTTTGATAAATCATCATAAATAATTAAACAATGTTGACCATTATCTCTAAAATACTCACCCATAGTAACACCAGTATATGGAGCTAAAAATTGTAAAGCTGAAGCTTCTGAAGCACCTGCTACAACTATTGTAGTATATTCCATCGCACCTGCTTCTTCTAATGCACCAACAACATTCGCAACACTTGAAGCTTTTTGACCAATTGCAACATAAATACATTTAACATCTTGACCTTTTTGGTTAATGATAGCATCTAATGCAACTGTAGTTTTACCAGTTTGTCTGTCACCAATAATAAGTTCTCTTTGTCCTCTTCCAATTGGAACAAGTGCATCAATTGCTTTAATACCAGTTACAAGTGGTTCATGAACAGATTTTCTAGCCATAATTCCAGGTGCTTTTTCTTCAACAAATCTTCTCTCGTTTGATTCAATTGGACCTTTTCCATCAATAGGCTCACCAAGTGCATTTACAACTCTGCCTAAAGCATTTGGACCAACTGGAACTTCTAGAAGAACACCCAATCTTTTACATGTACTTCCTTCTCTTAATCCAGCACTAGAACCTAATACAACAACACCAACTGAAGTTTCTTCTAAATTTGAAGCGATACCTTTTGCTCCATTTTCAAATTCAACTATCTCACCAGCCATAACATTTTTAATTCCATAAACTTTTGCGATACCATCAGCAAAAGATATTATTTTTCCAGTTTCATTTATATCAACATTTAACTCAAAATTATCAATTCTTTCTTTGATAATCGAACTAATCTCATCTGCTTGAATTTTAGTACTCATTCACTTTCTCCTTTTTTTCTAAACTGCTTTTAATATATGTTCAATCATTTGAGATCTAAATTTATTTTTTTCAAATCCAATCTCAACACCTAAACTGTCAATATCAACTTTAATACCATCATAATCACAAATTTTATTTGTTAAAGTCAAATTAACACCAAATTTATCTGAAAGTTTCTTTTGAATATCATTCAAATATTCACTTGATAATTCTTCTTTTGAGTATACAATACCACTATATCTATTCATCAGAATTGAATATTGTTCATCTAATTCAGCAGAAATACTAGGAATCAGGGACAATCTTCTATTCTTACCGAGAAGGATAAGTAAATTATTTACTATATAATCATTATTTCCAATAAATGAAAGTAACAAATCTACTTTTTGATATGTTGTAACATCAATTGAATTAATGATATTTAAAAATTTGTCATCATTATAAGCACTAGCAATAAACTTCATTTGCTCATTTATTATTGAAATATGATTAATATCTCTATCCTTTACTAAGGCTTTTACATATCTTTTTGCTATTAAATTACTCATCTACGCAACCTTTTTCGAGATAATATTTTGAAGATTATCTTTTGTAATAGTTATGTTAGTGTCATTTAATAATTCATCAAGTACTTCTGTAACAACTTCTTTTTTAGCTTTTCTTGTTTCTAATTCAATTTTATCATTGTAGCTTTTTAAAAGATTTGTCATCTCATTCTCATAAGATTTAGCAACTTTATTTTTGATAGAAATAACATCCACCATAGAATCTTTTACAAGTTCATTGGCAATATTTTTAGCATTTTCAAACTCAGCTCTTGCAAGCTCCATTTTTCTTTTCGACTCTTCAAGTTTTCTTTGAACTTCATCTAGTTGCGCTTGTATAGATTGACTTCTTTCATCAAAATAAGTTTTTAATTTATCCGCTAACAAGTAATAAATAATTGCAATGAAAATCAAAAAATTTACTGTTCTTGGAACAATATCCGTTTGTACATCCTCACCAGCAAACAATATTACTGGCAAAAAAATAGCAATCACAAATAACCATTTCTTTTTCATATTCACCGCCTATATTGAGCTAATTTTAGCTGATAAAACTTCTTTAAATTGAGGAATGTTTTCAATTAAAGAAGTTTTGACAGATTCTTTTTGAGAAGACAAATCACTTACAAAAGAATTATATTTTGAATCTAATTCACTTCTAAATTCAGCCATTTTAGATTCACCAAGAGCTTTTGCTTCAGAATAAGCATTTTCACGAATAGAAGAAGCTTCTTTTTTAGCTTTTGCGATAATACTTTGAGCTTCCTTGATCAAACCATCAACATCATCAGCATTATTTCTAGCAGACTCTAAATCTTTTTGAATAGATTCTTGTCTATCTTCCATATGCTTAAATAGTGGCTGATAAAGGCTCCTATTTAATTGTGATAAAACAATTAAAAATATTATCATAGAGCTAAGTAATAACATTGGACTTATGTCTAACATTTATCTCTCCATAACTTTTTTTACAGTTTAGAAATCCAATCTGGTATACAAATTGAACAAACCTGCAGGATTGTATCAAATTTTACTTATAATTTTGATTAATTTTAAATATCTTTTTCGAAATATTTTAATATTTTTTCTATATCTTCTTGAGAGTTAATTGTAATTTTTATATTATTTTTATGAATCTTCATATCTATATTTTGATTTTTCAATTTAGAAATAACATTATCAAACTGTTGAAAATTAAATTTACTTTCCGTAACAATTTTTTTTGCTTCCTCTCCACTATTTTTTTCTTTCAAGTTTTTAACCAAAACTTCCGTTTCTCGTACACTTAATCTTTGTCCAATGATAGAATCAACAATTTGTCTTTGTTCTTCCTCTTTCAATCCAACTAAAAGTTTTGCATGACCTTGAGATATTTTATTTGCAGATATTAGTTGCTGTGTATAAACACTTAAAGTCAATAATCTTAAGGTATTTGTAATCGAACTTCTACTTTTAAAGACCATATTTGCTAACTCTTCATGTGTCATGTTGTATTCATTTATCAATCCAGCATATGAATAAGCAATTTCTAAAATATTTAAATCATCTCTTTGAATATTTTCTATTAATGCATATTCTCTTAACTTTTTTTCATCGATATCAAGAATAATGGCCTTAATTGTCGCTAAATTTGCTAGTTTAGAAGCTCTAAATCTCCTCTCACCAGCTATTAGAATAAATTTATTTAATTTTTTAATAACTACGACTGGTTGCAACAATCCATGCGCAACAATTGACTTTGAAAGTTCTTCTAATTTCTCTTCATCAAATATTTTTCTTGGTTGATATGGATTTGGTTCAATCCTGTCAATTTCAATATCTTTAACTAAGTTTTTATTATCTATATTGTTTTCATACGCAGCTTCAACTTCACCTAAAATCTCACTGAGTCCTCTACCTAGTGCCATGTAATCTATCCTAAAATTGATTTTGCTAAATTTTCATAAGCTTGTGTTCCAATTGCTGTTGGATCGTACAACATTATTGGTTTTCCAAAACTTGGACTTTCTGCTAATTTAATATTTCGTGGTATTACAACATAAGAATCTTTTCCTAATTTAAATAATTTACTCTCAAAATGTTTTGCTAAATCAGCAAAAACTTGCTTTGCAAGATTATTTTGTGCACTATACATTGTTGGCAAAAATCCTTTAATTTCTAGTTGTTGATTGATAGTTTGTCTTACAAGTTTAATCGTATTTAATAATTGTGCCAATCCTTCTAATGCAAAAAATTCACATTGGATAGGGATAATAACCGAATTAGCAGCACTTAAAGTATTAATTGTAATTGGTCCAAGGGCAGGAGGAGAATCAATCAAAATATAATCAAAATTATCCTTTATTAGATCTATACTTCTTTTTAATACCAATTCTCTATCTTTATTATTTTTATAAAACTCTTTTTCAATTCCAACTAATCCAATATTTGAAGGAACTAATTTTAGTGTATCAATTTCTGTTTTTAATATAACATCTTCCAGCGTTTTTGTTCCAAGCATCACATGATAGATATTATACTCGTATGTATCTCGTCTAAATCCCAATGAAGTTGTAGCATTAGCTTGTGGATCAGCATCAATCAATAATACTTTTTTACCACCTAAAGCTAATGCAGCACTTAGATTTACAGCAGTTGTTGTTTTTCCAACACCACCTTTTTGATTTGCTATTGCTATAATCTCTGTCATCTTAAACTATACACCTTTTTGTTATTAATCATAATTGAACCATCTTCGAGTAAAACAGCATCTGCCAACGAGATTTTTTCTTTATTGATTGTTGTTTTATATTCTTTGTTTGTTGTGAATTCTATCTCAAACTTACTAAAAATTTGCTTCCAAGATGGTTTAGTTGCAATCAAATCAAAATAGTTAATTAATGTGTTTTCTATATCAATAGAAACATCTAATATACCGTATTCATCAGCTACTTTGATGATATTTATTCCTATTCCACAAAATAATAAATCATTATGTAATGTTGTAATTGTGCCACCAATCTTTTTATCGTCAACATAAAAATCATTTGGCCACTTAATCGATACTTTTGAACCAAATTGATATAAAATTTCTTTTAATAAAAAGCTAAAATAAATCGAAGCAGATTCTACTTTTAAATCATTTGGAAGATGATTTTTTGAAACTACAAAAGAAAAAAAGAGATTTCCCTTAATACCAAACCAACTATTATCTCTACTCCCTACACCATTTGTTTGGAATTGTGTCACAATAGCTATGGGTTTTAGAAATCCATTTTTTTTTATATATTCTTTTAGGTAAATATGTGTGGATTCAACCTTGTCTAAATAGATAATTTCCATTTTTTAAACTAAAACATCACCAATTGAGAGCCTTGAACCTCTTACATAATCAAGAATATTCAATGCTTTTTTTGAAGGTGCTTGTACTTCAAAAATAGCTAAACTACCTTTTTTACAGCCTATAATAATAGAATCTTTTTTTATTTCTAAAATTTGACCCTCATTATTTTGCGAATATTTTTCATTTATAGAAGCTTTTTTTATTTTTAATCCCGATTCCAAAAATAATCCTGGCCAAACTTTATAAGCTTTGTATTTTGAATAAAAAACTTCGCTATTTTTAAAATCTATAAGACCATCAAGTTTGGATATTTTTCCACAAAAACTTACTTGCGAACTATTTTGTTTTCTTGGATTTAAAGAGGAAAATCTTTCCAAAACTTCTATTATTAATTCAGCAGCAACTCTTGAAAGAGAATCAAAAAGTTCTTCAACATCAGTATCTTCTCCTAATTCTAAATATTTCAAACCTAAGACATCTCCACTATCAAGCCCCTCTTCCATCATCATAGCAGTGACACCCGTAAATCTATCATTATTTAAAAGAGATTGTTGGATTGGACTAGCACCTCTATATTTTGGTAAAAGTGAAGCATGAAGATTGATACAAGGAGCAATTTCTAAAATATTTTTAGGCAATATTTGCCCATATGCAGCCACTATAATATAATCTGGTTTCAAATCTTTTATAACCCTAACCATCTCTTCATCTTTTAAAGTTTCTGGTTGATAAATAGGAAAAGTACAATTATTATTGAAACAATACTGCTTTATATGAGGGGGAGTAAGAAGTTGCTCCCTTCCAACTTTTTTATCTGGTTGCGTAAAAAGTGCTTGAATCTCATAATTATTTTGCACCAATTTTTCTAAAATAACCGTCGCATACTCAGGTGTTCCCATATAAACTATTTTTTTAGACATTGAAACTCCCAAAAAATGTCCCACGATTGTGAATGTTGTCAAGTAAAAAACTTTTTGCATCACTCAAATCAAATCCACTTGTTAAAAACATTTGTTTGTTGTTTTTGATTAAAAAATCTGCCGCTTTTAATTTTGTAACAATTCCACCTGTCGCAAATTCACTATTTGCAGAATGTGTAGCATTTAAGGCATCATCTGAAATTTGATTGACAATCTTTTGTATTTTTGCATTGGGATTAAGATGTGGATTCTCATCATAATATCCATCAATATCAGTTAAAATTACGAGTAAATCTGATCCAAAGTGAAGTGATACATGAGCTGACAATTGGTCATTATCACCAAAAACCAACTCTTCAATAGCAGTAACATCATTCTCATTTATGATAGGAACAACATTATTAGAAAGCAATTCATTCATTGTATCTTTTGCATGATTTAATCTCACAGAATCTTTAAATAAACTTGCTTCAAGCAAAACTTGCGAACAAATAATATTATGTACTTCAAAATGTTTTCTATATGTTTCCATCAAAAGTGGCTGTCCTATAGATGCCAATGCTTGTTTTTTAGCAATCACTTTTTTATCTAACTGTAAAAGAGTATAGCCAGATGCAACTGCTCCAGAACTTACCAAAATCACATTATAATCTTTTTTTAATTCAGCGATAAAATCAACTAAATTTTTCAATCTATCTAATGCTAAATTGCCATTATTAGTCAAAACAGCACTACCAACTTTTAGTACAATCGTCTTCTTCATATAATCAATCTTTCTTCTTTTTATTTATTCATCTTCAATAAATCATAAAGTGCATATTTTAAACTCTCAATATTTTTATGAGTAGCTGATGAGATTGGTAAAATAAAATAAGGCAACTCTTTATTAAAATTTCCATATGTTAAATCTTGAATATAAAATGAACTTTCCTTATCAAATCCATAATTATTAATACTTGATGATTCAAATGAGATTCCATCCATAAACTCTTTTATTTTTTCATTTAACTCATCAGGATCAATAGCATCAATTTTTGTTAAGGCAATCGCAAATTTTCTACTTCCAAGTTCACTAGAAAATTTATTAATCTCCTCTTTTAAAACATTATATTGACTTACCATATCTCTATAATTTGCCATATCTACCATATAAAGTAAAGTATCTGTTCTTTCAATATGTCTTAAAAACTCTAACCCCAATCCCCTTCCATCACTTGCACCATCTATGATTCCAGGGATATCAGCCATAACAAAAGAGTTATATTCCCCAACTTCAACAACACCCAATTTTGGTGTAAGTGTTGTAAATTCATAATTTGCAATTTGAGGTGTTGCATTTGAACAAACTGAAATAAGAGTTGATTTTCCAACATTTGGATATCCAACTAATCCAACATCTGCAATAAGCTTCAGTTCTAATCGTATAGATTTTTGAACTCCAGCAAGTCCAGGCTGACAATATGTCGGTGCTTGATTTCTTGAATTTCTAAAGTGAAAATTTCCCATTCCACCTTTTCCACCCTCTAAAAGAAGTGATTTTTCACCCTCATGCAATAAATCTAATAATAATTCACCTGTTTCATCATCAAATACTTGGGTCCCAGGTGGCACTTTTAAAATAAGATGTTCCCCTGTTTTACCTGTCATCCTACTTCCCATTCCTGGTTGTCCATTCATAGCTTTGACAGCATGTCTCCCTTTATACCAAGAGAGTGTATCAGTGTTATTATCTACTTCAAAATAAACATCTCCACCTTTTCCACCATCTCCACCATCTGGTCCACCATTTACAACACCTTTTTCTGATCTAAAAGAGGAGCATCCTCGTCCACCTTTTCCAGATGAAATTGATATTTTTACTTTATCTATAAACATTTTTTACCTTTTATTTTTCACCATTAAAAAAGGGCACCACAGCAAAGCTATAGCACCCTTTCTACTAGCATTTCAAAGTTTTCAATTATGCAGCATAAACTGAAACTTTTTTTCTCTTTTTATCTTTAATTTCAAATTTTACAACACCATCGATAAGTGCATAAATTGTATGGTCTTTTCCTATACCAACATTAGAACCAACATGAACTTTTGTTCCTCTTTGTCTAATAATGATATTACCAGCTCTTACAACTTGTCCACCAAACTTCTTAACACCTAATCGTCTTCCTGCTGAGTCTCTATTATTCTGAGTACTTCCCTGACCTTTCTTGTGAGCCATCTTATATCTCCTTAAGCAGCTATGTTAGTAATTCTTACTTTAGTGAAGCTTCTTCTGAAACCTCTTTTAAGTTTACTATCTTTTCTTCTTCTTTTTTTGTAGATAACAACTTTTTTGTCTCTACCTTCAACAATAACCTCAGCTGTAACGATAGCATTTGCAACATCTGCACCTACTTTAAGAACATTTCCATCGTTAACAGCTATAACATCTGTAAAATTTACAGTTTCTTTTGGATCTAGGCTTAATTTATCAACATTTAAAACATCACCTTGTGATACTTTGTATTGTTTTCCACCTGTTTTGATAATTGCATACATTTATATACCCTTTGAAATTTATGAAGCGAATTGTATCTTTTTTAAGTTTAAAGTTTCTTTAATGGCTATTAGAACTTTTTATTCTGTAAAATTTAAACTTATTCCATTACAATATCCCACTTAAAAATAAAAGGAGATAGATATGAAGAAAATTTTAAGGCTATTTTTGATGTTAGGATTTCTTACATCATTGTCTTATGGTGCTGGAAAAGTAACAGGTGCAAGTGAGCATGAAGCTCCTAGTTGGTTTAAACAAAGTTTTTTGGATATTTCAGAAGATGTAGATGAAGCAACTGCAAAAAACAAGCACCTTATGCTATTTATAGATTTAGATGGTTGTCCTTATTGTACAAAGATGCTTAAAGAAAGTTTTGAGACAAAAAATCAAACAAGTAACTTTATTAAAAAACATTTTGATGTGATAAACTTAAATGTCAAAGGAAGTAGAGAAATTACTTGGAAAGGGAAATCTATGACTGAAAAAGAGTTCGCAGTAAATCTCCGTATTCAATATAGCCCAACAATTTTATTTTTAGACAAAGATAAAAATGTTGTATTAAAACTCAATGGATATAGAACGGCAGAAAATTTTAAAACTATTTTAGAATATATAGATGGGAAACATTATAAAACAAAAACTCTCTCGGAGTATTTAGAACTAGTCAAAAATAAATCTTTAAAATCTGAAACAATAAACAAAACAACTAAGAAGATGGAAGATTTATCAAAAATAAGTTCTCCACTCGCGATTATTTTTGATGAAAAACAATCAACATCATCTAAAGAATTTCATAAAACAACGCTAAAAAATAAAGATGTTGTAAAAGAACTTAGTAAATTTACTGTAGTTCGTTTTGATGCAAATTCAAACGAAGAATTTATTGGAGTTGATGGTGTCAAAACAACACCTAGAGCATTTGTAAAATCAATCAATCTTGATTATCGTCCTGGTATTTTGTTATATAATGAAAAAAAATTAGTATCGACAGTAGATGCTTTACTCTATAGTTTTCACTTTAAAGAGCTTTTGAGATATGTAAGCCAAAAAGAGTACAAATATTTTGATACTTATTTAGCCTATCTTGCTGTAAGACAAAAAGAATTAACAGATGCTGGAGTTAATATAGATCTTTCTAAATAAAAAAAGGTGGGTTTCCCCACCTTTTTTAAATTTACTACTTACCCTAAAATAGCTAATCAATAATAATCTTGAACGCCAGCAATTACATCCATCTCAAGCATTGCATTTTTTGGTAAAGCTTTTACAGCTACAGTACTTCTAACTGGTTTATGGTCTCCAAACACTTCAGCCATAATAACATTAACAATACCAAAATCATTCATATCAGTAAGAAATATACTAATCTTAATAACCTCGTTAAGTGAACTATTATTGTCTTCTAAAATTGCACGTATATTAGCGAATATCTGTCTTGTTTGTTTTTTAATATCATTTTCTATCATCTCTCCTGATGGAGTAAGTGCGATTTGACCAGACGTATAAATCAATCCACCAACTTTAACAGCTTGAGAATACGGTCCAATAGCCGCAGGTGCTTTATTCGTATTTAAAAATTCCATGTTCCCCTCTTTTGCATTTTTCTGTATTCTACTAAAAAGAGAATTAAACACTAATTAGAATGCTATATTTTTTGGATACCTTTCATATCACCTTTTTTGATTGACTCAATGTTATCTTTTAAAAGTCTAATTTTTCTTGCTTTTTCTTTGAAATCAATCGCTTTATCATTTGAAATAAGCTGAAGTTGTTTATTATAATAAGGTACCAAAAGGAGCATAAGTTGATTTGTCAATTCTTCAGCAGTATAAATTTTAACCTCATCTTGAAGTAAGATTCCTCTTAATGTAGGATCATTTCTATCACTCAAAAAAAGATTAAACTCGTTTCTATGTGTTTGGAACATCTCTTCACTTATCACATTTAGTACAAGATTTAATAAACTTCTTGTTTCTAATAAAGTTTTGATAATACTCAACTCTGCAATATCTATTTGAGATAAATTGGCTCTTGTTCTTTTTTCAATTACACTAATAATGTGCTTTGGTGTTGTTCCCAATTTTGCTGAGGCGTATGACGCATACGTTTCTTGTTCAAGTGGTTTCAGATTTTTAAAATATTCATTTATCTCACCCAATGCTTTTTGTTTTTCGTTTGGATTTACAAGGTCATAACTCTTTGCTATAAAATCGATGCAATACTCAACAAAAGGTTTAGGATGTAAAAACATCTCATTTAATTGTTCAATTTGCCGATTTTTCACCATATCAGCTGGGTCAAAATTATCACCAAATATTACAACGCCACCATCAAAACTATTGTGGCTTAGTAAATTGCTCGCTTTAAATGCTGCATTTTGCCCTGCACTATCTCCATCATAAGCTAAAATAACTTTTGATTCACTTCGTTTTAAAAGTGGTAAATGTTCACTTGTCAAAGCAGTTCCTAGTGTCGCGACTGCCGTTTTAAATCCCGCTTGATGAAGCATGATAACATCCAAATATCCTTCTGTAACTATAATTGTATGCTCTTTGAAAATATGCTCTTTTGCTATGTTGTATCCATAAAGTAATTTACTTTTATTGAAATATTTTGTTTGTGGAGAGTTAATATATTTTGCACTATGTCCACTGATTGTTCGACCACCAAATCCTACAAGTTGATT
>RRZU011290691.1_pt1 | contig 21656 bp, 23 predicted proteins | sample 2165561 | NCBI WGS metagenome assembly RRZU01 (sample SAMN10456909, study PRJNA506462) | wastewater metagenome | isolation source: wastewater sludge | place: USA: Moscow, Idaho | reverse complement strand
TTCTGTCTGTCTTTCTGTTGTCTCTTCGTTTCGAGCTGCACATCCTCCTAAAAAAAGTATAATCCCTAAACCAATCACAAGATTTCTAAGTATTTTTTTCATTTCTCTCTCCTCCCATATAATTCTTTTATTTACAATATGAATTAAAATATTTAAGTATTTATACCCTTTTTTAGTAATTTAATATTATTTTTATATATTCTGGGCTGAAAAAATCCTCCCAATAGAGAATTCCTATTGGAAGGATTCGATTCATAGTTCAGATTTCCGTTGAAATAAAAGAATAATGGGATCCTGTAGATTCTTTTTACCTTTCTATAATTTTCTGATTTCTCTGAAGCAGACTTAGAGCTTGCCATCAAATTCTTTAATCCTTTTCTTTCTTTTATATTTTGCAGGATTAAAAATCCCCGTAAAAGAAAAGGACCTTTTACAGGGATTGGGGTGGACTATTTATATATAATAGCGAAAGATTTGATTTTTTCGATGATTTTGTTTTTTCTCGGCTCGTCTTTTTCGATTGTATCTTGATAGACCTTTAATACTTTGTCTGCAAAATGTTCTTTCGAAACTTTTTCTACGGAGTCTTCTGCATTTTTCATAAGATAAGGCTTATAAGATGGATTCTTTCTGACCTTTTCTAGGAAATAGTTGAAATCTTCTTCTCCTTCGTACTGATAGCCGTTATGATGATTTATAATAACATCTTCTAAACATGGATCTTTTCTGCATAAGGCCGGTGTTCCACTGGCTAAAGCTTCTATATAGGTCAAACCTTGTGTTTCGCTTGTAGAGGCACTAACAAAAAGATCTCCTAAATGGTAATAAATACTTGTTTCATGAGGCTCCACAGGTCCTGTGAAAATCACATTGTCTAAAAGATTCTTGTTTCTTGCCTGCTCTTTTAACTCCTTTGCATAAGGACCGTCTCCCACGATCATTAACTTTATATGGGGATCTTGTTTGCGGGCGATAAAGTCAAACAGTTCTGTAATATTTTTTTCCTTTGCCAGTCTTCCTAAAGATAATAATAGAAAATCATCTTTTTTTATTCCATAACGGGTTCTGATCTCCTGAAGGACTTCTTCTGATATGGGCTTTTTAAAACTGCTGATATCAATACCTGTAGGTATCACAGAGATCGGCTCTGCTACTTCATAAGCTAAAAGCATTTTTTTAACCTTGCCTGTAGGGACTATTACCGCATCTACTTTATCTAAAATAAAGCGGGTAAAGGTACGTACTGCCTTTTGTCCAAAAGCTTGGCTTGGCGAAAAATAATGAGTATAGTCTTCGTAGACTGTATGATAAGTGTGAACAATAGGGGTACTTCGATAGCGCGCTATCTTTCTCGCCGTAATAAAGGTACTAAATTCACATTGAGAGTGTATGATATCCGGATTCCAACGAAGAATATCATTGATAATCCAGCGGTTTGCATGGAGATTTACCCTTGCTTCCGGATAGATTTTCCCTGGACTGATGGAATCTAGTATATATACATTTCGTTCTGGAGGAGTAGGATCCTTTTGCTCCAGTGTCAGAATTCTTACTTCATGACCTCGTTTTTCCAACTCTTCTTTCAGCATGGAAACAGAAGTAACAACTCCGTTAATTGTAGGTTTATACCAATCAGTTGTTATCAATACTTTCATTATATCCTCCTATTTTCCCTTCCGGAGAAAGATTTAATAAATCTGTATAGATCTCCGAAAGCCGGCGGCCGACATTTTTAAGTCCCACCTTTTCTACTACTTTATAGGCATTCTCGGTTAGATCTTCCGATTTGCCTTCTACTATATTTCTAATTTGTTTTTTAAAATCAATCGTCTTATTTGCTTTGTAAATAGCTTCTCCTGTTTTAAACCGATCTTTATAAATTTCAATATCACGAACAAGAGCTGGTATTTTCATAGCTAAAGCCTCTAGTAATGCAATTCCCTCTGTCTCCTCATGGGATAAGAATAAGAAGAGGTCGGATCCTGTTAATGCATCTCTAAGTTCGAAAGATGAGATATATCCTGGTAGCTGGACATTGTCCGATTTGTTTTGTATGGCTTCCTTTATGTTTTCCGGAAGAAGTGTCGGTGCTGTATAACCGAACCATATAAATTTATATTCCGGAAGTGCTTTAGCAAGATCTAAAAATTCTCTAAATCCTTTTCGATCTATATAAAGCCCTACAGATACAATGACTTTATCCGTTTCTTTTAAATGATACTTTTTACGAAAGCCTTCTCGGTCTCCCTTTTCCCGTTCGAAAAATTCCAAGTCAATTCCATTGGAGATGGAGAGGATCGGTTTTGTGATGGGGTAACGGTCCAGAATCTCTTTCGAATAAGGTGTAGGAGTTAAAATAACATCTCCGTGATTATAACAATGACAGATCCACTTTTTAAAAAGAGGAGCGATGGTGTTCGATCCTTTAAAAGAGTTTTTGAAATCCTCCATGGTGGAGTGACCATAATAGATGACTTTTTTGCCTTGTCTGCGGGCTTTGTTTGCCACCTTTAAAGAATCAGGAAAGACAGTATTGAGCTGAATAATATCCCAGTCGCCGTCATCTTCTACTGTATAAGGTATGTGATTTAATTCTAAAGCTTTTCTCTGATGATCGATGGCTTTTCCTACGCCGCTTTCTTTCACTTTTTCGTAGGAACCTTGATACAAATAGATTTTCATTATGAACTCCATTCCTTATTCTTATTTAATACATTTATTATAACGGAATTAAAATGGTGTGTCTAGTGTAATGCTATGGTAGTACACTTATTGTTATAATAGTTGACATTTTATTGATTTCTCTGAAATTTCATCTCTTCCCCGTATTCATCATATTTCTTTCTTTTTCCTGTGATCTCCTCGATCTCGATGGCGTAGATATTCGTTCGGTGAAGCCCAGCTTTTAATGCAATTTCAAAGTAGTCCATTTTCGTAGGGGTAAATTTTTCACAAATTACTCGATGAGCTTCTTCTTCCTCATTCTTGTCTTTTACAAGACGGATAGGACCTTTTACAATACAGGATTCGTATTCTGTCGTAAACACTTTTCGGATAAGATCTACAGCCTTTTTTTCATCTGCAGCCATTTCCTTCAGTTCTTCCTCTGTGAAATTTTCAGGAACCTTTACCTCTCCCACAAAGACAATCGTTGCGAGAGGTTCTTTTTGAAATATATCTACCTTTGTCCCTTCCATCGCTGAATGAAAATATAAAGTTTCCTTCTTTCTTGCAATCGACAAGGGAATACTATGGCTTTCCTTACCTGCTGCAACAGATAGTACACCGAAATGCACCTTATCGATCACTTTAAGGGCAAATTCTTTTCCCATTTCCCGGTCTTTTCTTCTCATAGCATCTCCTTAGAAGGTTTGGGCTCTTCTTCCCGCATCTTCTAAAGCCTGCTGCAGAAGGATTTTTGCATCATACTTTTTATTATCTATATTTTCTAAATAAAGAGTCTCGTATTTTACAATACCGAAAAGAGCTAGCACTTTTCTGATATAGGAATTTCCCATTTCAACACGAGGACCCATTTCCATCGGATAGAGCCCTCCTCTTGAGGATATATTTATGGCCTTTCGACCATATAGAAGACCTTTCGTTCCGTTTTCTGTAAATTCAAAGGTGATACCTGGCACACAGATATAATCGATATAGGCCTTTAGGATCGCTGGTATAGATAGATTCCACATTGGCTCTGCAATAACATATTTATCTGCTTGTGCAAACTGTTTTGCATATTCTAATATAGGATGATCGATTTCTTTTTCGTTTCCAAAAATGACTTTTAAATCTTCTTCTGTTAAAAACCCGATGGGTTCTTCTTTTAAATCCAAGGTGACAATATTGTCTTTCGGATTTCTATTTTTATATTCCTTGATAAAATGTTCTGCAATCGTAATAGACGTAGAGTTCTTATCTTCTTTCGCATTGGCTTTAATATACAATAAAGTGCTCATCTCTTTCTCCTCGCAAAATATTTCGTCATCTTTTATTATCATATCTCATTTATATCAAATTTTCATTATGAATAAGATAATTTAACAAAAAATTAGCTTTCGTTGATATTTTATATCATTTTAATTGGTGTTCTCTCTCTTTATTTTATCATAGTAAACCTTTTAATTCTTAGAAACAAAGACACTTGCCTCGAGAAAACAAAAAAGAGCACCTCCTTGAGGCGCTCCAGCTCTTTTCTCTATGCTTTTGCTTTGCTGATAGCGAAATTTAATTTTGGAATCATTTGTTTCTTGCGGCTTAAAAGCCCCGGTTCTTCAAAGCTATTGTCTACAAGAGGTTTTTCAAAGGCTTCTGCAATTTCTTCTGTAAAATCTCCTGTTACGATAACTTTCGATGTTTCGTTGAAGATGTCTGTAAGCATTAAGACGAAAGTGTTCTCTCCGTTTTCCTTAATCACTTTATCCATAGCGGAAATCAGTTCGCTTTTTACAGATTCTAAATACTCCATATCCATTGTGAAAACTTGCGCCACGCGAATGGTTTCTCCTTCGATTGCAAACTCTTTTACATCTTGCTCTAAAAGCTCCTGAGGAGATTTTCCTTCGATGGAGGTACCGGCTTTGAACATGTCCAGTGCAAAGGCCTCTACATCGATCCCTGCAATCTTAGCCATACGCTCCAAAACCCAGGCATCGACTTGGGTCGAAGTCGGAGAACGGAATAATAAAGTATCGGATATAATCGCAGCACATAATAAGCCGGCTGTTTCTTTGCTTGGGCGAATCCCATGTTCAAAGAACATCTTCGACACAATGGTGCTGGTAGAACCTACTGGCTCGTTTCGAAAGAATATCGGTCCAAAGGTAGATACATTCGCTACTCTGTGGTGGTCTAGGATCTCAATAATTTCTGCTTCATCAATATCGCCGATAGACTGTGTTTTTTCATTGTGATCTACAAGGACCAGCTTTTTCTTTTTATTTGAAAGAAGATGATATCTGGAAATCGATCCAATGACCTTGTTTTGATGGTCTAATACAGGATAGGCTCTGAAACGAGTATTGCTCATCGCATGCTGCACATCGTCAAGATAATCTTCTTGATGGAAATAAACAAGATTATCCTTCGTCATAACATGGGATACCGGAACGGCTTGGGGGAGAATACGTGCTGCGATAAAAGACGTATAGTCTGTGTGGATAACAGCAACATTATTCTTTAAAGCTTTGTCGTATAAATCTTTATGGAGATCATACCCCCCTGTAATAATAAGAAGAGATACATTCTTATTAATCGCATCTTCCTGAGCGTCTTTTCGGTCTCCTGTAATAACGATATCGTTTTCCATGATAAAACCATCTGTACTTTCCGGTCTCATAGCATGTACAACCATTTTTCCATTCATCGGTCTCGGATTTTTCGGCTTGATAATAAAATCTGCTGTTAAGACATCCATAATATTTTCGACCATTGTTCCAGAACGGCCTAATACATTATCATCCCAGACATCGATATAGCTTTCTGTCAGGTTTGAAATCGTCGTTACCCCTGTCAGGTTTTCATCATAGTCGATAATGGGGATGCTGTCGATCTTATGCTCGTTGATCAATTCCAGAGCTTTCATAATCGAAATTTCCGGTGTGATACAAAAGGCGCCGTCCATTTTTAAGTCCTTTACCTGAGGCTGCATTGTATCCTTAAAAATCGGGGAAGGAACATTAAAATAATCGAGTACATATTTTGTTTCCTGGTTCAACTCTCCCAAACGAATGGGGATGGCATTATATTCATTTCTCTTTCTTTTAAATTCTGCATAACCGATGGCTGCGCAAATAGAATCCGTGTCCGGGTTTTGATGTCCGGAAATATATACAGTTTCTTTCATAGATTGCCCTCCTAAATTTTATTTTACTAAACCGGATGCTCTATTAACCGGCATCATAAAAAGCACACCTGTTCCTGGAGCATCTAAATTAACTTCTTCATCTATCTTCTTCGCAATCGTCTCCGACTCTTCTTCCTTCACCAACATCATAACAATCTCTTTTTCCGGCTCGATTGTCAAATGAAATAAGGTTTCGTTTTCGTGGATCCCTGAACCTCTCGCTGGAATAATCGTTGCCCCTTTCGCCCCTGCGCTGGCAGCATATTCTACGATATCTTCTCCTAAACCTCTTTCAACAATGACAAATATCGCTTCGTATTTTATTTCCATAGTCTCCGTTCTCTCCTCTCTTATACATTCTTTCTGTACCATACTCGTTCCTTTAAGTCCTGTAAGAGAACTAGAAAAACAAACACCTCGATTTCTCTTGTCAAAATGGAATATCCGAGTCAACTCGTCATGAAGTTTATCTTCCATACTTGATTCTACTATCATTAAAAGGATTTCTTTTTTTACTTCATACAGTTCTAAGATATGCAAAAGATGGCTTGGGTTTGTTCCGATTCCATAAAGAATCGTGCCTCCCCGGACCCCTATTTTTTTCGCTTCTTTTAGAACCTTACTTGCTTTGCCATGGTCTACAATGACTGTAAAAAGTGAGCAATTACAATTAAGCATTTTCTAAACCCTTCTTTCTCTTTCGATCATATAATCTACCTAATATCATTATAGCAACTACCGGCGTCATTGCCACCATAGCAATAATACCAAAACCGTCTACCAGTACATCTGCAGTCGGAACAGATTCCGCTACTCCTTGCGACAAAGCTAAGATAAAGGTCGCTGTCATCGGCCCAGAAGACACACCGCCAGAGTCAAAAGCAATCCCAATAAATATATCGGAAACTTTAAAACTTAAAATTAATGCAATTATAAATCCAGGTACAATAAACATCCATAATTTAAGCCAAGGAACGAGTATTCTTACCATAGATAAAGATACTGCGAAAGCAACACCTATTGATAAAGTAATTAAAATCAACCGTTTCGGAATCGAACCTGTTGTAACTTCTTCTACTTGATTCGATAATACATAAACTGCAGGTTCTGCCAATACAACAACCATCCCAAGAACCAGCCCTAATATCGGTAAAATAATATAAGAAGCATCCATAGAGGCGATAGTTTGCCCCATGATTCTTGCAAGATCCATAAAACCTGTATTGACTCCGATTAAAAATAGTACAAGACCAAGAAAAGTATATAAAACCCCGACCATCGTTTTTCGAAACAGTTTTCTATCGAGCCTAAAAAAGATTTTATTAAAGATTAAAAAGGTAATTACAATCGGCGCTATTGCCATCAAAGATTCAAAGGCAGTATGGCCGATAGCAGCAATAAAAGGACCCCCTATTCCCTCTACTGGAACAAAAATCTCAGGTGTACCTTGTATCTTATCAAGACCTAAAACTAAACTCATAATCATTACCGCTAAAATAGGACCTGTAGAAGCCACTCCTACGAGACCGAAACTGTCCTTTTCCCCATCTGTAGCACCTTTCATCATAGAAACCCCTAGGCCCATTACGAGAATAAAAGGTGTAGTCATGGCACCGGTTGTAGCACCCGAAGAATCGAAGGCTACTGCATGGAACTCTTCTGATACAAAAATCATTAAGATAAAAATAATAGCATAGACGATAATAAAGAATTTGTTCAGAGCCCTATCTCGCAAGATGCGTAAAAATCCGAACCCTATCATCGTTCCAACCCCTAGGGACACGATGGCCACTATAAAAAACGGCGACAAAAGATCTCCCATAGCATTAGAAACCTGTCTTGCTAGAATTAGAAGATCCGGTTCTGCTACTGATATAATAAAGCCTAAAAACAAACCTAATAAAAATACAATAATCTGGCTTTTTGATCTTGCGACAAATTTACCCATTTGTGCTCCAATTTCATTAATCCCCAGATCTACTCCCCAAAAAAATATTCCTAAGCCCGCAATAATAAGAACAACCCCTATCAGAAACCTCCAGAACAAATCTACAGGTACAGGAGCTATGGTAAAATTTAGAATTATTACAATCAGGGTAATCGGTAGTACAGATAAAGACACTTCTTTAAACTTGTCTAATAATACATTCATTTCTTCACCCTTTCTATTGTTTCTTTCTTTTATGATAACATATTTTATAAAGAAATAGGATTTTAGAAAGCTTTTAGAACCTTATATTTACAGCTTTTTTCTTATTTATATATAATTTGCAAAAAAATTTTATTCTTATATTTAGGAGACACTATGAGATTATTTATCGGCATCAGCTTGTCTGAAAAAACAAAAACACAGCTTCATGCTCTTCAAAAAGAACTAAAGCCCTATTTAAAAACAGCCAGCTTTACAAAAAAAGACAATCTCCATCTAACCTTAAAATTCCTAGGAGACTGCAGCAAACAAGACAAAAACAGAATCATTGAAATCCTTAATTCAAAAACGTTTGTAGGACCTTTTTCTATCGATATCATCAATATCGGCACATTTTCCAATCCCCAGGGAAGGATACTCTGGGCAGGGTCCAAATACAATGCTTCTCTTCAAACATTGTATTCCTTAGTGGAAGAAGCCTTGTCCGACCTTTCTTTCGAGAAAGAAAACCGGCCCTACAAAGCACACATAACCCTCGCTCGAAGGGTAAAATGGGAAGAACAAAGAAAAAAAGAAATACAAAAGATTACAGAGTATATTTCATCTTTTTCTCTTTTTGAAAGTATCTTTACAAAAAGAGGAGTGGAGTATAAGGAGCTTTTTCGTTTTTATCTGGGATAACTGCTTTCTAATTGATAATCATTATTGACAAGGACAAAAAAGGAGAGTATACTGAATTTAGTTAGTGAAGGCTAACTAATATATTACAGAAAGGATAATCATGTTTGAAAAACTGTTAATCACTCATTGTGCTCCAACCTTAGCAGGCTTTAAAATTGCAAATCTTTTTTCTTACCGCCATCCCTTTGGCGAAAATATCCTTTCACTCCTTCGCGACTGGAAGGATAAGCTAAATCCTAGAGGCATCTATCTCACCTCTCTAAAAAACAAAGATACCTGTACTCTGGTTTATGTCTATCGAAAAAAAGACCTGCTTATCCTGCTGAAAAATAATGAGATACAAAATTTCCTCCAACAACAGGATTATCCTTTAATAAGTTTAGATTCTGTACTGGACGAGCTTAGAAAAAGACTTTTGATCTCCAATGATTTTCTCCATGAGATCGGTATTTTTCTAGGTTATCCCCTACAGGATGTTGTCGGGTTTATTGAAAACAAAGGCCAGAATTATAAATGTACAGGCTGCTGGAAAGTCTACAACAACCCCTTTGCAGCCCAAAAACTTTTTCATTGCTATAAAAACTGCAAAAAGAAGTTTACATACCTCTATAATTTAGGTCTAAAGACGGAAGAATTATTAAATATAAGAAAGGATGTTTTAACCTATGAGTAAAGTTGCTGTTGTATATTATTCTGGAACTGGAAATACAGAAGCTATGGCAGAAGCGGTGGCAGAAGGAGCGAAAACTTCCGGAGCAGAAGTAGAGCTTATCTTTTCTGATGATTTTAGCCCCTCAAAATTAGAAGATTATAATGCTATAGGATTCGGGTGCCCTGCTATGGGAGACGAAGTGTTAGAAGAAGAGAGTTTTGAGCCGATGTTTGAAAAATGCGAGGAAAAACTTTCCGGCAAAAAAATTGCCATCTTCGGCTCCTACGAATGGAACGACGGCCAGTGGATCGAAGACTGGGAAGACCGCTGCAAAAAAGCCGGTGCCCTTCTAGTCTATGACAAAGTTCCAGCCTACGATGCCCCCGATGAGGATGCTTTAGAAAAATGCAGAGAATTAGGCGAAGCCTTGGCAAAGGCTTAGAAAAAAAATAAATATCAAAGTATTTTCTAAAAAATATACTTTCCAAAATACGATTAAAGAAAAAACCAATAAAAATAGAGTGCAGGACAATTCCGGGAAGAAGGCCTTAACACTCTATTTTTATATTTATAACTTGTTGAGACCTCTATTTTAGACCTTGCGGATAATAGAGGTCTCAACACTGTATTTTAAGCTCTCACTTATTTTCTACCCAAATACCTCATCAGAGATTCTTTGTCCTGTCGGTGTTCCGGCTAATCCGCCGATTCCTGTTTCTCTTAAAGATGGAGGCATGCGTTCTCCTACTTCTTGTAAAGCAATACAGACTTCTTCAAAAGGCACAACGGATTTTACTCCAGCTAGGGCCATATCCGAACTGATAAGCGCATTGACTACTCCGTTTGCATTACGGAAGGTACAAGGATATTCTACAAGTCCTGCAATAGGATCACAGACAAGACCTAAGATATTTACAAGGCAGATGCTCGCTGCATGGAAGCTCTGCTCAGGAGTTCCTCCCATCATCTGGACAATTCCTGCTGCTGCCATCGCGGAAGCAGAACCTGTCTCTGCCTGGCAGCCTCCTTCTGCACCGGAAAAATTAGCATAATAACCGATAATCTGTCCAGTTCCTATGGAAGCAGCCATCCCCATCAGAAGGTCTTCCTCTGATAAATTATATCTACGTTTCATAGACATAAAAGCTGCCGGAAGAATTCCTGAAGACCCTGCTGTAGGGGAGGCTACAATTTTCCCCATATTTGCACTGGTTTCTAATGTGGAAAAGGCCATGCTCATAGCGTTGATGATAAAATCTCCTGATAAAGATTCCCCTTTATTCTTATAGTCTTGCATCATCTTTGCAAAACCGTCGATCATCCCTGTCTTTGACTTTACAGGATTTTCTAGTGTTTCCGTGGCAGAACTTTCCATAACGTCAAGCATCTCTTTTAATTCTTTTAATATCTCTTTCTGCCCTTCTTCATCCTTTGCTGCATCCTCTATAACCATTTGACCGATAGATTTATTTTCTCTCTCGCAGTAATCTATTATTTCTTGGACCTTGAAATACATTGAATTCCCCTCCTGTATCCTTGAACATATTTTGCATAAACAAAGCCTTCCATATTTTCTATGGCTTGTTGATCTTCTTCTGAAAGTTCATCGTATAGATCAATAACTAATGTCATGTGATTGTCTTCTCTCATCGTTTCAATTCTGGCTATACTGTAACCGTGCTGGCTTAAATAGGTGCTTACCTTTGCGATGATACCCAGCTGTTCTTTATATTTTAATAGAATTGTCGGATATTTACTGTTAAATTCTATTTTGATTCCGTTGATATTTGTAATCAGAATATTACCACCGCCAATAGAAGCTCCTACTATCTCGGAAACAGAACCATCTTCATATGTTAAAATAATTTTAACTGTATTCGCATGGATAGTGTGGTCTTCGCTGGTAGAAAATTCATAGCAGATTCCGTTTTCCTTAGCGATCTCGAAAGAATCTCGGATCCGTTCATCATCTGACAAAAAACCCATTATTCCCGCTAAAAGAGCCTTGTCTGTACCGTGTCCCTTGTATGTCTTTGCAAAAGAACCATACAGGATAAATTCAACCTTTTTGAATCCGTTCCCTGCAATATAGAGGGCTGTGTTGGCAATTTTTACTGCACCTGCTGTATGGGAACTGGATGGTCCAATCATAATAGGTCCCATAACATCGAAAATACCGTATTTCATCTTTTTACCTCACTCACTCTCAAAATAATAATAGTTCAATCAGAGGGATCGTTGCTATCGACAAAATCGTCGATACAAACACTCCGATAGTAGATACCTTATACTGCACCTTATACTGAGTTGCCAAAATTACAATCAAAGATGCCGCTGGCAAAGCTGCATTTATAGTCAGAAGCTCGATTAACTGCTGGTCTTTGATAAAAATTCCTGCAATATAAAACACAATGGTTGGAACGACAATCAGTTTTACTAAAGAAATCAGAATTGTCTTGTAATCTTTTACCACTTCTATCAGCTCGATTTCCCCTAATGAAAAGCCAATCAAAATCATGGACAGGGGAACTGTCGCGTTTCCTATGGATGCCAAAGGACTTCTTATAAACTCCGGCACATTCACAGGGATGAAATACAGCACCAGAGCCGCCACTGCTGAAACCAAACCCGGCGACAGAAAGTTTTTCCATGCAAAACGGCTTTCTCTACCGCTTGCCTTTGCAAAAGAATATACGCCGTAGGAAAACATCAAGATATTAAAGGGCATATTTATCAAAACGGATATGAACACTGCCGTCTCTCCGAAAAGAGAACGAAAAATCGGATAGCCCATATAGCCGATATTTCCAAAAATCAGCATAAATTTATAGATCGTACTTTCACTTCTAAAAAAAGGAAACACCCCTATAAAAAGATTTCCAAAAAGAATCAACCCCAGATACAGGATTATCCCTATCGCCAAAAGATAAAATACATTCAATTCCGCGCTTCTCGTTTCTTCTCCCAATACAGAAGCAATGATTAGAGCTGGTGTAGTAATATTTACTATAAGATTTGAAATCTCGTCATTTGTAGCGGAGCTCATGATCTTTATTTTATTAGCTATATAACCAATCACCATCATAATAAATAAAATAAGCATTGTTTCCATTAAAGGAGTCATTTTCTTCACCTTCTTTTTATCATTCAATCTAATAATACACTATTTTGAGAAAGTTTTAATTATATATATGAATAAAATATATTTTCACAAATTTTATTCTGTTAAAGTTGAGATAAGGGAGAACTTATGCATCTTCTGTTAACGTACAAATAAATTCTCAATAAAGAAAAAATCTTACCTATACTTTTTCTATCACAATATCTTGAAAAAAAGATTGGGAGAAATACGCTTTTTTAAAAAATTCAAGGAAACCTCTTGAAAGGTTCTGTTTTTTAATTATTCTTGACAAATACAATTTCTTTGATATACTCATATTATCTTCAGGGCAGGGAGTATTTCCCGACCGGCGGTAGAGTCCGCGCGCCTATTAAGGCTGAACCGGTGTAATTCCGGTACCGACAGTATAGTCTGGATGAAAGAAGAGGATATTATTGTAGTAAACAATAATATCTATTTTTAGCGATCAACGCCCTGATTTTATCAGGGCGTTTTTTTATTGGAGGTAAGAAAATGGATCATGAATATTGGATGAATCTTTGTTTTGATTTAGCCTCTCAGGCAGATAATCATATCCAGTCGAATCCGAAAGTAGGCTGTGTTATTGTAAAAGATAATCGTCTTATTGGCAAAGGCTTCCATGAAATATACGGCGAAGCACATGCTGAAATCAAGGCTTTTGAAAACTCAAAGGAAAACGTTAAGGGAGCGTGTCTGTATGTAAATTTAGAACCTTGTTCTCATCATGGAAAAACCCCTCCTTGCTGCGAAAGAATTGTTAAAGAAGGAATTTCAAAGGTTGTTGTCGCCATGAAGGATCCAAATCCCCTTGTAGCGGGAAAGGGGATCCAGTATCTAAAAGACCACGGAGTAGAGGTTCTTCTGGGTACTCAGGAAAGCCGGGCAAGGAAGTTGAACAGAGTTTTTCTTCACTACATAAAAACGGGACTTCCCTATGTTTTCCTAAAAGGGGCCATGAGCTTAGACGGAAAAATCGCTACAAAAACAGGAGAATCCCAGTGGATCAGCTGCGAAGAATCACGAAAACTTACCCACAGCTGGCGAGGAAATTATCAGGCCATCCTAGCCGGCATCGGCACTATCCTAAAAGATAATCCGAAACTGACAGCTCGAGGTTCGAGGGGAAAAAACCCACTGCGTGTTATTCTCGACACCAGACTGCGGATTCCACTAGATGCAAAAATATTAAAGGAAGAAGGAAAGAATATCATCTTCTATCACTCTGGAAAAAAGGAGAAACGCGATGCTTTAAAAAGCTATCAAAACACCGAGCTGATACCAATCTCCTTAAAAGAGGATGAAATAGATCTTTCAAAGGTTCTTAACATATTAGGAGAAAAAGGAATCTCTTCTCTTTTTGTAGAAGGAGGAGCGAAGGTTTTTGATTCCTTTTTCCGAAACAAGAAGGCTGATGAAACAGCAATCTTTATTGCTCCCCTTATTATTGGCGGCGAAGAAGGTATTTCCTTTGTCGGCGGAAAAGGTGTCTCCCGTCTGCAAGATGCCTTCTCTTTAGAAAGCATCACCACAGAACAAATCGGAAAAGATATTCTTATTCGAGGTCGAAAGGAGTCTTTATGTTTACAGGAATCGTAGAAGAAATTGGACGAATAGCTGGTATTGAAAAAAAAGCAGACTCTATGGTTCTTACCATAGAAGGAAAAAAGGTTTTAGAAAATACCATCGTGGGAGACAGTATCTCCACAAACGGGATCTGCCTTACCGTCACCTCTCTGGGTGAAACATATTTTACTGCAGATATTATGCCGGAAACCCTCTCTCGAACATCCCTGGAAAAGTTAACTACTGGAACAGAAGTTAATCTGGAAAGAGCTTTAACCTTAAACAAGCCTTTAGGAGGCCATATGGTACAGGGCCATATCGATGGCACGGGAATTCTATCCTCTCTTGAAAAAAAAGGAAACAGCCTTTTAATAACCCTACATGCCGAACCTTCTCTTTTAAAGTATATTGTGGAAAAAGGATCTGTCGCTTTAGACGGCACAAGCCTTACAGTAATTGAGGCAAAAGAAACAAGCTTTACTGTATCCCTCATCCCTCAGACAATGGAGGATACCATCCTCTCCAAGAAAAAAATCGGAGATCGGATCAATATCGAATGCGATATTCTAGGAAAATATGTAGAAAAATTACTTTCTTTTCAAGATACAAACACAAAACAAGAACGGATAACAGAAGAGTTTTTAGAAAAATACGGATTTTTATAGGAGTACAAAATGAAAAAATTTGACACCATCGAAAAGGCTTTAGAAGACCTAAGGGCAGGAAAAATTATACTAGTAACCGATGATCCAGATAGAGAAAACGAAGGCGATTTTATCTGTGCAGGAGAATTTGCCACGACAGAAAATGTAAACTTCATGGCCGTAGAAGGCAAAGGCCTGATCTGTATGCCTATGAGCGAAAAACTGGCTCGAAAGCTCGCTTTGGACCCCATGGTTTCAGTCAACACAGACAATCACGAAACAGCCTTTACAGTTTCTATCGATCATGTGGATACAACTACAGGGATCTCAGCTGTAGAACGTAGTTTTACAGCTCGAAAACTCCTGGAGGATGATTCCCGTCCTGAAGACTTCAGACGCCCAGGCCATATGTTTCCCTTAATTGCAAAGGACAAAGGTGTTCTCGTACGGGAAGGCCATACCGAAGCGACAGTGGATCTCATGAGGCTTGCAGGACTTAAAGAATGCGGACTCTGCTGCGAAATCATGGCAGAAGACGGCACCATGATGAGTAAAACTAAACTCCTAAAAAAAGCGGAAGAATGGGATATGACCTTTATCACCATAGAAAGTCTAAAGCATTACCGTTTGAACCGGGAAAAGCATGTGGAGCGTGTTGCGGCTGTTCCCATGCCCACAAAACACGGTGAATTCACAGCTTACGGCTATGTCAATACTATAAACGGCGAACATCATATTGCCCTTGTAAAGGGAGAGATTGGAAAGGGAGAAGATGTTCTTTGCCGGGTTCACAGCGAATGCTTAACAGGAGATACCTTTGGATCTCTGCGCTGCGACTGCGGAGACCAGTTTGCTAAAGCCATGGCTCTTGTGGAAGAAAGGGGCCGAGGTGTTGTCCTTTATATGCGCCAGGAAGGCAGAGGTATTGGTCTTATCAACAAGCTTCGGGCTTACGAGCTCCAGGAACAAGGCTACGATACGGTGGAAGCAAATCTGAAACTGGGCTTTCCTGCAGAAATGAGAGAGTACAGTATCGGTGCTCAGATTTTAAAGGATTTAGGCATTCAGAGTATAGAATTGATGACAAACAATCCAGATAAAATCTACGGATTAGAAGAATATGGCCTTTCGATTTCAAAAAGAGTCCCTATCGAAATCGCCCCTCAAGAAAAAGACGAATACTATTTACGAACAAAAAAAGAAAAGATGAACCATCTCCTCCATTTAACAGCGGAAAAATAGAAAGGAAAACATATGAAAAATTATAATGGAAATCTAATCTCAAAAAATAAAGAATATGCCATCGTTGTAGGACGATTTAACGAGTTTATCGGAAGCAAGCTTCTAGATGGTGCCATTGACACCCTTTTGCGCCATGGAGTAAAAGAAGAAGAAATTCACATCTATTGGGTACCGGGGGCTTTTGAGATCCCTCTTATAGCGAAGAAAATTGCAAACAAAAAAATTCACAGTGCTGTCATCTGCCTCGGGGCTGTTATAAAGGGAAGTACCGCCCATTTCGACTTCGTAGCAGCCGAAGTATCGAAAGGAATCGCCCAAGTTTCTCTCCAATCAGAAATTCCTGTGATCTTCGGCGTATTAACAACAGACACCATCGAACAAGCCATAGAAAGAGCCGGTACAAAAGCAGGGAATAAAGGAAGCGAAGCCGCTGCTACAGCTATTGAAATGGTGAATTTAATTGAGCAGATTTAATTAAACATATATTTCTTTTGTCCTATCAAAGTATCTCATAGCGGTTCCTAAATAAAAATAGAGAAGTAGTAAAAATAAGCTTCTCTATTTTTATTTGACCTCAGATTTATTCTTTTCTTTGCTTTTTAAAATTATTCTTAAAACTAAGCCCTTAAGGAGTAGATTTTAATAATTTTCTGTTTTGAAATATTTCTTTTCCCTATTGATAGGAAAGAAAATACCATTTTTACTTCCATAACTCCCTACTCTCTACTTTTTTTAATCTACCTCATATGGTCATGGGGTTTTTCCCAGATTCCATCGGCAAATATTTCGTAGAAGAAGGTAGAACCTAATATCAGTGCAGCTCCGCCCCATTGTACAGGACTCATAGACTGATGAAGGAGAAAGGTAGACAAGAGTATCGCTGTTATAGGATCGATATAACTTAATACAGCTGTTGTCTGGGCTTCTAGAGATTCTACAGCATCAAAAAACATTAAATAGGTAATCCCTGTATGAACAATACCGATAATAAGAAGCAAAAGAACGGTCCTTCCAGAGAAAGCTTCTAGAGAAAATCCCCCTGTAACGAGGGTATATATACTTAGCAGAATAGAGGCGATAAAGAGCTGGCAGAAGGTTGTTTCTGCAGGAGGAAGGTTTTGAATAAATTTATTCATAATAATAACACTGGCATAAAATGCTGCGGAAAAAAGACCAAATAAGATCCCCGAAATATGTACACTGCTTCCTCCTGTCAAACCAGAAACAAGAACAACACCTGCCACCGCAGCTGCGATACAAAGGATTTTAATGCCATTCAACTTTTCTTTAAAGAAAATCGGTGAAAGAACCATTACTAGGACAGGAGCCATATAATGACAAAGTGTCGCTATCGCAACGGTAGAAAGACGATAGGCTTGAAACAAAAATATCCACATAAAACCCAGCATAATTCCAGAAGGAATTAATAATTTCAAATCCTTTTCAATATCTTTCCTGTTAATCTTATTGCCTGTTGATGCCATATAGACTACAAGAAATATAGAAGCAACAATCGCCCGCAAAGCTGCTAGTTCAGAAGAAGGCAAATGAATATAATGAACAAAAATACCCAGAGTTCCAAAAATCAGCATCGAAATAATTATTTTTATCTTTCTACCCATACTATCCTCCTAGAATTTCAATCACTCTTTTTGTGTATACTATACCCGTGGAAATTTCATTATAACGAAACTTTTTCCTTTCCTCTCTATCAGATTTCTCTCCTTTTCTAGATTTTAAAAAGCTTCCTTCTGCTTTTTTCCCTTCCTAATCACACAGTCTTTTTTAAACAAAAAATCCCCTCCATAAAGGAAGGAATTTTTTTATTTGGGGAAATATGTTGTTTGATAATTAAATTTATCTCCTCGAGCTAAACTTACTGTAAATTCGATGATTTTATCGTCTTTATCATAGCTTAAACGATTGATTTTTAAACAAGGATCGCCGTTTCTGACCTTTAGAGAATCTGCCTGATGTTTATTGAGAGAGGATACGGAAAAGATTTCATTCACACGATAAATCTTTCGTTCGTATTTTTGTTCGAATATTTCATACAAAGGCAATTCTTCTAATAAAGGTTTTGTAATTTCAGGAAAATCATCATACTTTATAAATGTCGTTTCAAAGAGAAGAGGAACATTATTGGAAGAACGCAAACGTACGATTCGTATGATCAAATCCTCGTCTTCTAGCCCCATTCTTTCAGCAACTAAGCTGTTGACCCGTTCGATGTGATATTCTAAAATATCGGTACGAGGCACCTTCCCCATCTTTTTCGTCTGCTCTGTAAAACTATAATAGTCTGACAGATTATGACGCAAAATAGCCGGGTTTTGCACAAAGGTCCCCTTTCCCTGAATTCTTTTGATATAACCGTTTAATTCTAAGTCAGCGATGGCATTTCGAACTGTCGTTCTGCTCACACCATAGTCTTCACAAAGCTGTCTTTCCGAAGGAAGTCTGTCGCCAACTTTCATCGATCGTATATTTTCTCGAAGAGCATTAATCAGTTTAAGAGAGAGGGTAGATTTATCTTTCAAGACACTCCGTCCATGGTGTTGCTGTCTCTTCGATAACTTTGTTTAGATCTTTAATATTTTGAACCCCTGTCTCTTTTAACCAACGTTTCCCCTCGTCTGTGTTTTCTATAAAGATCGGAACGCCGCCTTTCCATGTGGCTCTTCCGCAAAGAACTCCATTAAATTTAGATCCCGCATCCTTTGCAAAATACAAAGTATCCTGGAATAATTGAGTGCTGACTCCCCCGCTTAAGAAGATAAATGGCATGTTCGCTAAATCAGACTGTTCTTTAAAGAATTTCTTCGCTTCTTCTTTCGTATAAACAGCCTCTTCCCCATATCCTTCTACAAACATCATATTTACAGGTGTTTCTAGTTTTAAAACATCGACTTGATACTGAGGTTTTACAAATTCTTCTACTGCTTTATTTACCTTTTCAGGTCGTACTTTTGCATATTCTTTGGACTTCATATCTTCCATATCTTTATCATAACTGATGATTTCTAAGAAAAATGGAAGATCTTCCCCGGCACATTCGCTTCCAACCCTTTCGATAAAGGCTTTTTTAGGAGTATTGTTTTCTTCTGTATCGTCTACATCATAGTAAAGAAGAATTTTAATGGCATCTGCTCCCAGTTCTTTCAGCCTTTTTACACTCCAGCCCACAAGATATTCCGGCTGACGGTATTCGTCTCGAAAACCTGTGATTTCATAAGCCATGATCAAACCGCAGTTTTTATCACGAGCCTTAACCGCTTCTTTTCCATATAAAGGGTCTAACAAAATAGATGAAGAGTAAGGTGTTAATTCTTCTGCTACTGCCTTTTTAAAAGCTTCGATTTTTTCTGTTCTTTCCTCATCGCTAAAACCTGTAACCATTTTTTCCATAGAACCTCTTTGATCTATGGCTAAGGCTGCAATGACACCATCTTTATTAGATAGTCTTTCTAAGCATGCTTTCTTGTTTTCTGAATATTTCATATAATTTCCTCTACTTTTATTTGTTCTCTCATGGACTCTAAATGATTTATATTAATATATCCTATTTCCTTCTCTATAGCATTTAAAACACCTAAGCTCATGGCAAGCTTTAAGGTTTCTTTTATATCCAGTTTATGTTCTATACCATAAGCAATCCCTGCAATCGTCGAATCGCCGCTTCCCACTGAATTAACAGCCTCTATTACCGGAACACTGCATCGGTATAAAGAATCTTTATACTTTACTACAGCCCCTTCTTTTCCTAGAGAAACCATAACGAAAGGTATCTCTTGAAATAACTCTTCTTTTAAAATCTTTTCAATATTCAGCTCTTCTTCTTTACAACCAGTAAGTTCCATAATTTCGTCTAAATTCGGTTTGATTGCAAAGGGCTTGATTTTCGATTCGAAAACTATTTTACGAAGATTTTCTCCAGAAGTGTCTACGATCAGCTTCTTATCCTTGGTAATTTCTAGAACCTTCTCCATAAATGTGAAGTCCAAGCCTAAAGGAAGGGAACCGCTGATACAAAGAGTATCCGCCTCTTGAGACAATTCTTTTAAATGGTCTAGAAATTCCTTCTCTTCTCTCTCGCTTATAGTCGGTCCTGCTTCTCTGATTTCTGTAGAAGAATCTTTATACTGAATCGCAAGAGAAGTCCTGGTCTCCCCTGATATCTTTGTAAAATCGGAACGAATATACCTTTCCTTCAGCCCATCTTCTATAAATTCTCCGCTTTTACCGCCCACAAAACCTATCGCCAATAAATCTTCGCCTATAATTTTGAGAACTTTCGATACATTGAGCCCCTTGCCTCCAGCTGTTTTATTGTAGTCATAGCATCTGTTTACTGCATCTAATTGAAACGCATCCATATAATAAGAAACATCTATGGAAGGATTTGGGGTTATTGTAATAATCATAGAGAATGTATTGTAACTCCTTTCACAACGCGGTTCACGGTCCCTGTCTTAGAAGGTGTATCTGGAGTATTGCCCACACGTATACTTGTAATTAGGGAAATCATCTGAGCAATCATTACATAAGGAAACGCTAGGTAGATATCTTCTAAACCTTTGTCTTCTAGCTGGAACTTTTCCCATTCCCCTTTTATTTTTCCTTGGGAAAGAGATAAATTTTTCTTGCTGATTCCATCTAAATGAACTTCTTCCAGCATATCCACATCATATTGTCTCGTATAAGGATCGGAAGAAACTAAAGAAACAATTAAAGTATTTTCGTTTACAAAAGATTTCGGACCATGTCGGAAACCCATGCTGCTTTCATTACAAGTTACTACAAGACCTGCTGTTAATTCCAATATCTTTAATCGGCACTCATTTGTCAATTTATATAAAGAACCGGATCCTAAATAAACGATACGATCAAAGTCGAAATCTGTTAATTGAGTGATCTCTTGTTCTCTTTCGATAATTTCATTTGCAAGATCTATTATCTTTCCGACAGCCTTTTCTTTCTCTTCTAGAGAATCTTTTCCGAATACAAGAATAGCGGATAGAAGCATACAAGTAAAAGAGCTAGTCATTGCAAAACCTTTATCATTAGATTCTTCCGGCATGTTTAAAACAAAGGAGTTTTCTTCTTCCGCTAATTGTACAGCAAGCTTTCCATCTTTTGCACAGGTAATTGCCAGATTATAGAAATCTTTCACCAATTGTTCCCCTAATTCTACCGCCGCTAAACTTTCCGGACTGTTTCCGCTTCTCGCAAAAGAAACTAATAAGGTAGGAACCTCTTCTTTAAAGTAGAGCTTCGGGCAAGATACTAAATCTGTCGTTCCGATCGATTCGAAGGTTATATCTTCTCCTGATTCTAAATAATCGCAGACAGTATTGCCTACATATTCCGACGTACCTGCCCCGGTAAATATCACTCGAAGGGGCTTTTCTTTACGATCTATTCCTTGAATAAACTTTTCCAGTTTTTCTTGATTGCTTTTATAAATCTCTAATGTTTTATCCCATAGCACAGGCTGCTGGATAATTTCTTGGAGTGTAATTTCACTGCCGGATCCGCTGTTTTCATATTTATCAATATTAAGCATATTCATCACCTCTGATTTCAACCTTTCTCTAAATGGTAACTACCAGTTTAAGTATATCCTTTTCCTATATCATTGTCAATATATAAAAACATTAAACTTCTTAGTTTGATTTGGTTTTTTTCTAGGTAATAATTACAATATCATTAAGAAATATCAAAAAAAATGTTGA
>RRZU010745012.1_pt1 | contig 21657 bp, 18 predicted proteins | sample 2165561 | NCBI WGS metagenome assembly RRZU01 (sample SAMN10456909, study PRJNA506462) | wastewater metagenome | isolation source: wastewater sludge | place: USA: Moscow, Idaho | reverse complement strand
TCCCTGGGAGGCCAGCTTGTCCGGGTGATGCTTGCTCATCTGCTTGCGGTAGGCTTTTTTCACCTCGTTATCACTGGCACTGTCCTGAACGCCGAGCAGGGTATAGGCATCCTTGAGGCGATCCCGAGCCGGGGGCGGCGTCCATCCTGCGCCCTGTTGTCCGGCACCGGCACGCTGCTGATGACGACCAAAGCTGGTTTCCGCTTCGGCCATGGCGAGAAACTGCTCCAGCTCCCAACGGGAAAAGCCGAGCAGCTCGGCCACTTCCAGCAGTCGCAGCCGCTGCTCGCCTTGCAAAGGGCCGTCGGCAAAGGCGGCCTGCAACTGGATCTCCAGAAACACCCGCAATAAATCCATCTGCCCGCGACAGGCACGGCGGAAACTGACTAGCTCTTGATCCAGCGGATAGCCGGGATCCTTGCCCTGACGAAACGACTCCTGAGCCTCGCGCCGGATCTCGCCCTGCAGTTGCATGCGATCCATAAACAGACTGGCGATACGGATCTGCTGTTCACTGACTCGACCCGCCGCTTTGGCGATATGGCCCATCACCGCAAAGGTGGTATGAAAGAACAGCGCCTGTTCGGCTCGCGTCGGCACACGACGAAAACTGAAACCCTGCTGGCGTCGTTTACCGATGTCATAGGCATGACCAATCCACAGCCCGAACAGGGCGCCAATCCAGTTCCCCAGCCAAAGGCCGAGCAAGAAGCCAATCAACTTGCCTTTATAATTCATCCGCCACTCCTTGCTCGGAGGCAGAACCGCCGCTCAGCAGTCGAGTTCGCAGCAGTTGATCCAGTTGCATCAGACGCTCGGGCGTACCGATATCGCGCCATTCAACCTGAAGATGAGAGCCGGACACCTGATCCGCCGCAATCCAGCGCCGGAACCAGGGCAACAATGGTTGCTTACCCGCCGGTACCTCGGCAAAGGCTTGCGGCTGATAGAGAGCCACACCGCTGAAAGTCAGCGCCGGTTGCGCCAACACGCGCCCCTGCCGCAGGCTAAAATCGCCCTGCGGATGCTGTGGCGGGTTATCCACCAGCCACAAATGGGCCAGATCGTTACCCAACGCCTGCCGGACGAAACCGTCGTAATCGCAATCGAGCCAGATATCGCCGTTGATCACCAAGAACGGGGCATCCCCCAACAACGGCAGAGCCTGACGAATGCCCCCCGCCGTCTCCAGTCCACCCTCGACCTCGGCGGACCAGAAGATCTGCACGCCGAACCGGGAACCATCCCCCAGCGCCGCTTCCAGCTTGTCACCCAACCAGGCGTGGTTGATCACCAGCTCGCAGATACCCGCCGCCCGTAGTTTCTCAATATGGTGCACTATGAGCGGCTTGCCACCGACACACAGCAGCGGTTTAGGCAACTCATCAGTCAACGGGCGCATCCGCTCTCCCCGACCGGCAGCCAGGATCATGGCGCGCATGACGACACCTCGCTCTGGGGCTGGTAAGGAAAATGTGGCAGAACCCGCTGCTCGAGCCAGGCGGCAAACGACTGCAACTCAGGCTCCGCACACGCGGTTTCCCAGACATAGAACAGGGTGCGCGGAATATCTTTCAGATAGCCGGACTTACCATCTCTATGGTGCAAGCGACAGAAGATGCCAGCGGCCTTGAGATGACGCTGCATTCCGGTCAATGCCAATGCCGAACGGAAAACGGCTTCATCCATGTCCCCCAGCAAATCGGCGGCCTGATAGTGTTGATAGCCGAGCGCCACCAGATCGTTAACCAAGGACAATGGCCAGCGCACATAACAATCCTTGAGCAGGGAGACTAAATCGTAGGTCAGAGGCCCGCATACCATATCCTGGAAGTCGATCACCGCCAGGGACTCGTCCGCCAGCACCATCAGGTTACGGCTATGAAAATCCCGATGCATCACCACCTGCGGCTGCGCCAGATTATTGCGGGTCAGCAGGGCGAAGGTTTCGTGCAGCAAATTCTGCTCCGCCTCATCCAGGATTAGGCCCAGGTGTTTTCCCAGTAACCACTCCGGGAAGATGCTGTTTTCACGGGCCATAAATTCGGCATCGAAAGGCTCCAGAGCCAGCTCAATGCGCGCGATGGTGGGCAATAAGGCGATAGCTTTGCCATACCACTGCCGCACCGAAGACTGATCCAGTCGCGCCAGCAACATCTCGTCCCCTAAATCCGAGACGCAGAGAAACCCCTGGTCCAAATCAACAGCATGAACAATAGGTGCCGGGATGCCCGCCCGCTGCAGCGCTTGGGCATTGCGCACAAACTCGCGGTTTTTCTCGGTTTGCGGTGGGGCATCAACCCAGATCTGGCCATGAGCACGGTAATAACGGCGGAAACTGGCATCCCCGGAAATGAGCTGTAACTGCAGTCGAGGAGCCTGTGCACAGCCCTGAGCCCAGAGGGTCAGAGCCTTTAATCGGTCTTGATTCATATCGATATAAAAACAGGGCCATTGCTTAGCCCTGATACCTGGTCGTTGAAGCTGCCATGAGTTATGGGGAGAAAGAAGCCAATCGCCCCATGGTAGGGCGTTAGCCCTGATTGAAATAATGCTTTATCATTGTCGGCTAACATAAAATAATGGCCCGCAAAGCACAACCCGCGGTCGGCGCCTCTTCTTCGTTCGCCCGGTTCGCCAACCGTCAGGAATCATAGAGCTGATAATGACTCATCGCACCCTAGGATTAACCAGTACCCTGCTCGCGACTAGCCTGCTGGCGACACCTTCTGCGCAAGCCGCCGAAGGCGTCGGCACTTTTGATCAGCGTTGTTACAGTGATGTTCCCCTGGCACAGGATGCGCCCGCCAATATCAATCAATTGCCGGTCGAAGTGAACGCCGACAGCGCCGAAGCCACCCAGGATGGCAAGGCCATCTACCGGGGCGACGTGCAGATTTTTCAGGGTATCCGCACCCTGAGCTCCAAATATACCGAGTTGAACCAGGTCACCCGTGATGTGACCGCTGAGGGTAACGTCTTCTATCAGGATGGTCAGGTTACCCTGCGCAGCAATGATGCTCTGCATTCCAATCTGGATACCCGAGAAACCCGGTTGGATAAGGCAGAATATCAGCTGCATAGCTCACCGGCGCGCGGCAAGGCCGAACACATCAACCTGAACGAACAAAAACGCCAGCTGGAACTGGAAACCGCGCAATTCACCACCTGCCCGCCAGGCCAGGAGATGTGGTGGCTCAAGGCCAGCTCGGTCAAAGTCGATCAGAACGAAGTCTTCGGCGAAGCCTGGAATGCCTCGCTGTGGCTGTACGATGTGCCGGTCTTTTATGTTCCTTACATGACCTTCCCGGTCAAAGATGAGCGCAAGTCCGGATTGCTCTATCCAACCTTCGGCTTCAGCTCCTCGGATGGTATGGAGCTGCGGACACCCTATTACTGGAATATAGCCCCGAACTACGACATGACGCTGACGCCGCGCTATATCGAGAACCGCGGCACCATGTTGCAGAACGAATTCCGCTACATGCCGACGGAAGAACAAAAGGGCAAACTCTACACCGAATATATGGGCGAAGATCGTCGTGCCAAGGCGTCGGATGCCAATATCGATTCCCGCTGGTTGGTCAACTTGAACCACCAATCCAGATTGAACGATGACAGCCTGCGCATCAAGGCCGACGCCACCCGGGTCAGGGAAAAAGACTACAACTATTTCAATGACCTATCTCCGCCCGTGTCGAGCGGTGTCGATAACCAGTTGATGCAGTCCCTCACCGGCGGTGTCTATCAGGAGCAGTGGAACTTCAGCGGCGAAGTGCGTGACTATCAGATCCTGTTGCCCGATGCCTTAGAGCCGCACCAGATGCTGCCACGTATTAACTACAATGCCTACCATACCGGCAACTGGTACGAGACCTCATTGTCCAGCGAACTCACACGGTTTACACACGCCTCCGAGAGCCGCAAAGCCTATACCGGTGACCGTTTGCATCTGGAGCCGGAATTGACCATCCCCTTGGCCAAGGCGCCCGGATACAGTCTCGAGAGCCAGTTCAAGCTGATGTATACCCACTATCAGCAAGAAGTTCCCTCAGACCTGGACAGCTACTACCAGCAGCAAGGGTTCGGCAACCTCTCCTCCACCGTCAATCGCACCCTGCCCTCGGCGCGCGTCAAGGGCGGGCTGGTGTTTGACCGGATCGGCGACTGGAATCAACAGCTGTATACCCAGACTCTGGAGCCGGAATTCCAGTACCACTATGTGCCGTATCAGAATCAGGACAATATCGGTCTGTTCGATACCACCAACATGCTGCCGGATTACTACAGCCTGTTCAGTGACCGACGTTATGCCGGGCTGGATCGGATCAGTGACGCCAATAACGTCAGCATGGGCTTGACCAGCCGGGTATTTGATGACCAGAGCGTCGAGCGAGTGCGCGTCACCGTGGGCCAGGCGTATTCACTGACCAAACCCCGAGTGACCCTGTTACCGAATCAGGCGGACAGCTCCAATTCCCGCTCCTTGCTGACCTTCGAAGGGGATGTTCATCCCAGTGATCCCTGGTTCCTCAAGGCGCGCATGCTTTACAATACCGAAGAAAGCCAGATGTCACTGGGGAGTAGCGCGGTTGAATACCGACAAGATCAATTCATGGCGCAGCTCAATTACCGCTATGTGCGCGAAGGCAATGTCGTCGTCACGGCACCCTATGAGCAGACGGACATGAGTCAACTCGGTGGTCTGACGGCTATTCCGATCAATCAGAAATGGCAAGCCATTGCCGCCTATTACTACGATTTGCAGCAAAGCCTGAACATTGATCGTCTCATCGGGCTACGCTACGACTCCTGCTGCTGGAGCCTGGATCTGGTTCTGGAACAGGAAAATAAACCCGATAACGTCACCCTGACCGCAAGCCCGGAGACTCGCGTTGGTTTGCAATTCCAGATGAAGGGGCTGGGCAGTGTCGGTTCAGGCACCAACTACACCCTGGATACTCAACTGTTGCCCTATACGCGTCCATTTAACCTGAATGACTGATCGTCGGTCATAGACCCGGAATGAGATTGATGAAGAAAAGTATGCATAAATTGTTAACCTGCGCCCTGCTGGCCAGTATCGGACTGACCAGCCAGGCGGCCACGCTGGATCGCGTCGTGGCCGTCGTCAATCAGGATGTGGTACTGGCCAGCCAGCTCGATAGTCTGGTCGCCAAGGTACAGCACGACGCAGCCGCCAGCGGCCAACCATTGCCTGAATATACCCAACTGCGCAAGCAGGCACTGGATCGTCTGATCAGCGAGAGCCTGGTGGTACAGCTGGCAGATCGCCAGGGACTGCGCGTCAGCGACAGTCAACTCGACCAAGCCATTTCCTCTATCGCCTCGGATCAAAAAATCACAGTGGAACAGCTCAAGCAACAAGCCGCTACCGATGGACTCACCGAAGCCCAGTTCCGAGATCAGGTCCGTCGTGAATTGCTGATGAGTGAAGTCCGACGCAATCAGATGCGTCAACGGATCAACATCTCTGATCAGGAAGTTGCTCAGGTGGTCAAACTGATCCAGACCCAAGGCAGCAAGGAGCAGCAATACCACGTCGGCCATATCATGCTGGCGCTCTCCTCCGCCGCCGATGCCGATGAACAGGCTCGGGTGGCAGCAAAAGCCGAACAAATCCTGACTGAACTCAAAGCCGGCGCTGATTTCAAGAAAATCGCCATGGCGGAAAGTTCGGGCCCCAAAGCCCTCGAAGGGGGCGACTGGGGGTGGATGACGCTCGAAGAAATGCCGACCCTGCTGGCTGAGGCCGCGCGCGGCGCTCACGATGGTGATGTGGTGGGCCCCCTGCGCTCCGGTGCCGGTCTGCATATCGTCAAAATTTTTGCCAGCCGCGGTGCCGCGCAAGGGCAGCAGATTGAGGTCAAGGCACGGCACATTCTGATCCAGCCTTCGATTATTTTGAGTGAAGAAAAAGCCAGACAAATGCTCGAAGGCTTCTTGCGTGATATCAAGGCCGGTAAAGCCAACTTTGCACAGTTGGCCGAAAAGTATTCCGAAGATCCAGGCTCTGCAGTACAGGGTGGTGAATTGGGTTGGGCCAATCCGCAAATTTACGATCCGGCGTTCCGCGACCAAGTATCCACTCTGACTCCGGGCCAATATAGCCAACCGTTCCGCTCCAATCATGGCTGGCATCTGGTGCAAGTTGAAGACCGCCGCAATGAGGCCGCTACCGATGAGGCACTGAAAAACCGGGCCTATCAGATGATCTACAACCGCCGCTTTACCGAAGAAGCCCAGAGCTGGCTCGATGAGCTGCGGGATGAAGCCTACATCAACATAGTTGCCGAGCGTGCGGCGCCATGAGTCCTGTAGCCCGCATTGTCATGACCCCGGGCGAACCTGGGGGCATAGGCCCGGATTTGATCCTCGGTCTGGCGACTCAAGACTGGCCCGTAGAATTGGTGGTTGTGGCCGATCCAGCCCTGCTGAGCGCTCGAGCCAAGCTATTGGGTCTGACCGTTGAGCTACTGCCTTATCAGGCCGAGTGTCCGGCTAGCCCCCAGCGTAAGGGGACTCTGACGGTGGCCGCTATCCCGCTAGCAGTTCCTGCCGAACCCGGCCAACTCCAGGCCGCCAATGGCCCCTATGTGCTGGCGACTCTGGCGCGTGCCGCCGCTGGCGCCTTGAGTGGCGAGTTTGCGGCGCTGGTTACAGGTCCGGTGCATAAGGGGATCATCAACGAATCCGGGGTCAGCTTCAGCGGCCATACCGAGTTCTTTGCCGAACAGGCAGGCTGTGATCAGGTAGTGATGATGCTGGCGACCGAGGGCTTACGAGTCGCCCTGGCCACCACCCATCTGCCGTTGAAAGCAGTGGCCGATGCCATCACCCCCAGCAGCCTGACGCGAACCCTCCAGATCCTGCACCAAGATCTGCGCCAGCAGTTTGGCATCGCCAGACCCAGGATCTATGTCTGTGGCCTCAATCCCCATGCCGGTGAAGGCGGCCATATGGGACGGGAAGAGATTGATGTGATTGAGCCCGTCCTGACCAGCCTACGCAGCCAAGGCATGGATCTGGTAGGCCCTCTGCCTGCCGACACCCTGTTTCAGGAAAAATACCTGCGCGATGCCGATGCGGTGCTCGCCATGTATCACGACCAAGGATTGCCGGTCCTCAAATACAAAGGCTTTGGACGAGCCGTCAACATTACCCTGGGCCTCCCCTTCATCCGCACCTCGGTCGATCATGGCACGGCGCTGGATCTGGCAGGGACAGGCAAGGCCGACATGGGTAGTCTACTGACCGCCCTCCACCAGGCCATCGATATGGTAACCAAGCAAGCATGAGTAACGACAAGGTACATCTGGGCCATACCGCCCGTAAGCGCTTCGGCCAGAATTTTTTGCACGACCACTATGTGATCGATGCCATTGTAGCCGCCATTCATCCGCAAGAAGGCCAGGTGATGGTGGAAATCGGCCCGGGTCTCGGCGCCCTGACCGAACCGGTTGCCTCACAAATCAGCCACATGCATGTCGTCGAGCTGGATCGCGACTTGGCCGAACGCCTGCGTCATCATCCGGTCCTCAAGGACAAGCTGACCATCCACGAAGCGGATGCCATGAAGTTCGACTTCAACCAGCTGAAGCAAGACGGCCAGCCACTGCGGGTGTTCGGCAATCTGCCCTACAACATCTCCACGCCCCTGATGTTCCATCTGTTTGAACAATCCGGCCTCATCAGCGACATGCATTTCATGCTGCAAAAAGAAGTGGTCGATCGTCTGGCAGCGGGCCCGGGCAGTAAAGCCTATGGTCGCTTGAGTGTGATGGCGCAATATTATTGCCAGATCATTCCGGTGCTACAGGTCGGCCCAGGCTCCTTCAAGCCAGCGCCGAAGGTGGATTCAGCCGTGGTTCGGCTGGTTCCACATGCCAAACCGGCACTAGTGGCAACCCAGGTCAGTGATCTGCAGCGGGTGTGTCTGGAAGCTTTTAATCAACGCCGGAAGACCATCCGAAATAGTATGCGCAACTTCATTACACCAGAGCAGTTGACGCTGCTGGGCATAGATCCTAATCTGCGCCCAGAGAACCTCACGCTGGAACAGTTTGTGATCATTGCAAACTGGCTGAGCGAGCACCCACAGGGGTAACCATGGTTGACCGTATCCTGATCCGATCTTACCCCCGCTATCTTGCGGAACAATCAGTGCCCGATCAGGCGAACTTCAGCTTTGGCTACACCATTGAAATTGAAAATCAGGGAAATCGGCAGGTGCAACTGCTGGAGCGACATTGGTTCATCACCGATGCCAATGGCCAGCGGACCGAAGTGCAGGGTGTAGGCGTCGTTGGCGAACAACCCTTCATCAATCCAGGTGAGTGTTATGCCTATCAAAGCGGTGTCCAACTCAAGACACCGCTGGGCTTCATGCAAGGAAGCTATACCTTTCAGGACGAGTCGGGAGAGCTGTTCGATATCGATATCCCCCTCTTCACCCTGGCCATTCCCCATCTGATCCACTAAACAGGCTCTATGGCACTTTATTTTGTTGGCGATGTGCAGGGCTGCTACGACGAATTGCGGCAACTGCTGGATTTGGCTGGTTTCAGCCAGGACGAGGATGAACTCTGGTTAACCGGAGATCTGGTCGCGCGCGGCCCCAAGTCACTGGAAGTACTGCGTTATGTCACCTCACTCGGTGAACGGGCTACCACGGTTCTCGGCAATCATGATCTGCATCTACTGGCGACCGCTGCCGGTTATGCCAAGCCGAAGAAAAAAGATCAACTCGAGGCTCTGCTCAATGCGCCCGATGCGACAAAGTTACTCCGTTGGTTGCGCCAGCAACCGCTGCTGGCAGAACACCCGACCCGCCCCGTGATGATGTGCCACGCCGGTCTTTCCCCGCAGTGGGATTTGCCGACTGCCCGGCGCTGTGCCCGCGAGGTAGAAGACTTGCTGCGCAGCGATCAGGGGAATTGGCTGCTGTGCCACATGTATGGCAACGACCCAGCCCATTGGGACGAACGCTTGGCCGGTCTTCCCCGCTGGCGCTATATCATCAATACCTTCACTCGGATGCGCTTCTGCGGCATGGATAGTAGTCTCGACTTTCATAGCAAGGTGTCACCGAAGCAGCAGAGCCCGAACCTCAAACCCTGGTTTGAATTGCGCCCCCAGCGTGAGGATGAACCGGAGTTGGTCTTTGGCCATTGGGCCGCGCTGATGGGGCAATGCCCGGTACCCCGCATTCATGCCCTCGATACGGGTTGTGTGTGGGGTAATCAGCTCACGCTCTGGCGTTGGGATGATGATGCCATCTTCAGCCTGGGTTGCCCCATGTATGCCAAAGGTGACTAATCCGCTCAACAGAGCATCAATAAAAAAACCGCCCTGATTTTTGGCGGTTTTTTTGTATCTGGCGGAGCCAATAGGTGGTTCAGCGCTGACGACTCAAGGTAACAAATTCGCAGGCATAGCTGTTCTTATCATCTGCAGGATGCCTAGTCCGCTCCAACTCCTGCCAACCGAGCGACAAGTAATCCGGAAAATGGGTGTCACCATTCAGTTGAGCGTCAATGTAGGTTAGGTACAAGCGATCGGCTCGGGGCAGAGCCTCGGCGTAGAGCTGTCCACCACCGATGATCATCGCTTCCTCGTAGTCGGTTAACAGCGCCAGAGCCGCATCCAGTGAGGGAGCCACCTCCACTCCTTCGGCCTGCCATTGGGGATTGCGACTAATCACGATATTGCGACGCCCAGGCAATGGCCGCCCGATCGACTCAAAGGTGCGACGCCCCATCACCACAGGTTTCCCCAGAGTAACGGCTTTGAAATGACGCAGATCGGCGGGCAAATGCCATGGCATGGCATTGTCTTTTCCGATAACTCGATCCTGGGCCATGGCGGCAATCAGCGAAAGCAACATAACAGACTCATACAATTGGGCGATTGCGGTAAATGATCAACGGCGGAATAGCCAAGCCGAAGCTCAGGGCCATCAGAATAAACAGCGTCTTCAATCCATTTTCGATAGCAGCATTGATGAGATGCCCACTGACGCCTTCGCTGTTCATGCTCAGCACGGCAATGATGGTATTGAACGCGAATTTGCCGGGTATCATAGGGATAATACAGGCCACGGTAAAGACCGGGCGCGGCGCCAGCAAACGGCGGGATAGATAGACAAACACCAGGCTGACAAAACTGCTGGCCGCCAGCGTGGCCCACTCGATCGGCAACCCGTAATGCATCAGCACAGCACGCATGCTATGCGCCAGGGCCCCGACTACGGCGCAATACTTCAAGAAGCGCGGCGGCACCGAAAACAACATGGCGAAGCCAACCGCCGGTATGGCCGACCAGAACGCGTCCCACAATGCCAAACTAACCAGCTCTTTCATGGCTGCCACCCCCAGACTCCGGTGAGCTTCATCGCCAATACGATGCCGGTGGTAGCACTCAGGGTCAGCATGGTCGCCGTCAGCCAGCGCGCCAGTCCCATGTTGTAATAGCCCTTCACCACATCCAGCATGGCATTGATCAACGGAAAACCTGGCACCAATAACAAGACGCAGGCTGCCATCGCCAACTCGGGCTGCGCTCCCCAGTTATTCAGGGTAGCCAGGCTGGCGATCAGGGTCGCGACAAAGGCGGTGGCAGAAAAATTCAACAGCGGGCTGAAGTGGCGATGGGCAATTTCCTGACGCACAAACATACCGACAGATGAAGCCAGAACCGTGATCAAAAAGACCGGCCAATCACCGCCAAACAGCAGACTGAAGCTGCCACAGGAGAGGCCAATCATAGCGACCACGGCCCACCGGTTATAGCGATACGGCTTGATGGCCTCCAGACGGGCACGTACCTCGTCGGTATTTTCCAGCAATTTTTTCTCGGCCAGAATGCAGATGCGCTGGATCTCGCACAGCACCTGCATGTTGATACCAAACTCATGAATGCGTCGCGTGGTGGTAATACAGGAGCCATGGTTCAGGGTGGTCAGGATCACGGCACTAGGCGTGATCGCCATCTCTACGCTCTCGACACCCAGAGTCAGACCGAGGCGACAGGTCGTTTGCTCGATGATGCGACTCTCAGCCCCACAAGAGGCCAGCATCTGTGCGGTTTTGACTAATACCCGGGTGAGCGCGGTCTGCTCATCACGAGTTAACTGTTTCTGCTCTTGCATCGCGTTCATCCCTGAAAGTGTGCTGAGGACGGATCTCTGCTGGCGATTATAACGACATTCGCCCTACGGTTCGTTAATCGATATCAAGGATCATTCCGGCTCACAGCCAGGCCGCGGATCAATTTCTCCAACAGGGTGATCTGCAGGCTGGTCTGGTAAATCAACCAGCCATAACCATAGGCATTCAGGGAATGGCTCTGTTGCTGCTCCAGACTGCTCAGCATCATCTGCTTGAGCTTCAGGCCATCCTCGGAAGCCGCTTCCGGAAGCTCGAGCTGTTCACCGGCACAGAAACGGCTAAATGCCGTTAAGCGCTCACCCAGAGTCCTGGCCTGGACGCTGATGGCATATTGCTGCTGAATCGCCTGAGCGCTAGCACTGTTCTCCCAGCGGCTCTGCGCCAAGAGCTCCAGCAGTAGCAGGCAACGTTCCTGAACCTCCACCAGAGCCTCCAGCTCTTTGCCATAAGGCCTGAGACTCCGACTTTCCATGCGGACCGAATTCAGCAAACCACGCTGTCGTTGTACTGTTTTCTGTAGCTGCTTGATACGTCCGCGGGTTTGCAGGGGTTTATGTACGTTCGGCGACAGGTGACTCTGCCAGAGATGGGACATGCCTCGCAGGGACTGTGCCAGCAGCCAGCGCCATTCATTGCGCGCCCGCAGTGGCAAGACACACTGGGAGACCAGAATAGCGATCGCGCAGCCCAATAAAATGGTCGCCGTCCGCCATATGGCCTCCTCCATGCCCTGATCGCCACCATCCAGCACTATCATCAGGGTAAAACCGGCCACCAGATAGGCGTAACTCATCTTGCCACTGGCACGCCAAGTGATAAAGGCGATGGCCAGCAGTGCCAGAAGACCACTGAGCCAAGGATCCTGGGTCAGATAGAGGATCAGGATCCCATACGCAGCCCCAAACAGGGTACCGATAATGCGCTGAATCGACTTTTCCAAGGCTCCCCCGACCTGAGGCAAGGTCAGCATGATGATGACGATCGTCACCGAGGTCCAGGCCAGATAAGGTACTGGATAGAGCAGATTCAGCAGGTGAGCGATCAATAGCGCGAGTGAAATTTTGATCACATGAATGACGCGGATATGCCGGTAAATCAGGGTTTCAAAGCGGGAAGCAGGGGAAAAAACAGACATGCAGGCACCTGAAAAGACAATCCCTCCCCTGCAGAGCAGGAGGAGGGATTGGCGGTATCAACGGGTGTAAATGACTTCTACATCGTAGTCATCTTCATCCCAATCATCATCGTCGTCATCAGCATCCTCTTCGGCAACCTGAGCCAGTTGTTCCTTGTGGTAATCATCCCACTTGAACTCAACCCGTTCCGGTTGCTGCGCCGCCAATTCACTCGGCTTCGGCATGCTTTCCAGCAGTTTGAGGATGTCATAACAAATCGGGTCGGTACCCTGTTTGTCAAATGCGGAAATACGATAGACAGGACCTTCCCAGGCCATTTCCCGCACCACTCGTTCGATGATGGCGTCCGCTTCCTCTTCCAGCACCAGATCCAACTTGTTGAACACCAACCACCGGGGCTTGGCCGCCAACTCAGGACTGTATTTTTCCAACTCGTGGATAATGGTGGTGGCACTCACGGCCGGGTCGGACTCGTCCGGCGGCAGAATATCCACCAGATGCAGCAGAACCCGGCAGCGCTCGAGGTGCTTCAGGAAACGAATACCCAGCCCGGCACCTTCAGCGGCGCCTTCAATCAAACCCGGAATATCCGCAACCACGAATGATTTTTCAGAGCGCATCCGCACCACGCCCAGATTTGGCACCAGGGTGGTAAACGGATAATCGGCAACCTTGGGACGCGCCGCCGAGACAGCGCGGATAAAAGTGGATTTACCGGCATTCGGCATACCGAGCAGACCCACATCCGCCAGCAACAGCAGTTCCATGCGCAAATTGCGATGCTCACCGGGCGTGCCCATAGTTTTTTGCCGCGGCGCACGATTGACCGAACTCTTGAATCGGGTATTGCCCAGACCATGGAAGCCGCCTTTGGCCACCATCAGTTTCTGGCCGTGCTGGGTCAAATCCCCCAACACTTCGCCGGTATCTTCATCGACAGAGCGAGTACCGACAGGGACTTTCAAGACCAGATCCTGACCGCGCGCGCCGGTACAGTTGGCTCCACGGCCATTCTCGCCACGCTGGGCGGCATGGAAGCGCTCGAATCGGAAATCGATCAGGGTGTTGAGGTTCTCATCAGCTAGTAGATAAACATCACCACCATCACCACCATCACCACCATCCGGACCACCGTTCGGGATATATTTTTCCCGGCGGAAGCTGACGCAGCCATTGCCGCCGTCACCCGCCTCGATACGGACCTGAACTTCATCAACAAATTTCATACTTTTACAACTCCCGCACCCAGCTCAAGCTTATGGTGCAATTATAGAGATCAGGAACGATTACCGCGATGCGTCCGATAGGCGATGATTCGGTCTGAACGACCAACCGCTGATGGTCAGCGGCAGTAAAACAAAAGGCCCTGCCATAGGGCAGGGCCTTTCGAGCCGTCAGCGTAAATTATTCAGCAACTATGCTGACAAACTTACGATTATTCGGACCTTTAACTTCGAATTTGACCTTGCCTTCCGCCTTTGCAAACAAGGTGTGGTCTTTACCACAACCTACGTTTTCACCAGCGTGGAACTTGGTGCCACGTTGACGGATGATAATGCTACCCGCCAATACAGTTTCACCACCGAAACGCTTCACGCCCAGGCGTTTGGCTTCGGAGTCACGACCGTTGCGGGAAGAACCGCCAGCCTTTTTATGTGCCATTTGATGGTCTCCTCAGTATTAGGCAGTGATGCCAGTGATCTTGACTTCGGTGAACCACTGACGGTGGCCCATCTCTTTACGGTGATGCTTACGACGACGGAACTTGACGATCTTGACCTTCTCGCCACGGCCATGAGCCACAACTTCAGCCAGAACCTTACCGCCGGCAACGTATGGTGCACCGACCTTCACTTCTTCGCCTTGGGCAACCATCAGAACTTTATCGAATTCTACGGTAACACCGGTTTCAGCTTCCAGCTTCTCCAGGCGGATAACCTGGCCTTCAGCTACACGGTGTTGCTTGCCGCCACTTAGGATAACAGCGTACATGTTTAAACTCCGAATTGGGCACCCACTCTGCCTTGCAGACGATGCACAAAAAACTAGATGACAATGGGCGCGCATTCTACGCAACTTGCCTGGGTGAGGCAAGGCCCATTTCAGGAAAAGATCATATTGTGATCACCGCTAGGTTGAAGCAGCGGATAACACCGGACACTGCATTAGCTTAACAATTCATGTAGAATCGGGAAACACGAATTCGGCATCTCCGAGCCCTCATCAGGACTTAGTATCGATAGTTATGGATCAACACGCAATTCGCGCGATTTCTGCCGATGATATGCAAGCGGTGAATGCGCTCATCCTACAGCGTCTTCAGTCTGATGTTGCACTCATCAATCAACTTGGCGTGTATATCGTCAATGGGGGCGGCAAGCGCATGCGTCCTCTGTTGGCTGTACTGGCAGCTCGTGCTCTCGGTTACGACGGCGATCAACACATCAAACTGGCCACCATCATCGAGTTCATTCATACCGCCACACTGCTGCACGATGATGTGGTTGATGAATCGGAGCTGCGGCGTGGTCGTGATACCGCCAATGCACTGTTTGGCAATGCCGCCAGCGTGTTGGTCGGCGATTTTCTGCATACCCGCTCTTTCCAGATGATGGCGGAGCTCGGCAATCTGCGGATCATGGAAATCCTGGCCGAAACCACCAACATCATTGCCGAAGGTGAGGTCATGCAGTTGATGAACTGCAACGATCCCTCAACCACGGAAGAAAGTTATTTTCAGGTCATTTATTGCAAGACAGCCAAACTGTTCGAGGCCGCCACTCGTCTCGGCGCCGTCTTGTGTGGCAGTACCCCCGAGCTCGAACGGGCGATGCAAGATTACGGTCGCTATCTGGGTACCGCCTTCCAGATCATTGATGATGTGATGGATTACACCTCGGCCAGTACCGAAATGGGTAAAAACGTTGGTGATGACTTGGACGAAGGCAAACCTACCCTGCCGCTCATCTATGCCATCCAGCAGGCGAATGATCAGCAACGAGCACTTCTGGTCGAGGCCATCGTCGAACGCAATGGGCTGGAGCGGCTTGATGAAATACTGAACATTCTCACCCAAACCGGTGCCATCGATTACAGCCAGCGTCGAGCCCAGGAAGAGGCGGCAAAAGCCAAGGCCGCACTGGATATCCTGCCGGCAGGTCATTACCGGCAAGCGCTGTATGAGCTGGCGGATATGGCCGTTGCCCGCATCAGTTAGCTCGTTTGAATTTAGTTAGCGCATTCGCCTTAACGCCCCCACAGTCTCAAGCCCGAATGGGGTATAGCATCAGGGTCCGAGCGGCCTTGTAACCGTCTCTCCTCCGACCAACGGGGTTATCCAGCGCGAGCTGGAAAGAGAACCATAAAAACAGGGAGCGCCAAAAATGCGCTCCCTGTTTTTATTCACGCCTCTTTATTTTCAACTAATCGAGTCGGTCCTCTGCCTGTGGCTCAAGGAGCCGTAGGGGTAGCCGAGCTCGCAGCTCCCAGCAAGGCCTCTTCTGCCGCATCCAAAGCTGCAGCCTCTGTCGTAGCCGCACTGCTGACAGCGCCTGATACCGGACTGGCGAGTACAGCCGGTTGGCATTCCACAGCACTACTGTTGGCAGCAGCCTGCTGGGGCGCATACCAAGCCGCCAGACTCTGTTGCAGTTGCGTCGCGGCCGCCTGTGGCGTCAGAGTCCCGAGTACAACCTGTTGCGATACGTCATTCAACTGCTGGCCCAACGATGGCTCCCCCCGTGACAGAATTTGTGCTGCCACACGGATGGTGGAATCACAACTATCGCGCCAGCTCATCATGGTGCTGGCCACCGGATTTTTCAGCTCGAAAAAATGGTTGGAGAGCGAGAAGAATCCAGGCACCGCATTGGAGTACAACTCGGCGAATTCAGCACTGGCCATCCACTCCAGCAACTGGCGAGCCGCCTCTTTGTTCTTGCTCTTGGCATTGATCGCAATCCCGATATCGGTATGGTCGGTGAAATAGCAGGCATCCCCATCCTTAGCCACAGGAGGAGGAAAAGCGCCGAAATTAACCTTGCCATCAAACTGGCTGATCGCCCAGGAGCCCGCCACTATCATGGCTGCCTTCCCGGATTGAAACGCCTCGACAGCTTGCGCCTCGGTCACATCCCCCGGAGCATTGCCCAGATAAGGCGACCAGCGCGCGAGTTCGTCAAATACCGCCACATAGGCCGGATCCGTCAACCGGGCTTTCCCCTCAATCAACGCCAGCCGTCCATCTTCACCATGCCAATAGTTCGGCCCTATGTTCTGGAATCCCAACTCGGAGACCACCCAGTTATCATGCGCCGCCAACGCCAGGGGCTGATAACGGCCGTCGGCTTTGACCTTTTCCATCACTGCAAAAAATTGCTCCCGTGTCTTGGGAACATCGAGCCCTAAGGTTTTGAAAATATCCAGGTTGTAATAAAAGCCCTGGATCACCGAAGCAATCGGCAAGCAGAAGGTTTGTGCTCCGGTATCCGTTTGCCAGGCAGCCTTGGCAAAGCTGGGAAAGTTCTCCATCCCTTCCAGATCGGTCAGATCTTCCAGATACCCGTTCTTGAACAGTTGCAGGGACTCATCATAGGGCCGACAGCTAATCAGATCGCCAGCCTGCCCCTCCGTCAACCGCTGGCTGACGGTAGTTTGATATTCGCTGGCGCTGACCGCCGCCAGGGTGACATTGATATCCGGATGTTTGGCATGGAAGCGGGGCAGAATTTGCTCCTTCCACAACGCGGCATCATCGATACGCCAGGTTTCAATCACCAGTTCAGTGGCTGCTGCCGAACAGCTCAAGCCAAGAGCCAGTATTGCACTACATACTTTCAGCATATCCCTCTCCTAAACCTTGAAACGCGCGATGAGTTGTTGTTGTGTCGCCGCCAGCTCAGCCAGCACATCACTGCTGGATGCCGAATCCCGTGATGCGATTTCAGTTTCGTGGGCCACGTCGGCTATTCCCGAAATATGCTGGGCGACACCTTGGCTGACCGAGATCTGCTCTGCGGCCGCATGGGCGACCTGATCGGTCATCTCCTTGATGGCTTCCATCCGCTGCGTCACAATTTGTAACGCCTCTTCGGTATCCCGGGTTTGTTGCACACACAACCGCGTCTGCTCATGACTGCGCCCCATCACCGAGACCACATCGTTACTCGATGCCTGCAGATTGTGGATCATGGACTGGATCTCTTCCGTCGACTGCTGGGTGCGATTAGCCAAAGCCCGGACCTCATCGGCGACGACAGCAAAGCCACGGCCTGCATCACCTGCCCGCGCCGCCTCAATCGCGGCGTTCAAGGCCAGCAAATTGGTTTGCTCGGCAATGCCACGGATAACGTCCAGAATGCTGCCAATGTTGCCACTGAACCCATCCAGCTTCCGGGTGATGCCGACAGCGGCTTCGATCTCTTCCGCCAGATGTTCGATGCGCTGCCGGTTATTAATTACCAGATTCCGGCTCTGACGGGTTTCATCATTGGCCTGATCCACTTGATTGCGCGCATTTTCGGTAGAGCGCGCAACCTCGGTGGCACTCACCTCCAGCTCGGTAATGGCCGCGGCCACCTGATCGGTCTGACTCTTTTGATCCTGAACCCGCGCCATGGCGCGCTCACTGATCTGGGCCGTGCGTTCGGTTTCCGCCACCAGATGTTCGGAGCCGTTGCGGATCTCGACCAACAGCGTATCGGTGTTGCTGGCCAGCTGATCAATGGAGCGAGACAAGGCACCGAACTCATCCTGGCTGCGATAATTGATACGCCGGGTCATATCCCCCTGCGCCATCAACGAGAGTTCCTGGTTGAACAATTGCAAAGGACGTTGAATGCTGCGCGCCGATGACCAGGCCACCAGCAAAGCCACGCCAGCCGAGGCGGCAGACACCAACAGGATCCAGAAGATGGCATTCTGCACAGCACTTGCCGCACGAGCCTTATCGGCTTGCACGCTTTGACTGGTCACGTCGATGAGTGCCTGTAACTCCTGATTGACCTGATTGGAGAGTCGATCCAGCTCAGCTTGCGCCGCCAGAACCTCCCGGGTCAGTTGCTGGTCTTGCACCAGCGTGCGGATCAAGCCCTGCTCGCCGAATGCCAACTTCTTAAGCAGCTCGACATTGCGACTAAAGCGCTGTTTCACATCATCAGGCACAACGATATTTTCCAGGCGCTTGCTGGCAATCTCGATATCTTTGGCCAGTACCTTTTCCAGCGAGAGCAGATCCGTATTCGCATCCGTGCGTTGGATCTGTTTGATATCCCGCGCTATACCGCTCGTGATCAATTCAGCCTTGTTATGCAAAGAGCGTTTGCTGGAAGTAAATTGCAGCAACAAATCGGCCGCCGAGCGATAAGAGTCATCCAGCCGCAAAAACTGATTGCGCATCCCCATCAGGCGAGCCTCCAGCTCCACCTGTTGCTGATGCAACCCCATCATCTTTTCCGCCATCCCGAAGACCTGAGGCGCCAACTTTTGTACGGCCTCGAGTCGACTCAGCTCCGAGCCTTGCAGCGCAAAAGCCACCATCTCTTGAAGCTGCTGACTGTAGAGTTGTTTGCTCTGATCATACTGTTGTCGCAATGCCGGTAGCGCCGTCGCCTGCCGATTGCTCAGATGAGCCAGGGTATAGCGATTGGCCAGCAACAAGGCTTCGCGCAAGCGCGTCGTGGTCATCGCCAGCGGTGTTGCCTTCTCGGTCACCTGCTTGAGCTGATTATGAATACCCGTGGTCTGCAGGTAGCTGATGCCACCCAAGATCAACAACAACAACAACAACAGCGCAAATCCGGCCTTGATGCGTTGGACGATTGAAAGGGTCATCACGTCTTCCCTTGATATAAGTGAATGATTGAAATGGAACAAGCGCATCATCCAGATGCTGAAATCGTTTGCAAATGATTCAGAGTCTATCTGTGCACCAGAACATACTGTGGGCGCATAACGCCCACACACTAATACTCTATCGAAACCCTTGGTCGCATGAGGCTCCGACTATCCCAAGTGTAGACAATCATGCGGCAGAGGAGGTGAGGAAACACAGCCTCGGGGAGCTGCCCGCCGCGTCCCGAGACTGAAGAGCAAGCATGAGCGGACTAAAAAATAGAACATACACCATGATATGCGACAGCATAGCCCAGGAACTGAAATGCTAAACAGCTAACAACAGCCCCAGCCCTCGGAGGCCTTTCCAGCATCAGCCACCTAGGCAAGCAGAAGGTCACCAAACCGAGTGAGTTCACATCGTAGGTGCACTCACGCTGCCTGTATCGGTTGCAACATATGGCGGTGCCGGATGATCTATCGCCCCGAACGCTCAAGCATGGCCCTCAAGCCGCTGTTACGTTCGGTCGGACGTAGAGCAATGCGCACCAGCAGCGCCTCACTGCCAAATAACTCCAGGCGTTGTTTAGCCCGGGTTACACCGGTATACAGCAGCTCGCGAGTCAGCACTGGGTTATCCTGTTCGGGCAACACCAGCAGGGTCTGGGCAAACTCCGAGCCTTGGGACTTGTGCACCGTCATCGCCAATGCTGTTTCATGCTCCGGCAGACGACTGGGCAAGAAGCCCTGCACCCGACCATCGGGAAGTTCAAACCAGACGCGCAACCGCTCGCCATCGTGAGCGGCAATGCCAATGTCACCGTTATAGAGTCCAAGGCTGTGGTCGTTCCGCACTATCATCACCGGCCGTCCGACATACCACTCCGCATCCGGTTGTAGCAGCCCTTGCCGTGACAAAGCCTGAAGAATAGCCAGGTTGAGACCGCTGACACCCCACTCGCCTTCGCGAAGGGCACAGAGCACCCGCGTCTGCTGAAAGGCATCCAGCATGGATTTGGCCATCGGAGAATCCATCGGACCTCGCGCCAGAGCCAGATATTCGGCATATCCACTCACGGCCCGCTGTAATAGTGTCTGTCGGCGCTCGCTATCGGCATGCAACTGAATATCGGCAAATCCGCTGCCTAACACCCGCGTCAAGCCTTGCCGATCCCCCTGATTAATCGCCTCGGCCAGACGGCCGATCCCCGAGCCAGCATGAAAGCGCCAGCTCTTGCGCAACCAACAAAGCCGGTCACGCAGCGGTAATGCATGGGGAACCGTCGGTGACTCCAGCGCATAACCGGTCACCGCCTGCAGCCACTGCACCTGGGCTTGACTCGGCGCTTGCTGCAGCAATTGGCAAATATCTCCCAGCACGGCCCCCGCCTCTACTGATGCCAACTGATCCTTGTCACCCAGCAGGATCAGTCGGGCCGAGGGTGGCAACGCCGCCAATAGCCGCGCCATCATAGGAAGATCTACCATCGAGGCTTCATCTACCACCAATACATCCAACGCCAACGGATTATCGGCATGGTGCCGGAATTCATGGCTTCCCGGGATCACCCCCAGCAAGCGGTGTAGGGTACTGGCTTGCCGAGGTAAGGTGTCAAGCATGGACGCCGACAGACGCGGGGGTAACTCATCCAACGCCCGCCCCAAGGACTCGGTCAGGCGTGCCGCCGCCTTACCGGTCGGGGCCGCCAGACGGATCATCAACGGCGCCCCCTCGGCTTGGCTCAACGCCAACTGCTGCAATAGCACCAGCAAGCGGGCGACCGTGGTCGTTTTGCCGGTACCCGGACCGCCGGAGATCAGGGTAAAACGTCCACAGCTGGCGGTCGCGACCGCCAGCTTCTGGCCATTCAGGCAAGCGGTGGATGGTACGAGTTCAGTTAATCGGGCATACAGTGTCTCAGGGGTACTGCTATCTAGGATCTGTGCCAACAGCGACCAGTCCAGGGTCACATCCTCCCGCACATCCAGCCAGCGCTGAGCAAACTCGGCACAGGCTCCCCCCTGATGGGCCACCTCGGCCCATGCCATTAGCAACCGTTGAGCATCGGGCCGAAACAGCATGTCCAGTCGATGGGCTAACTGCTCAACAGGTACCGGTGCAACGAGCGGCTCCATGCTAGCCGCAGTCAACCAAGCCGCCACACGGGCTTCGAAGTGATAATAGCGCGCCAAGTACAGACGTCCGGCATCCAGGACCAATGGCCGAGTGGGTAGCGCGCCCTGGCTTGGCGCAACGACCAGCGGTATTGCCTGTAAGCGCTCGGCCAGCGTGGCGAGAGCGCCCAACTCATGCTGCCAATGACTCAGTCCCAGACTCTCTAGGCGCTCGGGAATGGCGTTAGGGCTGAGGCACACATGTCCATCCCCAAGCTCATGGCTGAGCAATGCCAGGCACAGACCGAAGGCTGGCTCATCCGCCCCTGCCAGTTGTGCATTCAAACGCAGCAAAAAGTGGCTGAGCTCCCGATCAATCGGTCGCC
>RRZU010359666.1_pt1 | contig 21674 bp, 19 predicted proteins | sample 2165561 | NCBI WGS metagenome assembly RRZU01 (sample SAMN10456909, study PRJNA506462) | wastewater metagenome | isolation source: wastewater sludge | place: USA: Moscow, Idaho | reverse complement strand
TGGAGCCGCATCAACCGCAAGGCGGCCTACAGCGTCAGCTTCGAAGAGACCGAGCTGGTTCAGAAGGCCGTAGCCGTGCTGAACGACAAAGATGCAGGCCTTCGTGTCACACCGTTGCAGTACACGATCCAGCGCGGCGAGCAGGTCGATGCCGTCACCTATGACGGCATCAAGTCCGGCGAAGCGTTCAAGCTCAAGGCCACGGAAACCGAGGTCAGCCGCCTGTCGGTACACTCGACCGTCAAGTACGATCTGATCGGCAAGCTGGCCGAAGGCACGCAACTCACCCGCCGCACAATTGCTGAAATCCTGAAGGGCATGAACGTTGCGGTCTTCGCGCAGTTCAAGACCAACCCCGAGAGCTTCATTGCCGAAGCCATCCGCTTGATTAACGAGCAGAAGGCCACGGTCATCATCGAACACTTGGCCTATGACCCGGTGGAAGACAAGTTCGACCTCGACATCTTCACGGCAGGTCTGACCAAGCAGGACTTCAGCAAGGCCGGAGACAAGCTGCAACGCCACATCTACGACTACGTGCTGACCGACTCCAACATCGAACGCCAGTTTGTGAAGGAGCTGGACACCAGCAGCGAAGTCGTGGTCTATGCCAAGCTCCCCCGTGGCTTCCTGATCCCCACGCCAGTGGGCGACTACAACCCCGACTGGGCAATCTCATTCAAGGAAGGCGCGGTCAAACACGTCTACTTCGTGGCCGAAACCAAGGGCTCAATGTCCAGCATGGAGCTGCGCGAGATCGAAAACACCAAGATCAAATGCGCCCGCAAGTTCTTCGACGACATCAACAAGAAGTTCGCCCCTGAGAACGTGAAGTACGACGTGGTGAACAGCTTCGGTAAGTTGATGGAGTTGGTGAAGTGATGGACTGAATTGAATGCTGGCGACTGTCTGAAATCAGAAATGCGATCACCCATATGCAGACACCAAGAACTTTCCGAGGTGTCTCATGGAACAGACCAATTTCAGCCAGCCCAGCGGCGGGGCATCACAACCAAACCCGTCTGCGGTGCAGGCCTTCAGACGAGGCACCATTACCGCACCCCGAATCCGTAGCGGGGTGGTTGGCAGAGTTCCAGATCGACCACGCTGCCGTTTTTAAAAAGACTTTGAACACGCTCTTACTTGGCGGGAGGCTCTCCGCTGGTTTTGCGCGTTAGAAAGGCGACGGCTAACGAACCAATCGTGACGCTAGCCACGATGCCGCCTAACCAGTCATGACCTTGCAAGGCTGCATAAAGCCCCCCGCCGATGCCACAAAGACCAATCAGCAGTGCGCACAACATGCCGCTAAGGCGTTCAATGAAGATATAGGTATTGATACGCGCTTGTTCTTTGCGCCTTGTTTCTGCCTCAATTTGGGTTTGCTCAAATACCCAATCTACGCGGTCAGGGCGAATGGCATGCAGACGCTCTATCCCTGCTATGGGCAACATCGGTGCATCAGAGTGGTTGTCTTGCACAACCATCTCCGCGCCACCACGGTGTTTAACGTGCGCGGTTGTTTGCCGGCTCATGCTTTAGCTGCTTTCGAAGGCCACGCGCAACGGTATCAACATCACCGCGCAATTTGCGGGCATCGGTTGAAAATCCGTTACGGTCAATGTGGTAGTGGCGAGGCTCAGGAAAGAGAAAGAGTGCGTTTCCTACGCCGTAAAGCCAGTTTATGAGGTCTCTCATCGTCTGCCCATCCTGCCAGTTATAAAGCCAATTCGCATCTGCGATACGACCCCAGCATCCCCGTTTAGTGCCCAAGCCTCTGCCTCGTTAGGATAAGCAGGAGGGATTGGCTCGCCTCACGACGTAGCCAGATGGGGGGGCTGGCAAGGCTGCCAGAGCTAAAAGCCCAGCCCAAAAGCACCACTCCACCCCTCCACGGAAGGGGAATAACGGCCAAACCCCAGTTGCCAGCAGTGGCGGGGCATCACAGTCAAACCCGTCTGCGGTGCAGGCCTTCGGTTCAGACGAGGCGCAATAAGCGCACCCCGAATCCGAACCCGTGGCAGGGCACTGCAGCCGGTATTACCCCAACCGCCCATGACACTGTTTGTACTTCTTCCCCGAGCCGCAAGGGCAAGGGTCGTTGCGGCCGACGCGCAGCCCCTGTGCCGCGAGGGCGTCGGGGCGGAGCGGGTCGTCCTCGGCGGGGAGGGTGGCTTCATCGGCGATGTTGGCCAGCGTGTTGCCAAAGTCCGCGTGCTGGAACTGCATCGGACGCTGGCGGTGCTCTTCGGCTTCGAGTGCAGCGACTTCCTCTTCGCTTTGGATGCGAACCGTCATCACCAACTGTGCCACGTCCCGCTTGATGCGCTCCAGCATGGCAGCAAACAGCTCGAACGCCTCGCGCTTGTACTCTTGCTTCGGGTTTTTCTGGGCGTAGCCGCGCAGGTGTATCCCTTGGCGGAGATGATCCAGCGAGGACAGGTGTTCGCGCCAGTGCTGGTCAAGGTGTTGCAGCAAAATAGTATGTTCAAACTGGTGCATGACCGTCGCACCGGCAAGGTCGGTCTTGGTTTGGTAGGCCACCGCTGCGGTGTCTAAGAGCCGCTGCTTAAAGGTATCGAGGCCTTCGGCGGGCTCGGCTTGCATCCAGTCTGCCAGCGGAATGGTCAGGGCAAATTCGCCGGCCAGTTCTTTCTCTAGACCGGCCACGTCCCACTGCTCTTCCATCGATTCGGGCGGCAAATAGGCATCGAACAGCTCGGCCAGCACGCCTTCACGCATCGAAGCCACCACGCCAGAGACGTTGTCGGATTCCAAAATATCGTTGCGCTGTTGGTAAATCACCTTGCGCTGGTCGTTGGCCACATCATCGTATTCCAACAGTTGTTTGCGGATGTCAAAGTTGCGCCCTTCCACCTTGCGTTGGGCGTTTTCGATGGCGCGGGTCACCCAGCTATGCTCGATGGCCTCGCCCTCTGGCATTTTGAGCCGCTCCATAATCGACGCGACACGGTCCGAGGCAAAAATCCGCAGCAAAGGGTCTTCCAGCGAGAGGTAGAAGCGGCTAGAGCCAGGGTCACCCTGCCGCCCAGACCGCCCGCGTAGCTGGTTGTCGATACGACGGGATTCGTGCCGCTCGGTGCCGATGATGTGCAAGCCGCCTGCCGCCAGCACCGCGTCGTGCCGTTGTTGCCATTCGGCCTTGAGCGCGGCGATGAGCCCATCGCGCTCGGCTGCCGAGAAGTCGTTGTCGTCCGCCAAGGCTTTGAGGTCAGCGGCAATGCTGCCCCCCAGCACAATATCCGTGCCGCGCCCTGCCATATTGGTGGCAATGGTAATCGCCCCTGACCGGCCGGCTTGCGCGACGATGTCTGCTTCGCGGGCATGTTGCTTGGCATTGAGCACCTCGTGCTGCAAGCCTTCTTTGCGCAAGAAGTTGGACAGCAGCTCCGAGCTTTCGATGCTGGTGGTGCCCACCAAAACCGGCTGTCCGCGTTCGCGGCAGCTGCGAATATCGGCCACGATGGCGGCGTTTTTCTCGGCGGGGGTGCGGTAGACCAAATCGAGGCTGTCTTGACGCACCATCGGGCGGTTGGTCGGCACCACCACGGTTTCAAGCCCGTAGATTTGTTGGAATTCGTAGGCTTCGGTATCGGCGGTGCCAGTCATGCCGGACAGCTTTTGGTAGAGCCGGAAATAATTTTGGAAGGTAATCGAGGCCAGCGTTTGGTTTTCGCGGTTCACCACCACGCCTTCTTTGGCTTCCACCGCTTGGTGCAAGCCTTCGCTCCAGCGGCGACCCGCCATCAGCCGTCCGGTAAATTCATCCACAATCACCACTTCGTCGTTTTGCACCACATAGTGCTGGTCGCGGTGGTAAAGGGCATGGGCACGGAGGGCGGCCATCAGGTGGTGCATCAGGGTGATATTGGCGGCGGAATACAGGCTATCGCCTTCTGCCAGCAAGCCTTGGGCGGTCAAAATCGCCTCGGCGTGCTCGTGGCCGGCTTCAGACAGCATGGTGGTGTGGGCTTTTTCGTCCACCCAGTAGTCGCCTTCGCCTTCTTCGTCGGTTTGGCGGGAGAGCAGCGGCGGCACGGCATTCATCCGCTGGTACATGTCGATATTGTCATCGGCAGGACCGCTGATAATCAGCGGGGTGCGGGCTTCATCAATCAGAATCGAATCAACTTCATCAATCACCGAGAAGGTCAGTGGACGCTGCACTTTTTCGTCAAGGCTATACACCATGTTGTCGCGCAGATAGTCAAAGCCGAATTCGTTATTGGTGCCATAGGTGATGTCGGCGGCGTAGGCGGCTTGTTTTTCGTCATGCCCCATTTGCGACAGGTTTACCCCGACGCTCAAGCCCAAAAATTCGTAGAGCGGCGCCATCAGGGCGGCATCGCGGCTGGCAAGGTAGTCGTTGACGGTGACGATGTGCACGCCTTTGCCGGTCAGGGCGTTCAGATAGACCGGCAACGTGGCGACCAAGGTTTTGCCTTCGCCGGTGCGCATTTCGGCAATTTTGCCGTCATTCAGCACCATGCCCCCAATGAGCTGCACGTCAAAATGGCGCATCCCCATGACACGGCGGCTGGCCTCGCGGCAGACGGCAAAGGCTTCGGGCAAGAGCTGCGCGGTGGTTTCCCCTTTGGCGAGTCGCTCACGCAGGGTGGGGGTGCGGGCGGCCAGCTCGGTATCCGAGAGCTTGGTCAGGCCGTCTTCCAGGGCGTTAATCCGCACAACAGTTTGCCGGTACTGCTTGATGAGCCGGTCGTTACGGCTACCGAACATTTTTTTGAGCAAGGTCGAGATCATGATTGGGCTTTCGGCGAGAACACCGGTCGGGAAAAATACCGGCGATTTTAACACACGCCACGTCAGGGCTTGCGTCACGGCAAACGGAGTGCATAATCTGGGCATGATTCCAGAATCCCTACCCGATGTGTTGGGGCGCGATCCCAAACTCTCCCAACTCTTTGCCCGTGTGGTATTGGCACAAAAAGCCGATACGGTGCTCAAGGCCGCTTTGCCTGGGGCATTGGCTGCAGGGTGTCGTGTGGTGCGCCTGACCGAGGGCGAAGTGCTGGTGTTTGCCCGTCATGGCGGGGTGGCTACCAAGCTGAAGCTGATGCACGAAACCTTGGTCTTGGCCTTGCAGCGGCGGGGGCTGCCGGTGACTTCGCTATGCGTGAAAATGCACGTCGATACCCCTCCCCCCCCTCGCCCCGCCAAAACCGTCGTCCTCAGCCCCCGCGCGGCGGTCGCCTTGCACACCGCCGCCGCACATATCAGCAGCCCGATGCTGAAGGCCGCACTGGAGCGGCTGGCGCGGCAAGCGCGTTAGACCGCCCGCAGAGGGGCGTACAGAAAAAAAACGCCAAGCAATGCAGCTTGGCGTTTTTTTGTGTGGCTAACGGGGCTTATGACCCTGATTGCTCGTTGTCCAAGAAGCTCTTCAGCCGCTCGGAACGGGTGGGGTGGCGCAGCTTACGCAGTGCCTTGGCTTCGATTTGGCGGATGCGTTCGCGGGTCACGTCAAATTGTTTGCCCACTTCTTCTAGCGTGTGGTCGGTGTTCATTTCGATACCAAAGCGCATCCGCAGCACCTTGGCTTCACGCGGGGTCAGCGTATCCAGCACGTCCTTGGTGGCTTCGCGCAGGCTGGCGTACATGGCGGCATCGGCAGGCGCGACCGTCACCGAGTCTTCGATAAAGTCGCCCAAGTGCGAATCGTCATCATCGCCAATCGGGGTTTCCATCGAAATCGGTTCTTTGCTGATTTTCATGATTTTGCGGATTTTTTCTTCCGGCATTTCCATCCGTTCCGCCAGCTCGGCGGGGTCTGGCTCTGAACCGGTTTCTTGCAAAATCTGCCGCGAAATGCGGTTCATCTTGTTGATGGTCTCAATCATATGAACCGGAATACGGATGGTGCGGGCTTGGTCGGCAATGGAGCGGGTAATGGCCTGACGAATCCACCATGTGGCGTAGGTGGAGAACTTGTAACCCCGACGGTATTCGAACTTATCCACCGCCTTCATCAAGCCGATGTTGCCTTCTTGAATCAGGTCGAGGAACTGCAAGCCACGGTTGGTGTATTTTTTGGCAATCGAAATGACCAGCCGTAAGTTGGCTTCGATCATTTCGCGCTTGGCCAAACGGGCGCGGGTTTCGCCAATCGACATTTGCTTGTTGATTTCTTTCAATTCCCGAATCGAAATCATCGCTTTTTTCTGCAAGCCGGCTAGACGCGCTTGTTTTTCGATAATGGCGTGCTTAAAGCGTTCGAGGATGGCACTGTAAGGTTTGTTGGTGGCGATTTCGCGCAGCACCCAATCGACGTTGGTTTCGTTGCCTGGGAAAGATTCGATAAAGCGGGCGTGAGGCATTTTGGCCTTTTGCTCGCAAATATCCATGATTTCGCGTTCAAAGCGGCGCACTTCGTCCACACTGCTGCGCAGGCGTTCGCACAGGGCTTCGACCTGCTTCACGGCAAAACGTACCTTCATAAACTCGGTGCTAATGGCCTGTTGCAACGTCAGATAGTCCGCGCCTTTGGTGCCTTCGGCTTCGAGGGCTTCGCACATTTGGGCGTAAAGGGCGCGAATCACTTGGAAGTGTTCGGTGGTTTGGGCTTTGAGTTCTTCGAGGTTAGCTTGGTCGGCGGCGGCGGCGGCGGCTTCGTCTTCTTCTTCGGTGGTCTCGACTTCATCGACGGGTTCTTCTTCGACCAGCTCCGGCGGTTCGATTTCGGGCACGCCTTCGGGGGCATCGGGGTCGATAAAGCCGTCGATAAGCTCATCCACCCGCATGTCGCCGGCTTCGATGCGGTCAATCAGCCCCAGCACATCTTGGATAATGCCTGGGCAGGCGGAGATGGTCTGAATCATGTGCTTCAGTCCGTCTTCGATGCGCTTGGCAATGACGATTTCGCCTTCGCGGGTCAGCAGCTCGACCGTGCCCATTTCGCGCATATACATCCGCACGGGGTCGGTGGTGCGCCCAAATTCAGAATCAACGGTAGACAGCGCGGCTTCGGCTTCTTCGACGGCATCTTCGTCTGCCACGGCGGGGGGCGCATCTGACATCAGAAGCTGTTCGGCATCAGGGGCTTCGTCGCATACCTGAATCCCCATATCGATAATCATGCTGATGATGTTCTCGATTTGCTCGGCATCTAGCACGTCTTCGGGGAGGTGGTCATTGATTTCGGCGTAGGTCAGATAGCTACGCTCTTTGCCAAGCACAATCAGTTGCTTCAGTCGCTTGCGCCGTTCGTCAGCGTTATCGAGAAGCGATTGTGCTTTGATTTCAACGTCCTTGTCGGTGTCGGGAGTAGCCGCCATTGTTGCATCCTGAAAAATAGAGCTGAAAAATCAGCGAATTATAACATACGTCAAGTGCGGCTTACGGCACTTGGCACGAGGAGGAGGTGAAGCAACTGCTGCTTTTCTTCGGGGGTCAGACCTTGATGCCGGTCTTTTTCTTTCAGCCGTTCTAGCCACGCCATACGAATGTTGGTGGCAAGGCGACTGACCGCATCTTCAAATTCTTGTTCATCGGGGTCATCAAAAACCCCATCGCCAAAGCTTTCGGCCAAGACGGGCGACAAGCGGTGCGCCAGTTCGGTTTCACGTAGCCGCTCTTCGAGCTGGGCCGCGGTCAGGGGCTGCGCCGCTGCGGTAATCAGGGCGCACAGCTCCAGCAACAAATGGACTTCTTTGCCGCTGTCTGCGACTTCGACCGGCAGTTGCACCCGTGCGGCCAGTGCAGGGTTCAGGCTGACCCAGCGCAGCAAGCGGCGCGGCAGTGACAAGGTTGGCTTGCGGCTGCGCGGGCTGTTGGTGGGGTAACGGCTTGGGCGGTTGGGGGCGCGGCCCATCAGCCGGTCTAGCTCTTGCACTTCAATTCGCCCCAGCTCCGCCACCCGTCGGCGCAGCATCAAGCCCAAGGTGGGGGCGTTGATTTTGGCCAAGTAGGGCATGGCGCGGGTGACCAGCTCGGTGCGGTCTTCGGCATTGTTTAGGTTGAGCGTGCTGCTGAGTTCGTGGACAAAATACGCCGAGAGCGACAGGCTTTCAGCGGTGAGAGCCTGTTCAAAGACTTCGCGCCCTTCGGCACGGATATAGCTATCGGGGTCATGCGTGGTTGGTAAAAACATAAAGTGCAGGTATTTGCCATCAACCAAGGCTTCTAGGCTGTTTTCTAACGCCCGCCACGCGGCACGTTGGCCTGCTGCATCGCCGTCAAAGCAGTAAAACACATGGTCGGTTTGGCGCAGGAGCTTTTGCACATGGACGGGGGTGGTGGCAGTGCCCAGTGCCGCCACGGCGTAATCAATGCCGTATTGTGCCAAGGCCACCACGTCCATATAGCCTTCGACCACCAGTGCCCGTCCGGTTTCGCGGATGCTTTCGCGGGCTTCAAACAGGCCGTAAAGTTCGCGCCCTTTTTGGAACAGCGGGGTTTCGGGCGAGTTTAAATATTTGGGTTCACCCGTGGCCAGTACCCGCCCGCCAAAGCCGATGACCTGTCCGCGTGGGTTACGGATGGGAAACATAATCCGTTCGCGGAAGCGGTCATGCCGCCGTCCATCGTCTTTGCGGATGACTAAGCCGCATTCGACTAAATCTTCGTCGAGGTAGTCGTCGAAGGCTTCTGATAAGGGTGTCCAGCCTTCGGGGGCAAAGCCGAGCCCAAAGCGGGCGGCGATTTCACCCGTCACGCCGCGCCCTTTCAGGTAGTCGATGGCGGTGGGGCTGCGCTTCAGCTGTTGTTTGTAAAACTGCATGGCGGCCTCCATGCGTTCCACCAAGCCGGGGCGGGTGCGGGGGGCGGCGGGGGCGTGCGGGTTGTCTCGCGGCACCGTCATGCCGACGTTGCTGGCGAGTTCTTCTATCGCGTCAACAAAGCCCTGACCGGTGTGCTCCATCACAAAGCCAATCGCGTTGCCGTGTTTGCCGCAGCCAAAGCAGTGAAAAAACTGCTTGGTCGGGCTGACAGAAAACGAGGGGCTTTTTTCTTTGTGGAAGGGGCAGCACGCCATGTAGTTTTGCCCCGCTTTTTTTAGGGGCACATAGCGTTCAATCACGTCAACGAGGTCAACGCGCGTCAGGAGCTGGTCAATGAAGTCCTGCGGAATCATGGCGGCAGGGTCGCGGGCGGAAAATTAAGCCAACCGCGCCTTAATGCGACCCGAGACAGCAGCCATATCGGCGCGTCCTGCCATTTGGGGTTTGAGCACCGCCATGACTTTGCCCATTTCTTGCATCCCTGCTGCGCCGGTGTCGGCAATCGCTTGGTCAATCAGCGCGTCAATTTCGGCTTCGGTCAGGGCTTGGGGGAGGTATTCGGACAGCACAACCATTTCGGCGGTTTCGCGGTCGGCGAGGTCGGCACGGTTGGCGGCGGTGTATTGCGTCACGGAATCACGACGTTGTTTCAGCATCTTGTCGATGATGGTGATGATGTCGGTGTCGGTCAGTTCAACCCGTTCATCCACTTCTTTTTGCTTGAGGGCAGCTAACAAAAGACGGATGGTGCCCAGACGCTCGGTTGCGCGGGCTTTCATGGCGGTCTTCATGTCGTCGGTGATGCGGGCTTTTAGGCTCATAGCGGACTCAATTTTAGAAGGGGGAAGGGGGGCAAACCGGATAATGCTGTGGAATAGCCTTAAAACGGCGAAACCGCAAGCTTGCGCTCGCGGTTTCGGTGCAGTCGCGACTATGAGCCGTTGCGAACTGTCGAGATCAATACAGCTTCGGTGGTAGTGTTTGGCTACGCAGACGCTTGTAATGACGCTTCACAGCAGCAGCAAGCTTGCGCTTGCGTTCTGCCGTTGGCTTCTCGTAGAACTCGCGGGCGCGAAGTTCGGTCAACAGACCTGTTTTCTCAACAGAGCGTTTGAAGCGGCGCATGGCTACTTCGAACGGCTCATTTTCTTTCACGCGAACGCTAGGCATGAAAAATCACCAATCCTTAGGATAATTAAAATGAACAACTTGCGAACCGCAGAGTATAAACCCCTCGGATTCGTTTTGTAAAACCGATGCTTAGCTGCAGGGCTTACTTCGCGGCGGCAATCACCCCTGCAGTGGGGGAGCTAGGCGCACCGTGGTACAACTTTTTCGGCATTCTGCCGGCCAAAAAGGCATGGCGACCGGCCTCGACCCCTAAGCGCATAGCGTGAGCCATCCGTACGGGGTCTTGGGCGGCGGCAATGGCGGTATTCATGAGCACCCCATCACAGCCCAGCTCTAGGGCAATGGCGGCATCGCTGGCCGTGCCTACGCCGGCATCGACCAGCACGGGGACGCGGCTTTGGTCGAGGATAAGCTGTAAGTTCCACGGGTTGAGAATACCCATGCCCGAGCCAATCAGCGAGGCCAGCGGCATGATGGCACAGCAGCCGATGTCTTCAAGCTGACGCGCCACGATGGGGTCGTCCGAGGTATACACCATCACGTCAAAGCCTTCTTTGACCAGCGTTTCGGCGGCTTTGAGGGTTTCGGTGACGTGGGGGAACAGTGAGGTGGGGTCGCCTAGCACTTCGAGTTTGACCAGCCGATGGTCGTCTAGCAGTTCACGGGCGAGGCGCAAGGTGCGCACCGCATCTTCGGCGGTGTAGCAGCCTGCGGAGTTCGGCAGCAGGGTGTAACGCCCTTTGGGGAGGGCATCGAGCAGGTTAGGTTCGTTGGCATTTTGCCCGAGGTTGACGCGGCGAATGGCCACGGTGACGATTTCCGCGCCAGAGGCATCCAGTGCTTCGGCGGTTTGGGCAAAGTCACGGTATTTGCCCGTGCCAACCAGTAGCCGTGAGCCATACGCTTTGCCTGCAATGGTTAAGGTGTCCTGCATGGTGTGTCCTTGGAGAGAGGGGGAGAGGGGGCTTAGCCGCCACCAACGGCCACCACCACCTCAAGGCAATCGCCCTCGGCCAGTGGGGTCTGGGTATGCTGGCTTTTGGGGACGATTTCGCCATTGCGCTCAACGGCAACACGCCGTCCGGCAGGGGCGTAGACCGTAACAAAATCGGCCACCGTGCTGGCAAGGGGCAGCGTCATGGACTGGCCATTGACGGTGAGAGAGAGGGTGTCAGCCATCGGCGTGCTTTCCTTAGAACCTGTTTACGATTTGCGATACTCGGGTGATCCTGCGTTGAAATGCCCCAAAAACATGCGCATTGACCGCGTGTCAACGCCGCTTTTTTGGTTGATTTCGCCTTGTCTGACCCTTCGTTCGCTAGATCGTAAACAGGCTCTTACGCGCCGCGCACTGCCCGCACCACGGCAGGCTGGGCACGGACTTGGGTCAAAACATTCATCAGGTGTTGGGTGTTTTCTACCTGCAGGCGGAAGCCAATTTGCACCGAGCCTTCGCCACGGTGCGCGTCTTGCATATCGACGCTTTCAATATTGGCGTGAGCCTCGGTAATGGCGGCGGTGACCGCTGCCAACGCGCCGCGTTCGTCCCGCACCGATACCCGAATCGGCACACCAAACATTTGCGCGGCTTGGCGTACATCCCATTCGGCTTCGAGCAAATCATTGGGGTCTTGGCGCAAAACAGAGGTGCAATCTTGCTGGTGAATGACCAAGCCTTGACCCTTGTTAATCAGCCCCATAATGCGGTCGCCAGGAATGGGGTTACAGCAGGCGGCCAGCTGCACCGCGCCGCCCTCGTTGCCCCGAATCATGACCGGCCCCGAGCGGACTTCCTCGCCCAAGGCTTCGCCTGCCAGCTCAAGCAAGCGGCTGGCGGCCACCAAGGGGAGCTGCTTGCCCGTGCCAATATCCGCCAAAATATCGGCGGGTTTGTGCCCTTTTTCGGCGAACTCGCGCAGATAGGCTTCCCACAGCACGTTGTCGGGGGTAAAGCCACGGGCAGCCAAGGCGTGCAGCGATTGTTTCAGCAGGCGTTCACCCAGTTGCTCGGCATCTTCGCGGTCTAGACCCTTCAGATAATTGCGGATATGGCTACGCGCCCGCCCGCTGACCACAAACGACAGCCAAGACGGATTGGGCTTGGATTGCGAGGTGGTGATGATTTCGACTTGGTCGCCATTTTTAAGGCGGGTGCGCAGTGGCACCAGCTCGTGGTTAACCTTGGCGGCAATGCAGCGGTGCCCCACATCGGTATGCACGGCATAGGCAAAATCCACCGGACTCGCCCCATGTGGCAAGACCAAAATCCGCCCTTTGGGGGTAAACACATAAACTTCGTCGGGAAAGAGGTCAATCTTGATGTGTTCGAGAAATTCGATGGCATCGCCAGATTCGGCTTGGATGGCGAGTAAGTCTTGCAGCCACTCGTGGGTACGGAGCTGGGCTTGATTGATGGAATCGTCGCCGGTTTTATACATCCAGTGGCTGGCCACGCCACTTTCGGCGATTTTGTGCATGTCGCGAGAGCGGATTTGCACTTCAATCGGTGTGCCGTACGGCCCAAACAGGGTGGAGTGCAGGCTTTGGTAGCCGTTGCTTTTGGGGATGGCGATATAGTCTTTGAACTTGCCAGGGATGGGCTTATACAACCCGTGCAGCTCGCCAAGGGCGATGTAGCAGCTACGCACATCGTCCACAATCACCCGAAAGCCGTAAATATCCAGCACGTCCGAAAACGCGAGGTGCTTTTCTTGCATCTTGTGATAGATGCTGAAGAGGTTTTTCTCGCGCCCTTTAATGTCGGCGGCAATGTCGGCGGTTTCTAATCGCCCAGCGATGGCTTCTAAAATCTTGCTGACCAATTCGCGGCGGTTGCCACGGGCGGCACGGATGGCTTTGGACAGCACTTGGTAGCGGTGGGGGTACAGGTGTTTAAAGCTCAGGTCTTGCAGCTCGCGGAACACCTTGTTGAGCCCGATGCGATTGGCAACAGGGGCGTAGATGTCGAGCGTTTCTTGGGCAATGCGGCGGCGTTTGTCCTCGCGCATCGAATCCAAGGTGCGCATATTGTGCAGCCGGTCAGACAGCTTAACGATGATGACGCGGATGTCTTTGGCCATCGCCAACACCATCTTGCGGAAGTTCTCGGCTTGGGCGGCTTCTTGGGTTTGGTATTCCAAGCGTTCCAATTTAGACAGCCCATCCACCAAATCCGCCACGGTCAGCCCAAAGCGTTCGTGCAGGGTGGATTTGGCCACCCCCGTGTCTTCCATGGTGTCGTGGAGCAAGGCCGCGCACAGCCCTTGGGCATCCAGCCGCCAGCCAGTCAAAATTTGCGCCACTGCAATGGGATGGGTGATGTAAGGCTCGCCGCTTTTGCGCACTTGACCTTCGTGGGCATCGCGGCTAAACGCAAAGGCCTGCCGCACCAACAGCACATCCTCGGGGCGCAAATAGGCCTCTGCCGCCGCAAGCAGGGTAGTGGCTTGTGCAGCAACGAGTGCGTCGTAGTCGATGGGCGTGCTGGCGGTGTCTGCTGTCATGGTGGCGTTCTGCCCAAATGGCACAAAAATGCGGCGGGTTCTATTTAATTAGCCGCGATAACGGTCCAAAACTTCTCGCCCAATTTGCCCGATAGAGATTTCACGCAGGGCAACCACGGTGGGCTTGTCTTTACCTGCATCGACCAAAGGGGTCGCGCCGGAGGCCAGTTGGCGAGCGCGGTAAGTGGCTGCCAGCGTCAGGTCAAAACGGTTAGGGATGTGAACGAGGCAATCATCAATCGTCATACGCGCCATAAAAATTCCTTTGGGGGTGAGGGGTGAGAAGGGACAAAAAACAAAGCCCCACGCCGTTTGCCTGCCAGCTATAAAACAGCCTCGTGCAGGAAAAGACGGGGGCAAAAATACAGGCTTAGCCGTGCGACTGCATGGCCCGAAGCTGAGGGGCGCGACGGCGTACTTGGCTGGCGGTTTTGAGCCGCTCGGCACGAACAACGGCCAACAGGTCGCGCACGGCTTCGTCGATGTGCTCGTTAAAAATCAGGTAATCCGCTGCTTCGGCGTGATCCACTTCGGAGCGCACTACCGCCATCCGCTTGAGGATGGTTTCTTCGCTATCGGTGCCGCGCCCGCGCAAGCGGGTTTCGAGTGCCTCGATAGAGGGCGGCAAGATAAAAATCCCAATCGCGTCGGGCAAAAGCTGGCGGACTTGCGCCGCGCCTTGCCAGTCGATTTCGAGCAGGATGTCGCGCCCTTGGGCTTGCTGCGCCTGAATCCAGCGTAACGACGTGCCGTAATAGTTACCATAGACTTCGGCGTGTTCCAAAAAGTCTTGCTGGGCAATCATCTGCTCAAATTGGGCACGGTCAATAAAGTGGTAATGCTGTCCATTGACCTCGCCTGCGCGGGGCGAGCGGGTGGTGTGCGAAACCGAAAGCTGCACGGCCGCATCGGCGGCCAATAAAGCCGCCACCAAGGTGGTTTTCCCCGTCCCTGAAGGCGCGGTGACAATAAAAAGGTTTCCGTGGGTAGCCATAATGGGAAGCAAACGCTGCAATGCAGAATTTTTTAGAGTAACACAGTGCCTAAACGCTCACCATATTGTCGCGGTGAATCAGCTCTGGCTCGACGATATAGCCCAAAATGCCTTCGATTTCGCGGGTGGCGTGGCGCATGATTTGGCGGGCTTCGTCCGAACTGTAGTTGACCAGCCCACGGGCGACTTCTTGCCCCGCCGCATCGACGCAGGCCAGCACTTCGCCACGCAAAAACTGACCCTCCACCGCCACCACGCCAATCGGAAGCAGGCTGGTGCCTTTGTGCGCCACCGCTTCTGCCGCACCTGCATCCAGCACCAGCCGCCCCGCCAGTTGCAGATGGTCGGCCAGCCATTGTTTACGGGCCACCAGCGGGCTGGCGGCAGGGACAAGCTGGGTACCAATGGCCTCGCCATCGGCCAGCCGCGACAGCACATTGGCTTCACGGCCACAGGCAATGACGGTGGCCGCCCCGCTGCGGGCTGCGCGTTTTGCCGCGATGATTTTGGTAATCATGCCCCCCGTGCCGACACTGCTGCCCGCGCCGCCAGCCATTTCTTCTAGGGCGGGGTCGCCGGCGTTGGCGTGGTAAACAAAGGTGGCATCGGGGTGTTTGCGCGGGTCGGCGGTAAACAGCCCTTGCTGGTCGGTCAAAATCACCAGCGCGTCGGCTTCGATCAGATTGGTCACCAACGCGCCCAGCGTATCGTTATCACCAAAGCGGATTTCGCTGGTGGCGACGGTGTCGTTTTCGTTGATGATGGGGACGACATTCAGCTTCAGCAGCGTGGTGAGGGTTGAGCGGGCATTGAGATAGCGGGTGCGGTCGGCCAAGTCTTCGTGGGTCAGCAGCACTTGGGCGGTTTTGAGACCATGCGCCCGAAACGCCGTTTCGTAGGCTTGCGCCAGCCCCATTTGTCCCACTGCCGCAGCGGCTTGGAGCTCGTGAACCGCTTTGGGGCGAGTGCTCCAGCCGAGGCGTTGCAGCCCCTCGGCAATCGCGCCAGACGAAACCAGCACCACTTGCTTGCCGCGCCGTGCAAGGTCGGCGATTTCGCCCGCCCAGCGGGTCAGGGCGGCATGGTCTAGCCCCTTGCCATCGTTGGTGACCAAGCTCGAGCCGACCTTGACCACGATACGCTGACTGGCACAAATAACGGACTGCATACGGTTTCCCCAAAATCATCCAAGCGCGAATTATACGCGGAGTGCGCCACGTTGCTGGCGTGCGTGGTGGGGTGGCGGGGTTGGGGCGCTTTCTGCTCCCTCTCTGCACTGTGCTGCGCCGCTTAAATAACCCCGCCACGCCCCCGTCCAGCATGGCTGGAACAGCCAGCACGGGATGTTTTCACCCCCAATGGGTTTTTTGCCGCACAGAAAGCCTCCCCGCAGAAACCCCGTATAATCCGCGCCTCGTTGGGTAACGGGAAACAGGTTCAAGGCCTGTGCTGCCCCCGCAACGGTAAGGTCTGTTGTGCTGCTTTTGGGCACAGCCCTATCGCCTCTTGCTGCCGCGCGTACGCTGCGCTGCGACGGCACACCACTGCAGAACAATGCGGGAAGGTGTGGCGATATGAGTGACCCAGCCCGGAGACCGCCCCAATGACGTGCGGCTTGGTTTACCTCCCAAGCCGCACACGCAGGAGTATCGCGGGAGGGCGATGCCGGGCGGAAAAGCAGGCTTTTCAACTCGTCTTTCACACACCCCTTGTCTCGGTTTGTCGTCCGCCCCGTTTGTGTGGTGGGCAGGATAAACAGCGATAGGGCGTGCCTTCTGCACTCCGAATCTTTCTGATTCTTTTTTGGAGTGTTGTCTATGTACGTTCGTCTTTCAGCCGCCGGCGTGATGGCCTTGGCGATTTCCCATGCCTTTGCCAATGCTGCTTTGCCCGAAACCGTGGTGACGGCCACCCGCTTGCCCACTGACGTGGCCAAGGTCAACCATGACGTGACCGTGATTGAAGCCGAGGCGATTCAAGCCGCCGGTGCCGCGTCCTTGCCCGAGCTGCTGTCACAGCAGGCTGGGGTGCAGATTGCCCGTTCGGGCGGGGCGGGGACGTTGCCTAATTTGTTTGTGCGCGGCACACCGGCCAACCGCACCGTCGTGCTGGTGGATGGGGTGCGGGTGTATGGGCTGGATTCGGGCTTGTCGCCGCTGGAGCATATTCCCTTGGCGCAAATCGACCGTGTGGAAATCGTACGCGGGGCGATGTCTGGCCTGTATGGCGCAGATGCCATTGGCGGGGTGATTCAGGTCTTTACCCGTGAAGGGGAGGGGGCGATGCGTCCCTTCGTAAATATTGGGGTGGGCAGCGAAGGACGTTTTGGTGCCAGTGCTGGTGTCAGCGGCAAAACAGGCAACACCCGCTACGCCTTGACCGCCAGCCATGACAGCACCGATGGCTTCTCGGCCACCAATAGCCAATCGCCGTGGTCGTATAACCCCGACCAAGATGGCTACCGCAACAGCAGCTACAGCCTCAAGCTTTCGCAGCAGCTGACCGCCCAGCATGAAGTGGGCGTGCAAAGTGCCGCCACCCGTGCCCACACCGACTACGATGCCACCGCAGACCGCACGGGTCGTATTCACGACTACTTCAACAGCGCGATACGCAGCAACGGCGTGTTTTGGCGGGCGGCTTTTTCACCAGTATGGGAAAGTACCTTGCGCTTTGACCAAGCCGTGTCCGAAGTCACCAACTTTGACGGTGCGCCCAGTGTGCGGAGCTTCCACGCACGCACGCAGCGCAACGTGTGGGGCTGGCAAAACCGGATTGAGCTGGGCAACGCAGGGCGTGTGGTCGCGGGCTTGGATTACGCGGAAGAAAGCTTTGACAGCCAACCCCGCTACGCCGTGACCGAGCGCGTGGTGAAAGCCGCCTATCTGGGCTACCAAAACACACTGGGCGCACATCGGCTAGAAGCCACGGTTCGCCATGACGACAACGCCCAATTTGGCAGCAAGACCACCGGCAGCGCGAGTTACGGCTACGCGCTGACCACTGCCTTGTCGGCCAATGTGGCCGCTGGCACAGCTTTTCGCGCCCCTGCCTTTTTGGATTTGTACTACCCCGGCTTTAGCAATCCCAATCTGAAACCCGAAAGCGCGACCAACCTCGAAGCCGCGCTGCGCTGGCGTGAAGGCGTGCACCGCGCCAGCCTGACCGTGTACCGCAACCGCATCGAGGACATGATTCAATACAACTTTGCCGCAGGGATGCCCATCAATATCGCCCATGCCAAGCTCCAAGGTCTGACCTTGGCGGGTGGCACGCAACTGGCCGGTGTCGGCTTAACCGCCACGCTGGATTGGCTGACCGCACGGGATGGCGACACCGACCGCGTTTTGCCGCGCCGTGCCGCGCGTCATGCCGTGTTGGGCGCAGAAAAAACGTGGGACACGCTGACCAGCGGGGTGGAGCTGCACGCCGCCAGCCGCCGGTTTGACGATGCGGCCAACCGTGTGCCGTTGGCGGGCTACGGCAGTGCCAATCTGTGGACGCGCTGGCAGGTGGCACGGGATTGGTCGGCCTTGGCGCGGGTCAACAACGTATTTGACCGCACGATTGTCGAAGCCAGTGGCTACAACACCGCAGGTCGCCAATGGTGGCTGAACCTGAGCTGGCAGCCTAAGTAATGCCTCGCGCCCGCTTTCGCCTTGGTCTTGTTCTTGCCCTCGGGCTGGCGGGGCTGTCTCCGTGGAGTGCGGCGACAGTCTCGGCAGTGGATGGCCGTGGCACGCAGGTTCATTTGCCCCTGCCCGCCAGTCGTGTGGTGGGCTTAACCCCCCATGCGGTGGAAATGCTCTACGCCATTGGGGCGGGCGGCAATCTGGTTGGGCGGGTGGAATACGCCGATTGGCCCAAAGCCGCGCAGTCCCTGCCTTCGGTGGGGTCGTATAGCGGCTTGAGTCTCGAAGCCGTGCTGGCCTTGCGCCCCCAGTTGGTGGTGGTGTGGGGCAGCGGCACTTCGCCGCGTGATGTGGCACGGCTGAGGCAGCTGGGCATTCCGCTGTTTGTCAGCGAGCCGCGCACCTTGCCTGCCGTGGCCGCCGAAATGGAAGCCTTGGGGGTGTTGACCGGCCACGCCGCTTCGGCACGGACGGCGGCCACACAGTACCGCAACCGGCTGGCGCAGTTGGCCGCCGCCAATGTGGGCAAGCGGCGATTGCGGGTGTTTTGGCAGCTGAACGAAACGCCGTTAATGACGGCTTCGGGGCAGCAGTTTATGAGCCACCTGCTGACGCTGTGCGGCGGCGACAATGTCTTTGCCGCGCTGTCTGGCCTCACCCCGATGGTCTCGACCGAAGCGGTATTGGCAGCGCGGCCAGAGGTGATGGTGACGCAGGGCGAGATGGCGAGTTTGGCGCATTGGCGCCGCTGGCCCAGCCTGCCCGCCGTGCGCCGCCAAACCCTGTACGCCGTCCCCGCCGACTGGGTCAGCCGCCCCGGCCCGCGCTTGGTCGAGGGCGCGGAGGCGGTGTGTCGGGTTTTGGATACGGCGCGGCAGGGGGGGTAGGTGGGGGTTCGCCCTCAATAGGGCAATTGCGGGTGTTTTTGGCTAGGCGGGAATGCCATTAACGAGCAAGGGGGGCGATGATGCCCCCCTTTTTTTTGCGGCTTCAATCATGCCAAGTTTGGGTTTTGTCATTCTCGGGGAAAATGGGGGGGGCTGCTTTGCAGCGTATTCTTATTTAAGTCTCACTGCTGTTCCAGAGGCCACCAGAAAAAGCATAGACTTTCCTTGGCCACTAAATTCGCTGTAGTCCAAATCCACTCCAATTACCGCATTAGCACCAACTTTTACTGCCTCAATTTTTAACTCATTTAGACATGCTCTCCGTGCTCTGCGCAAAGTATCCTGAGTTGCGTCGCTTCTCCCTCCGAAAAAATCAGACATGCCAGTAAGGAAATCGTTAAATACGCCAATACCAAATACACACTCAGCCGTTACAATTTCTAAAGTTTCATCCACAATATATCCTGCAATCTCAGGTGTCGTTGAGAGCTTGATGGCTTTTGCCGCCTGTAATATAACTTCATTTCTAACGGCTGCTTCATTGTCAATATCAACCATTTTTCCTGGCTCAACAGAAATCCCCAGTGAGCCCGCCTTGATAGGAAACTCTAGTCTCTGAAGATTACGTACAACTTTCATTGTATGTGTGCCGCTGGATTTTTTAATTGCAGCGGAGAGCGACTCTGATGAAACCAGTAAAACTCCATTATATTCATCTAGCCAATCACCGACCATAAGGCCAGCAGCTTCTGCTACACCGCCACAAGATAATTTAATAATTTGTAGTCTTTCCATAAATCCTCCAAACAACACCTTAAGGTTTACCGTTAGTTTCGCTCTAATGAGCATGGATGCTAGAGTGAATCTGAGCCTGCTCCCTTTTTTGGGCTATAAATCACTTGGGGTGAAGAATATATTTGAACCGCCGCAGTTGATAAAATAAGTGTTTGGTTTGCTGGTGCTTTTATCAGCATATTCAATGCGTGCGCATGTCCCTGAATTTAAGAATTTTTCTGCGCCCTTATAAAGAATTTTAATATCACTTTCTTTAAGGCCATATTCACCTACTTTGGGGATGGCCTCTTTCAGTACGCGTGGATCTGATTTAATTGTTGGTTGAGGAAGGTCGGATGGTCGCGTAGTTGAAAGCCCTTTAATCAGAACCCAGCGAGCAACTTGTCCTTTTTCACCTTCAGCTTCACCGTCATAGTATTTAGAAACGCGTGCCCAATCTCCTTTGACCTCCAGTACATCTACTTTTTGTAGCCGATATATTTTGTTTTTAACTTTCCCTTTTTGGTTTGGGGTCAATCGTTCTTCAAGCACTGTTTCTTTTACAAAGTAAGAGCCTGTTTTAAATGCCTCAGCAAATGCAGGAGGTGTAAAAGCCATGGCAAATAGCAGGATTGAAAGTTTTTTCATAGTGGCCCCGATTTATTTTTAATGCCAAAACAAAATTAACCGGCAGGTATGGCTTTGTTGTGTCGGCTGGTATTATCGACTGTAAGCCAGAAGGCTGCGTATTATTCTATTTTTTCTTCTACTAAAGAATTGGTGCGGAGAGGGGGGGTGACCCCCCTTGCATTTCCTCTTGGAAGGTAGTGCAAATTCATAAACGATAATCCCTCGTTTGGATTGGAATTTTTCTCATCTAGAGACTCCGCAGGAATGCAATCCCATACCAAACACATGCTATTTTTAGAGAGAAATAAGAGATTGGGTTTTTCATAAAACACCTCCAGCTGATTGAAATAAAGTCAATAATAGAAGAAGTGAAGATTTTCAACCCAAACGAGATTGCGGCGTTTATTTCAATGTGTACCTGTGCATCCAAACCTGTTGTGCCAGCACTGGCATCGCTAGTGCCAACTTAAATCAATCATGTTTTTATAAGTCTATAGCAAGGTAATTTTTTTGATGATTTTTCCATCTAGTTCATTGGCAATTTCTCGTGCGCAATTTAATTTATTTCTGGCCTCATCTCGCTCTGTTTTTGTGCGCCCCTCTACCCTAGAAATATCGGCAATTTCAAAGCAAAGATCAAAAAATTTTTTGAACTGCTCTGCTATTTCTTGGTTGAAATAAAACTTTGCATCTAATGCTTGATAATAATATTTTGATACCTTACGAATTTCGGCGAATTCACCTTTAATTTCTATGTGCATTTTTAGCTCATAAAATGCATGGTATATTGTTTTTTGATGAGAGTGGAGATTGATGTTGTTCGCTTTTTCAGCAGCGTTTTTAGATTTTTGGGCAAAAAAAACAGACGCAAATGATGTAAGAAGAGCAATTATTGCTATAAAATCAGAGGGTTGTAGGTCTTTCATTGTGGGTGGTGTCCTCATATCCTAATTTACATCATGATAAAAATAGTTACCCCAATCAGGCCAACCAACTGCCGCGCAAGCTAAAAAACAAGCCACCCCACCACCCCGACGGCTTAACCCAACCCACCCAGAAGCTCTTGGTGCTCAAGCACAACGCAGTCAGCACAATATAAAACAATGCCAAAACATTAGCACATCTCTTGTTGCTTATGACAGCACCCCGCACACAAATCCCCAAAAAAATGCCCCCCGCCGCGTGCCGTGGCCTCACCCCACCCACAACGCAACAGCCCGCCCTTTACCAAGGCGGGCTGTTGCGTTGTGGGGCAACGTGGGGCAGCGTGGGGCAACCGTCAGTGGGCGGCGGGCGGCAGCAGCTGACCATAGAGCGTCAACAACGCTTCCGCCATACGGGGCAGGGTGTAGGGCTCGGCGGTG
>RRZU012388167.1_pt1 | contig 21685 bp, 20 predicted proteins | sample 2165561 | NCBI WGS metagenome assembly RRZU01 (sample SAMN10456909, study PRJNA506462) | wastewater metagenome | isolation source: wastewater sludge | place: USA: Moscow, Idaho | reverse complement strand
GTGCGGGCGGGCAGGCCGGAAAGCGGCGTCACCCCCTTTTCAAACCCCAGCGCCGAGGCATCCATGTCGCGATATTCGACCGCCGAAACCTGATAGACCGCCGCCTGTTCCAACTGTCGCGACCCCGCCGAGCCAAGCGATACGACCAGTTCCGGCAGATCGTCCTGCATCTGCATTCGGGCCAGTTCGGTGGTCAGCACGACCGCCGCCTCGACCGGGCCGATCCCGGTCATCAGCGGCGTGATGCGCCGGCGCAGATGTTCGCCATATTCGGCATCCACCGCCATCACGAACAGCACGCGCCGGCCCGCCAGAAAATCGGGGCTCATGCGCCACCCCGGCGGCGGTCATCGCTGCATATGGGCATTCCGGCTTCCTTTCCCTGCCTTGGTCGTCCCAAGGGACGGCAGCGCAACCGCAAAGGCAAGCCTCATCCCGCAAGCGGCGCGGATCTAGCCGACCGCCTGTTGCCGCGCCGGATCGGCCTCGACCAGACCCGATTTTGGGGCGCCATCCTCTTTCGGGGCCGATGGTGCCGGCACGGGCGCCGAAAAGCTCAGCAAAAGACGCCCACCCGACAATGGCCGCAACCCCCATGACAACAGCCCCCCCGCAGGACCGGCCATCGCGCCGCGCACCGGCTTGTCGGGCAGGGCCGCGTTGAGCATCCGGCACAGTGCGGAAAGACCCGGGCTTTGGCCACAAAGCTGGGTCCAGCCCGCGATGTGATCGTCAAGCGTGGTCCGCATCGTCTGACCCCAAAGCTCGGCATAATGCCGGTTCGAGGTCAACAGATCGCCATTGGCGCCAAAGACGGCCACCGCGTCCTCGATCGCATCCAGAACCTCGGCCCCCAGCGACAGATCGGCGCGAAACTTCCGTGTGAGCGAAATTTCCGAGGTGATATCGTCGAAAAGAAAGGCGATGGCGCCATCGGGATGCGGCCGGCCGGTCACGCGATAGGTCTGGCCACCCGGCAGCGACCATATTTCGACATGATGCCCCGAGGACGCCGCCGCCTCGAGGGAATTCATCTGATTGCGCCAGCTGCGGTAATCCTTGGGCTCGGGCACCATCCGCGCCTCGCGCAGGCGGTCGAGAAAGGCATAAAGCGTCGGCCGCGCAGTCAGAAACCCGGTGGCCAGCCCGGTCAGGTCGATCAGCGCCGGATTGAACAGTTGCAGGTTGCGGTCCCGGTCGAAAATCGCAAGGCCGATGGGCAGATCGGCAAAAGTCTTGGTCAGGGTCTGGACGAATTCGCGCAGGCTGCGTTCGGCGCGGACTGCGGCATCGGCGGGCAAGGCTATGGCGACGGTCTGATCGGCGATTTCATGCAGATAGCAATCGTACCAGCGGCTTTGATCGCCCTGTTCCAGCTGTACCCGCCGGGCCGCGCCCTTGGCGCCGCCCCGCGCCGGCAGATTGGTCAGGTCGATCAGCTGCGGCATCGGCCAAAGCGTTTCGCCGCCCAACCGATCCTCGACCAGATGCAGATAGGCCGAGTTTGCCCATGTGACATGCCCCTGTCGGTCCTGGCGCCAGGCCAGCATCGGCGAATGATCCATGGTGCTGCGCAGCAGCTCAAGTTCATGCTCCATGGCGGAATGGGACAGGGAATCGACCATGATCCCCGCATTTTCCGCCGCCAGATCGCTGAGCGTCAGGCGCAGCGCGCCATTTCCCAGATCCTCGGCCAAAAGCCGCAGGGATGATTCGGCCGTCGCCTCGCTCAGTTCAAGGCGCGGCAGCCGGCCCAGATCGGCCAGCGCGGTAACAGATTCAGGCATGCGCATCGACAGCCAATTTGTCAGGCGCATCCAGTCATCATCCCCCGGCACAACCGAAAGGAGTGCGCGCGCAGGCCCGGTCGCATCGACCAGCACTTTGTTCCTGAACAGGAAAACAATGGATTCCAGATTGCGATCCAGGGCCGGTTTGCCCGGATTGCGCCCATGTCTGCGGCTGATCGTCCAGATCAGCACCAGCGCCAGCGCCACAGCGGCCAGCGCCGCCATGAAAGCGATGAAGAACTGCAAGACCATCGCGACATCCATCGAGAAACACGTTCTTGCACAACTATAGATAGAATTTTTAAAAAAATGTTAACGGAAAATTGAATCAGCCGTGAATTTCGGGATTTGGCCCCAGAGCGCCACGGTCATCGGCCGCAATCGCGGCGCGCGACCAGGTCACGGTGATCCGCGCGCCCCGCCCGGCGGCATTGGCGAATTCCAGCCGCGCCCCCGATCCTTCGAGCAGCGCCTTGGCGATAAAAAGGCCCAGCCCCATGCCTTCGTAGTTGCGGCCATCCTCGGCGCGCGGGCGCGTGGTCAGAAACGGACTGCCGATGCGCGGCAGCAATGTCGCGGGAAATCCCGGCCCGTCATCGCTGATGCGCACCCAAAGCTCGTCCTGATCCAGCCCGGTTTCGACCGTGACCCGACTGTGGGCGAAATCGACCGCGTTCTGGATCAGGTTGCGCAGCCCGTGAATGATGGCGGCGTCGCGGCGGATCACCGTCGTCTCGTCATCGCAATACAGGACGATCCGCGCGGCGCGCCCCTGATGCGGGGCCGCCGCCTCGTTCAGAACCTCGCAGATCGGGGCCGAGCGGATCAACAGATCGTCCCGCCCAGACGCCCCCATCGAACGCAAAATATCGCGACAACGATCCGCGGATTGCCGCAACAGCATCACGTCCTCGGCCAGGTCGTCGCGGTCGGGCAATGCCTGCGAAAGCTCATCCGCCAATTCCGAACTGACCAGCTTGATCGTGGCCAGAGGGGTGCCCAGCTCATGCGCGGCGGCGGCGACGACACCGCCCAGATGTTGCAGTTTCTGTTCCCGTTCAAGCGCCATACGGGCGGCAAACAGCGCCTCGGTCGTGGCGGTCAGTTCGGCGGCGACGCGGCGGGCAAAGCTGGCAAAGAACATCGCGCCGATGACGATCGCCAGCCAATGCCCCGCCAATAGCGGCTCATTGAGGCGAATCACCCCATCGATTCCAAAAACCAGCGGCTGCGCAAACAATGCCGACAATGTCACCATGATCAGCGTCCCCACCCCCAGCGCGATCAGCTGCCGCCCCGGCAATGTCGTCGCGGCGATGGTCACCGGCGCCAGCAAAAGCAGCGCGAACGGATTGGTCAGCCCCCCGGTCAACGCCAGCAGCGCCGCCACCTGCGCCAGATCGAAGCCCAGCTGCCACGCCACCTCAAGCGCAGAGATGCGGCGGTTCGGCCGCATCATCAAAAGCAGGTTCAGAACCGCAGCCAAAGCGATGATGGTCAGCACCGCGACCAGCGGAAAGCGCACCCCGATCAGCAACCCGCCACAGACGGCGGCCAGCTGTCCCGTGATCGCCGCCCATCTGAGCAGGATCAGCGTGCGCAGGCGGATCGGCTCGGGGTCGGGCTGGCCGGGAAACAGCTCGATGCGGCGGGCGATGATATCAAGATTCATGCGACGGCTTTCTTCCGGGGCCGGAACGTCAGAGGGGCCCCGGCATTGATACCCATCGCGGAATGCGCGATCAATGTGGCCATATCACGGGCAAGGGCAGGAACGGGACGAGGGTATGAACAAAGACAAGCGGATCCTGATCCTGGGCAGCCTTGCGGCGGTGCTTTTGTTGCTGACGGGCGGGCTGTGGCTGTCGCGCGACGGCGGCAATCCCGGTTTCGCGGAATGCCGCAAAAGCACGATCGCCGGCGGGTTTGACCGTCTTGGCGGCCCCTTCACCCTGACCGACCAACACGGCGCGCGCGTGACAGAGGCACAGGTTTTCGCCAAACCGTCGCTTTTGTATTTCGGCTATACCTATTGCCCCGATATCTGTCCGCTGGACGCGGCCCGCAATGCCGAGGCGGCCTCAATTCTGGAGGCCGGCGGGATCGAGGTGACCCCGGTTTTCATTTCAGTCGACCCGAAACGGGATACGCCGCCGGTTCTGAACGATTTCGCGCAGGCCATGCATGAACGCATGATCGCCCTGACCGGGACGCCCGAGGAAATCGCCGCCGTGTCGAAATCATGGGGCAATTATTATCGCATCAACGATCAGGACGACCCCGAAAACTATCTGGTCGATCATATGACCAATACCTATCTGGTGATGCCCGGCAGCGGCGCGGTCGAGCTTTTCGACCGCAATCTCTCGCCCCAGGACATGGCCAACCAAACCGCCTGTTTCATAAATGCGGCCAAGCGTATTTGACCCCCGGCCAGAATAGGCATAATCAACGCCCAGAAATTCGAGGTGACCGCCCATGGCCGAAGACAGTGAAATCGGACCCGATCCCAGCCTGTTGCTTGTCGACGACGACGAGATTTTCCTGAACCGGCTGGCCCGGGCCATGGAAAAACGCGGCTTTCTGGTAAGTCGCGCCGCCTCGGTCGCCGAGGCGCGCGTCCTGCTTGAGGGCGGCGCGCCGGCCTTTGCGGTGGTCGATCTGCGGCTTGAGGATGGCAACGGCCTGGATGTTGTCGATGCGCTGCGCGAGGCGCGGGCCGATGCGCGTATCGTCGTACTGACCGGATATGGCGCCATCGCCACCGCCGTGGCCGCGGTCAAGATGGGCGCGACCGATTATCTGTCCAAGCCCGCCGACGCCGAGGATATTACCCGCGCCTTGCTGTCGCGCGGCGAAACCCTGCCGCCGCCGCCCGAGGCGCCGATGTCGGCCGACCGCGTCCGCTGGGAACATATTCAGCGCGTTTTCGAACAATGCGACCGCAACGTTAGTGAAACGGCGCGCCGGCTTCATATGCATCGGCGGACATTGCAGCGGATTTTGGCCAAAAGAAGCCCACGTTAATCGACAATAATCGCGCACCCATTGCAATTCTTTTACAAGTGCGAATATCTGGAATGGTGAACTGCCTAACCAGGAAACCCTAATATGAGCATCGAACTGGACAACATGTCCTTGCGCGAGCTTCGTGATCTGCGCAACAAGCTCGACCGCGCAATTTCTACATTCGAGGATCGCCGTAAACGCGAAGCCTTGGCCGCCGCTGAAACCGCAGCGCGTGAATTCGGCTTTAACCTCGCCGATCTGACCGCTGGCAAGCCCGCGCGCGCCAAGGTTGCGCCCAAATACGCAAATCCCGGCGATTCCTCGCTGACCTGGACCGGTCGTGGCCGCAAGCCGCGCTGGGTTCAGGAATATCTGGACGCCGGCAAGAAGCTGGAAGATCTTGAAATCTGAAAGCCTTGCCCGATCGTAACCCGATCCGGGACGATCATTGAAAAAGAACGACACCCCCGTGATCTAATCGCGGGGGTGTCGCCTTTCAGGGTTTCTTTTAGCGCAGCGGTTTCTTTTAAACGCCCTTTTGGACGCTGTCGATTTCCGCAATCAGGGCGTGAAACCGCGACAAATAGGCGGCGCGGGTTTCGCGGGGCGGCCGCAACCGGATTTCCAGCCCCTCCAGCAGATCGGGCTGGGGCACGGGAAACAGCCGGTCGGCCTCGGCGCGCGAAAAGCCGGCGATCTGTATCGCCTCAAGCCAGGCGGAAATGCGGTCCGCGCGTTTGATCGCGCGCTTGATGGGCGCGGGGATCTGCGCGGGCAATCCAAAGCGGCGATGGATCGCGGCGGCAAGGCGGTCGTCCATTTCACCATATTCGGCGCCGATGGCGGCTTTGACCGGGGAAATCATATCGCCGATCACATATTCGGGCGCATCATGAAGCAGCGCCGCAAGCCGCCAGCGCGCATCGCCGCCCGGATCGGCGCGGCGGTGGATTTCCTCGACCAAAAGCGAATGCTCGGCCACGCTATAGGCCCAGTCGCCATGCGTCTGGCCGTTCCAGCGCGCGACGAAAGCCAGCCCATGGGCGATATCGCCGATCTCGATATCCATCGGCGTCGGGTCCAGCAGGTCCAGACGACGCCCCGAAAGCATCCTTTGCCAGGCACGTTTGGCGCGCTTTGCCATGACATCCCCACGATGACGCCCCGGTCACGATTGCGGCGGCAGGAAAGAAAAAGGCCCGCAGGTTCGTGAACCCGCGGGCCGATGCAAGGCAGGCGTCGCTCAGGACACCGGCTGGCCCGCCGGCCGCTCGGCCTGCATGCGGCGCGCGATTTCCTGGCGGTACAGCGCCACGAAATCGACCGGATCCATGTTGAAGGGCGGGAAGCCGCCATCACGCGTCATGTCCGACACGATGCGCCGCACAAAGGGGAACATCATGCGCGGGCATTCGATCATCAGGAACGGATGCAGCTGATCCTCGGGGACGCCCTCGACATGGAAGATGCCGCCATAGTCCAGCTCGCACAGAAACAGCGAGGACTTGTCCTTGGCATTGACCGACTGCACGCGGAATTTGGTGATGACTTCGTATTGATGTTCGGTCGGGCGCTTGCGGGCATCCAGGCTGACCTGAACGCTGATTTCAGGCTGCACCTCGCCCGAAGGCAGGCCCTTTTGCGCCACCGCATTCTCAAATGACAGGTCACGGACATATTGCGTCAGGATCTGCATGCGGACAGCCGCCTGCTCGGCCTTGGGGGCGTCGGCCGCGGGCGTGCCGGCGGGGGCGCCGTTGGTGTTTTCGTCGGTCATGGAATTCTCCTGCGATCTGCGGAGGTTTTAGCACCGCAAATCGCCACGCTCAATGCCGGGTCCAACCGGAATCGCCGCGCCGTGGCCCGGCCGCACCCGCGCCGCCATCGCCGCGCCGGTCGGTCAGCCCCTCGCGGATCGGCGTGGGCGGATCGTCCTGAACGGTGTATTCGCCGTCAATCGTGCCGTCATCGCCCCAGCGTCCGCCATCCGGGCGCGGCCCGCCGGGATAGCCACGGCCAAACCCCGCGCCCGCGACCCGCACCCGCGCCGCCATCCGCCGCAGGATCAGATCGCGCACCGGCTCGATCAGCAGGATCAGGCCGACCGCGCTGGTCAACAGCCCCGGCAGCACCAGAAGCATCCCCGCGATCATCACCAGCGCGCCATGGGCCATGGGTTTCGCCGGATCGCGGAAATCCTGCATCGCGCGCTGCACGTCCATCGCCGCCTGCGCGCCCTGCCGGCGCATCACCGCCACCCCCAGCACCGCCGAGCCCAGAACCAGCGCGATGACAGGCAAAACCCCGATCGCGCCGCCAACCTGAATGAACAGTGCGATCTCAAGGATCGGCAGGATGATGAATGGCAGCAAAAGCCACATGAAAGCGTTCCCCTGGACGTCCGTTTTCCGGCGCCAAAACTGGACTTGGGCCGGTCTGCACCCTACATAAGCATTCAAACCTCCGGTTACAAAGTTCGTTAGGCCCGCCGATGACAAACCCTCTGCTGCAACTGCTCGTTCTGGGCGCCATCGCCGTCTTTCTGATCCTGCGCCTGCGCGGGGTGTTGGGCACGCGCGACGGGTTCGAACAACCCCGCGCCCCGGACAACACGACCCAGCGCAGCCGCGCCGACGTCATCGATGGCGTGGCCGAGCCGGCCGACAACGACATCGCCGATCACGCCGAACCGGGCAGCAGCACCGCCCGCGCCCTGACCCAGATCAAGCAGCTTGAACCGGGTTTCGTCGTCGGGCCGTTCCTGTCGGGCGCGAAATCCGCCTATGAGATGATCCTGATGGCCTTTGAGCGCGGCGATCTGTCGGATGTGCGCGCCTTTCTGGCACCGCCCGTGGCCGAAGCCTTTGACACGGTGATCGCCGACCGCAAGGCGCGCGGGCTGACCACCGAGGCGGAATTCCTCGGCACCCGCGAAACCAGCCTCGCCGCCGCCGAATTCAACCGCGACACCGGCATGGCCGAACTGTCGGTGCGCTTTGTCGGCGAAATGATCGTCGCCACCCGCGATGCCGATGGCCAGGTCGTCGATGGCGATGCCAAGGCCGCCCGCAAACAGCGCGACACCTGGACCTTTGCCCGCCGCATCGGCCAGGATGACCCCAACTGGCAGCTGGTCGCCACGGCCTGATCCATGGCGCGCAAGCGGGGATTATCGACCGAGGACAAGGCGCTTTGGTCCCGGGTCGCCGCAACCGCCGTGCCCATGCATCCCGACCGCAAACAGCCGGCGCCACGGGTCGATCCCGGTGCGCCGCCGCTGCCGCGCGCGCCCGAGCCTCCGGCCCTGAACAATGTCGATTTCGGCGATCTGCGCATCGGCGACCGGGCCGGGGGCAACAGCACCCGCATCGACCTTTCGCCCCACCCGCGCGAGGCGGTGCAGAACCAGCCCCTGCGCATGGATCACAAGACCCATCGCCAGATGACGCGCGGCAAGCTTTCGCCCGAGGCGCGCATCGACCTGCATGGCATGACATTGGCGGTGGCACAGCCGGTCCTGATCCGCTTCATCCTTCAGGCGCATGCCGATGGCCGCCGTCTGGTGCTGATCATCACCGGCAAGGGCCGCGATGGCGGACCCGATGCGCCGCTGCCGGTGCGGCCCGGGGCGCTGCGCCACAATGTGCCGCATTGGCTGCATATGCCGCCGCTAGCGGGGATCGTCCTGCAAGTGCGCGCCGCCCACCGCCGCCATGGCGGTGACGGCGCCTATTATGTCTATCTGCGGCGATAGCAAAAGGGGCGGCCCGATTCACGATCCGTCCGGTTCACGATCCGCCGTAATTGGCCTTTGGCCCGGCGAACCACCAGATGATCAACCCGACCACCGGCAAAAGCGCGACCAGCAGAATCCAAAGCAGCTTGGTGCCGTTCGATTCATTGGTGTTGATGATCGAGGCGATCGCCCAGACATCAAGGGCAAAGATGATGATGCCAAAGATAAACTTCATGCCGCATCCCTATATGTTGGCTGACGGGACAACGACCACCGCCGCCCGCCGGTTCCCTTACAGAACATAGCGCGACAGATCCGCCGAACGCGACAGGTCGCCCAGATGGGTTTCGACGAAATCCGTATCGACCACGACCTTTTCGCCCGAACGGTCCGGCGCGCTGAAAGACAGCTCTTCAAAGACCCGCTCGATCACGGTGTAAAGCCGCCGCGCGCCGATATTCTCGACCGAGCCATTGACCTCGGCGGCGATGCGGGCCAGCGCCCGGATCCCGTTCTCGGTGAACTCGACCGATACGCCCTCGGTGGCCATCAGCGCGGTATATTGACGCGTCAGCGCATTGTCGGTCTCGGTCAGGATGCGGATGAAATCTTCCTCGGTCAGGGCGCGCAGCTCGACCCGGATCGGCAACCGGCCCTGCAATTCCGGCAAAAGATCGCTGGGCTTGGCGATATGGAACGCACCACTGGCGATGAACAGGATGTGATCGGTCCTGACCGGCCCGTATTTCGTCGAAACGGTCGTGCCCTCGATCAGCGGCAAAAGATCGCGCTGCACGCCTTCGCGGCTGACATCGCCGCCGCGCGTCTCTTGCCGGGCGGCGACCTTGTCGATCTCGTCGATAAAGACGATGCCGTTCTCCTGCACCGCCTCAAGCGCCGCGGCCTTGACCACCTCGTCATCCAGAAGCTTGTCGGCCTCTTCGGCGATCAACAGCTCATAGCTTTCGGCGACCGAAACCTTGCGCCGCACCCGGCGCCCGCCGAATGCCTTCATCAACCCCGACAGATCCATCATCCCGCCCATGGCGCCGCCGGGCTGACCCGGCACCTCCATCATGCCGAAGGGATTGGAATTGTCCTGAACCTCCAGCTCGATCACGGTATCGTCCAGCTCACCGCGCTTGAGCTTGTCGCGAAACATCTCGCGGGTCTGCTCGCGGGCATTCTCGCCGGCAAGGGCGGCGACAACGCGATCCTCGGCGGATTTATGCGCCCGCGCCTTGACCTCTTCGCGCATGCGCTCGCGGGTCTCGATGATGGCGGCATCGGTCAGATCGCGGATGATCTGCTCGACATCGCGGCCGACATAGCCGACTTCGGTGAACTTCGTCGCCTCGACCTTCAGAAACGGCGCCCGCGCCAGCTTGGCCAGACGGCGCGAAATCTCGGTCTTGCCGACGCCTGTGGGCCCGATCATCAGGATATTCTTGGGATAGACCTCATCGCGCAGATCGTCGCCCAGCTGCTTCCTGCGCCAGCGATTGCGCAAGGCCACCGCCACAGCGCGCTTGGCGTCCTTTTGCCCGATGATAAAGCGATCCAGCTCGGACACGATCTCGCGCGGGGTTAGGTCACTCATCTTCCACCTTTCCTGTCACGGGCATGGGGCAAAGCCCGTCTTTCATGCCCAAATATCCCGGGGGAGGCCCGAAGGGCCGGGGGCAGAGCCCCCTTAACCCAACACCTCGACCGTCAGATTGCCATTGGTATAGACACAGATATCGGCGGCGATCGCCATGGCCGCCCGGGCGACCCCCTCGGCATCCAGATCGCTCGCCATCAGCCCGCGCGCGGCGGCCAAGGCAAAATTCCCGCCCGATCCGATGGCGGCCACATCATGCTCGGGCTCAAGCACGTCGCCGGCGCCGGTCACCACGAAAATCTCGCGCCCGTCGGTGACGATCAGCATGGCCTCCAGATTGCGCAGATACTTGTCCATGCGCCAATCCTTGGCCAATTCGACACAGGCCCGCGCCAATTGTCCCGGCGCCGACTCAAGCTTCTTTTCCAGCCGCTCCAACAGGGTGAATGCATCCGCCGTCGATCCGGCGAAACCGACCACCACATCATGTCCGCCGGGGCTCAGCCGCCGCACCTTGCGCGCCGTGCCCTTCATCACCGTCTGGCCGACGCTGACCTGACCGTCGCCGGCGACCACCACCTTGCCGCCGCGCCGCACCGCCAGAATGGTGGTGCCGTGCCAGCCGGGGAATTTCTCATCGGACATGCGTTCGCTCCCGCTTGTGTCTCGGGGGTCAGATATGACCGGCACCCGGCTTTCGCAACCCGCCCCTTTCGCAGGCCCCTTCCAGCCGCTAGCCTGCGCCGCATGAGCCATGCCCCCATTCTGCGCATCTATCTGCACGGCAATATGCTGGACACCTCGCGCGCGGGGACATTCAATTTCATGAATGTGCTGAAAGCCGCGGTCGAGGGTGCCGGATGGCAGGTCGAATACCACGAAACCGGCCCGCAATCCCGCCGCCAGGCCCCGCGCCGGGACGGCTATGCCCTGTTTCATATGGAATCGCCCACCCATGACCGCGCGCTGACCTTTCGCCGCGCCTATCACTATCCGTTCTGGCAGATCGAGCCGGTCCAGCAACGCTGGCGCTTTCGCGTCGCGCGCCGTGCCTTTGACCCGCAAAGCGTCGACGCCACGGCGGCCCGCAACTTTGCCGACCAATTGCGCAAACGCGTGCTGCCCGGCCCGGCACCGCGACGCGGCGAAACCATTCTGGTCCCGCTACAGGGGCATATCCGCCGCTGCCGGTCGTTCCAAAGCATGAGCCCGCTCGACATGCTCGATGCCGCCGCCGCCACCGGTCGGCCGGTGGTGGCGACCCTGCATCCCCGGGAAAGCTATGATACCGGCGATCTGAAGGCGCTGGACCGGCTGGTCGCGCGCCATCCGAACCTTGTCCTTGGCGGCGATACCGCATCCATCCTGCGCGACTGCGCCTTTGTGGTGACGCAAAACAGCGCCGTGGCCTTTGACGGCTATCTCTTGGGCAAGCCCGCCGTGCTTTTCGCCCAAATCGATTTTCATCATATCGGGCTAAGCGCCGCCCGGCTGGGCGCGGCACAGGCGCTCGCGCAGGTGGAAACCCATGCGCCGGATTTCGACCGCTATCTCTACTGGTTTTTGCAAGACATGGCGATCAACGCCTCGCGCCCCGAGGCGGGCCAGCGCATCCTTGCGGCCATGCAAAAGGGCGGCTGGCCGATCTGAGCCGCCGCCCCCGCAATATCGCCAAACCGGCCCGAAATCAGATCGCGTCGTCGATCCAGGCTTTCAGCGCGGCCTTGGGCGCGGCGCCGATCTTGTTCGACACAACCTGACCGTCCTTGAACAGGAACAGCGCCGGAATGCCGCGCACGCCCAGCTGGGCCGGGCTTTCGGGGTTCTCGTCCACGTTCACCTTGACGATCTTGACCTTGTCGCCATATTCGGCGGCCAGTTCTTCCAGCGCCGGACCGATCTGGCGGCAGGGGCCACACCATTCGGCCCAGAAATCGACCACAACCGGGGTGGCGGACTGGCGGACTTCGCTGTCAAATGTAGCGTCGGAAACGGCTTGCGTGGCCATGAAATTCTCCTGCGATGCGCCGGATCATGCCGGCAGGAACGTCCCCAAACAGCTAGGTACCCGATCCGGCCGGGTCAAGACCCGCCATCACCCCGTCCAGAACAGCGTCCGGCAAGCCCATGACGCTGCGCGTGGCCGTCCACAGAACCGCGACCTCGATCCGGCGCTCGGGCCAAAGCTGGCGCAGCGCCGCGCGATAGGCCGCCATCTGGCGCAGAATGCCCAGGGGCACATCCTCGGCCCGCGCGGGCACATCGCGGTTCGATTTGTAATCGACGGCCAGCACGCGGTCCTGCGCGATCACCAACCGGTCGATCTGTCCGCTCAGCGGCACCCCCCCGAACCACGGCACGGCCAGCCGCAATTCGGCCATGACCTCGGCCCCCTCGGGCAGGTCAAAGACCTCGGCCAGCGCCGGCGCGGTCAGCACCTCGCGCGCCTCGTCCAAAAGCCCGGCCAGCGTGGCGGGTTCGGGCAGGCCGCCCTCGGCATCGGCCAGCACGTCGCGGGCGACGGTCGGCCAATCGGCGGGATCGCGGCCCGGCAGATGTTCCAAAAGCAGATGCAGCCTTGTCCCGAACAGCATCGCCGCCTCGGCATCGCCATCGCCGCCCGCGACGACCTTGGCCCCGCCCAGCGAGGTCGCCGCCACCGCGCGGCGCTTTTCCGGCATGGGCGGCGGCGCCGCGTTCAGCCAGCCCGGCGCGGCAAGGTGCGCGGGCGCGGCGCGGGTCCCCTCGGGCGCGGCCTCGGGCCATTGGCCATGGCTCAGCCGCCGGATCTCGCTGCCCCAGGGCGCGGGGATACGCGTCTCGTCCAGATCGCTGCGGCCGAAACCCGCCTCGACCATCGCATGCCAGCTGTCTTCCTCCGCGCCGGTTTCGCCGGCCGCGGCAACGATCAGCCAGCTTTCGGCCCGGGTCAGGCCGACGTAAAGCAGGCGCTTTCGTTCCTGCAACTGGCGCGCGGTCTGATCGGAGGCCAGCTCGGCGACCGGATCGGGGCGTTCCTCTTTGCGGCCGCGCCAAAGCGCGGTGCCATCGGGGGCGATCAGCATCTGACCTTCGCGCGGCGACTGGCGTTTGGCGCTGTCGGGCATAATGACGATGGGGCTTTCCAACCCCTTTGAGCCGTGGACCGTCATCACCCGGATCAGCCCTTCGCCATCCTCGCCGGCCGATCCGGCCTGGCGGCGGACCTCGACATCGTCGCCGCTGAGCCAGACCAGAAAACCGGTCAGCGAAGGGGTCTCGCCGGATTCATAGCTCAGCGCCTGGGACAGCAATTCGTCGATGCCGTCCTGTGCCTCGGCGCCCAGCCGCGCCAAGAGCCGCGCGCGCCCGTCATGGCGGATCAACAGCCGCTGGATCAGGTCATAGGGCCGCATGAAGCCGGTCTGCCCCATCAGGTCCGACAACAGATCGACCGCCGCGCGATGGTTGGAATCGCGCAGCCGCCGCCACAGATATTCCCCGCGCTTGCGCCCCGCCGCCAGGTGGTAAAGCTGTTCTTCGGTCAATCCGAACAGCGGCGAACGCAGGGCCGCCGCCAGCGACAGGTCGTCCTCGGGCGTAGCAAGGGTCGACAGCACGGCGCGGATGTCGCGCACCGCCATTTCGCCCGCCAGCTTTAGCCGGTCGGCCCCCGCCACCGGCAGGCCGGCCGATTTCAGCGCCGCGATGATTTCGGCAAACAGGTCCGAGCGGCGCTGCACAAGGATCAGCACGTCACCGGCCCGGATGCGCCGCACCTCGCCGCGCTTGGCATCAAAAATCGGGCCGCCTAGCATGTCGCCGACCGCATTGGCGATGGCGCGGGCCAGCTGCGTGATTTCCGAATTTTCGGCCGGGCGATCGACGGGATCGGTCCAGTCGCCGGGCTCGGGCTTGTCGGGTTTGGGGATCGCGGGCCACAGATCGACCCGGCCCGGCATGTCGGTGCGGAACGCCCGATGCCGGGGCGGATCGCCAAGACCCCGCGCCGCGTCGCCCGCGAAGACCTGATCGACCAGCGACAGGATCGCGGTCGAGGACCGGAAGCTGTGGCGCAGTTCCAGCACCTGCATCGGGTTCTGGATCGCGGCAAAAGCCTCGGCAAAGCCGGCGCGGCGGGCCTCGAACACGGCGATATCGGCGCCCTGAAAGGAATAGATCGACTGTTTCGGATCGCCCACCACGAACAGGCTGCGCGCGCCCGTGCGCCCATCGTCGCGGGCGCCATGACCCGAGGTGAATTCATCGGTCAGCCGTTCGATCACCCGCCATTGCGCGGGGCTCGTGTCCTGGGCCTCATCGACAAGGATATGATCGATGCCGCCATCCAGCCGGAACAGCACCCATTGCGCCATGCTGTTTTCCGACAAAAGCCGCGCCGTGCGGTCAATCAGATCGTCGAAATCCAGCCAGCCCTGCGCCGCCTTGGCGGCACGGTAACGGTTCAGGAATTCATGCCCGAAACGGTGCAGCGCCGCCGTCTTTTCGGCATGATCCAGCGCCAGACGGCGGGGACGGGCGGATTCCACCCGCTCCATCAGGATGGCCAGATCGTCGATCAGCCCGGCGGCCGGACCCTGACGGACGGCTTTGGCCGGAAAGCTGTCATATTTGGCGCTAAAGGGGACTTTGGCTCCGGCGCCGGTCAAAAGCACGTCTTCCAGAATGACCAGCTCGGGCAGGCCGGGGTGCGTCCAGTCGCCGGCGGCAAGCTTGGCCGCCGCCTTCTGGTCGTTCGCGCCGCTTTTCAACAGATGCGGGATCAGCGCCGCGATGACCAGCGCGCCATCCGAAAAGGTCTGCGCCAAAAGATCGTCCAGCGCGGCGTCCGGGGCCAGACCCGAAGCGGCCCAGAGCCGGCCCCGATCAAGCGGCGTTTCAAAACCGCGCAGACCGGACAGGAATTCGTCAAGCCGTTCGCCCGAATGCAGCAACAGCAGATCGTCCAGAACGGGCGCCTCGGTCCGGGCCATTTCCTCGATGATCTCGGCACGGATCAGGGCGGCGCTGCGGTCGTCAAGCTCGGTAAAGCCGTGGGGAACACCGGCCTCGATGGGGAAACGCCGCAAGACGCCCGCGCAAAAGCTGTGGATCGTCTGGACTTTCAGGCCGCCGGGCGTCTCGATGGCGCGGGCAAACAGGCGCCGCGCGGCGCGCAGATCGGGGGCCGCGCCCGTATCCTCGCCCAGCCGGGCCAGCTCGGCGCGCAGATCGGGTTCAGAGAGCATCGCCCATTGCCCCAGCCGCGCCAAAAGCCGGTTCTGCATCTCAGTCGCGGCGGCCTTGGTATAGGTCAGGCACAGGATCTTTTCGGGCGCGGTCCCGGCCAGCAAAAGCCGCGCCACCCGGTCGGTCAGCACCCGCGTCTTGCCCGAGCCGGCATTCGCCGTCAGCCAGGTCGAGCGCCCGGGATCCGCCGCCCGGACCTGTGCCAGCGTCGCCTCATCCATCGCCGAACCTTTCGGGTTTCGCGGGCTGGGTCAGGTCCCATTCGCCGAACCGCGACAGGTGGTCGTAATCGCCGGCATGATCGGTCCGTTCCATCGCAAGGCGGGCGGTAAAGCCACGTTCGCCGCGCAGATAGCGCCCGATCAGATCGACGAAACCCGCCCAGGTGTCCTGTGCGAATCCGGGGCCGAAATCGCGGCTATGGGTTTTCCCCTCTTCGCCCAGCTGGATATAGCTGATGCCGGCCACATCGGCGCGGCCCAGCGCGCGAAAGGCGCCCTGTTCGACCATCGCCGCCTCAAGCGGCAATTGCTTGTCGAAATGCGCGATCTGCTTGTCGGTCGGCGGCTTGCCGGATTTGTAGTCGTAAACCTGAACCCGGCCGTCGGTCAAAAGGTCCAGCCGGTCGGGTTTGGCGGTCAGACGGAAATCGGCGCCGGGCACCGACAGTTCGGCGCGATCCTCGATCACGGCGGGGCGGCCCTGGGCCAGCCGCGCCACCTCATCGGCGATCAGCCGGTCGGCCACGCCCGCGATCCGCGCCCGCCAGAACAGCCGGGCCGAGGGCCAGGGCACATCCTCATCCAGCACCTGCCGGGTGATCGCCAGAAGCCGCGCCTTCATCGCATCCGGCGCCTCGGGCAGGTCGGGCAGACCGCGCAGGAAAATATCCATGATCCGGTGCAGGGTATTGCCACGCTCGGCCGCGTCGGGTTCGGGACGCAGCGGGTCCAGCGCGCGCAGCCCCAGCACACGGCGGGCATAGACCGCATAGGGGTCGCGGATCAGGTTGCGCACCTCGGTCACCGACATCTGTCGCAAGGCCGGCGCGGGCGGGATCGGCGAGGGGCGCGGCGCCGGCGAAAGCGCCATCCGGGGCCGCGCCTGCAACGCCGCCAGATCCAGCCAACGCTGTCCGCGCGCGCGCATCTGCGCCAAGGCCTGCGGACCCTGCTGATCGGGCAATCCGCCCAACAGGTTCACCAGCCGGTTCAGCCAGCGCGACGGGATCGTCTCGGCCTCGGCATCGCGGCGGGCGCGGCTCAGCACGACCTGCGCGGCGCCCACGGCCTGTTGAAAGTCATGCGCGGCAAGCCCGACCCGGCGTTCCGGCAGGGTCAGCCCGGCAGCCAGCCGCATCGGCCGCGACAGCCACGGATCCGGGGGCAGGGCCTGCGGCCAGCCGCCTTCGTTCAGCCCGGCAAGAATGACCAGCCCGGCGGCATCGCCCACGGCCTCGGTCCGGGCCTCGCGCGGGCCGCGAAAGCGGACCAGCGGATGGGCGGCCACGTCCTGACGCACCGCCTGTCCCTGCAATTCGCCATGCAACAGGTCACGAAATTCGTCGGGGCGCAGGTCGTGGCCCCGATCGGCATGGGCGGCCAGATGGTCCAGCACGCCCCGCGCCAACCCGCCCGAGGCCTTGGCCCACAGCTCGGATGCATCCGCATCGCCACCCGGCCCGGCCGCCAGCGCCTCGGCCAGCGCGCGCAGATCCGCGAGCCGCGCGCGCAGCGGGCGCGGGCCGCGATCCTCGGCCAAAGGCAGGATCCGGTCCAGCAGACCGGCCAGCCACAGCGCCCAGGGCTTGCTTTTCTCATCCCCCCGGTCGGCCAGATCGCGCAGGGCGGCGCCATCGGGAAAGACCGGACCATGCGCGCGCAGATGCAGTTCCAGATCGCGCGTATGGCGGTTGTGTTCGCGCCGGTAATCGCGGCCCAGCCCGGTCGACGTGACCGGGTGTTTCAACAGCACCAGCACCGCGTCCAAAGTCAGCGCCCGCCCGTAAAGATCGGCGATATGGCGCAGAAACAGGCCCGGCGCGGTCAGGGGCAGCGGCTGACCGGCGGAATCGTCGGGAATGATGCCCCAGCGGTCCAGCGCCGATTGCACCCGCCGCGTCAGCATGCGGTCGGCCGCGATCAGGGTGACGGGCCGCGCCTCTTCCACCGCCTCGCGGATGATCAGCGCGATGGCCTCGGCCTCTTCGCCGGGCTTTTCGGCCTCGATCAGGGTCAGACCCTCGGTCGCGGGGATCAGCGGGCCAAGGCGCGGCCCTTCTTCGATCCACTGATCGGTGACCGGCGCCGGCCGCAGCGCCAGCGATATCAGCCGGTTGCGCGCCGGGTCGGGCGCCGCATCCGCCACCCAGTCGGCGGGCGGCCCAAATTCGGCCAAAAGCGGCGCATAGCGGGCCTGGGGGTGATCCTCGGCCCGGGCGTCCAGACCGTCCCAGACCGCCTGTGGCATGTCCGGGTCATAGCCCGGCAGCACCACCGCGCCCATGGGCAGGCGCGCGACGGCGCGGATGAAATCCCGCGTCGCCCCGTGCGATCCGGTCGAGCCTGCGACGATCACCGGCCCATCGGGCAGCGCCTCGCCCCGCGCCCAGCGCGCGGCCAGCGCCTCGGCCTCGGCGCGCTGGCGGGCTTCGCGGTCCTGGGGCGGGTCGGTCAGGTAATAGCCCGCGGCGATTTTCAGAAAAGCCAGCGCGCGCGCCCAATGCTGGGCGTGATCGCGGGCGTCGATGGCATCGAGCGCGGTGACATCCAGCCCCTCAAGCTGCATCTCGGCCATCAGCCCGGCCAGCGAGGCCGCCAGTTCCGGCACCGACTGTCCCTGCGCCAGATCGGGATCGGCGCGCAGCGCGGCATCGATCAGCCGGCCCAGCTCCAGCCGCCGGGCAAGGGCCGGGGTGGCCGCCCCGCCGCCCAGATCGGCGATCAGCCGCAATTGCGGCAGGATCAGCGGGCCGCGCCAGATCAGCGCCTCGCGCAGCGCCATCAGCGACTGGCCGGAATTGGCATAGACTGTCACGCGGGCCATGTCCTGGGGTAGCCTGCCGCGCATCCGGGCGATCAACCCATCGGCGAAAGCCCCGGCAAAATCGGCCCCGCAAGGCAGCGCGAAAAGGCCGTTTTGCCAATCAGCCATCCAGCAATGCCTCGGCCAGCGGGATACAGTCGGGGCGCCCGACATCGCACCATTCGCCCGCGTGGATCAGGCCATGGGCGCGGCCCTCGGCGATCATCAGATCCCAAAGCCGGTTCAGCGAAAACACCTCGTCCCCGATCCCGGCCAGCCGGTCGGTGCGGATGATCTGTGCCCCGCCATAGACCAATTCACCCTTGCGGATCAGGCGGCCCGCCTGATCCAGGCTGAAATCGCCGCCACCCTTGCGACCATGCGTATGCGCCAGCGGCACCAGCCGCAAAAGCGCATCCATCCGGTCGTCCCAGGCCGCAAGCAGCGCCGCAAGCGGGTTCGGCCCGGTCCAGATCACATCCGGGTTCATTGTGATCACAGGCCCCGGCCCCAAGAGCGGCAGCGCCTTGCGCAGCCCCCCGCCGGTTTCCAGCAAAAGGTCGGATTCGTCGGAAATGGTTATATCCGGTCCGGTCGCCAGTCCGGCGATGTGATCACGGATCTGACCACCCAGATGATGGATGTTGACGACCACCCGGTCCAGCCCGGCCCCGCGCCCCAGATCCAGCGCCCGGTCCAGCAGCGTCCGGTCGCCCACCCGGATCAGCGGCTTGGGCGTCACATCGGTCAGGGGCGCCATGCGCGTGCCCTTGCCCGCGGCAAAGATCATCAAAGGCAGGCTCATGCTTGCGCGATCCTGTCGGTCACCCGGGCCGAGGGGGCGGGCACCCCCTCAAGCGCGGCGACCAGCGGCGCCAGCGCCGGATGGGTCAGGTTGCGCTGAATGGCGTCCCAGACGCGCGGCATGAAGGCCAGATAGCGCCGCTTGCCGTCGCGCTGCGCCAGCCGGGTGAAAATCCCCATGATCCGCAGGCTGCGCTGTGCGCCCAAAAGCGCATAGGCGGCGCGGAAACGGTCGCCATCGACCCCGGTCGCGGCGATATAACGGGCGATCTCGGCCGCCTCGATGGCGGGGTCGACATCGCGGCGCGCATCCTGCAACCCCGAGACCAGATCATAGGCCGGATGCACGGCCACCGCGTCCTGAAAATCCAGCAGGCCCAGCGGCGCGTCCCCGCGCCAGACAAGGTTCTCGGCATGGAAATCGCGCAGGCCAAGAACGGCGGGCATGTCCTCGGCCAGTTCGGCATGCAGCGCCTCGATGATGGCGGCCACATCCGCGCCCTTGCCGGGCGCGCCGGCGGCGGCGGGGTAATATTCGGCGAAAAGCCCGACCTGACGCGCCAGCTCTGGTCCGTCCAGCCGCAGCACCCAATCGGGCGGCGCATGGCCGTGCAGTTCGATCAGAAGGTCGGTCATGCGGCCATAAATCCGGGGCGCCAGCGCCGGCTCGGCCGCCAGCACGCGCGCCACCAGATCGTCGCCCAGATCCTCAAGCAGCAAAAGCCCTTCGACCTGATCGGCGGCGATGATTTCGGGCGCGTGCAGATCGCGGTGGCGCAGCCATTGCGTCATCGCCACATAGCTGTCGGTCGTGCCCGGTGCCGCATCCATCAGGACCGCGCTGCGATCACCGCCCTGCAGCCGGAAATAGCGCCGCGACGAGGCATCGCCCGCCAGCGGAATCAGCCGCGCCTCGGCCCATTGCGCGCGATGGATCAGCCGCGCAATGGCGGGCAGGCGGGCCATGACGCCCCAGCGCGCATCCGACCCCGAAAGCGCGATCCGGCGCAGATCGGGAAAGCCGGCGATGGGCTCAAGCCCAAGGATCAGCGGATCGGACAGCGGACCGCCATGATCGGGCCATTCGATCAGGACGATGCTGTCGCGCATCGCCTCGTCCAGACCCAGCTCGACCAGCTCGTCGGGATGGCTCAGGCGATACAGGTCCGCATGCCAGATTTCGGTGCCCATCGGGTCGTCATAGGTCTGAACCAGGGTAAAGGTCGGGCTGGGCACGTCCTCGGCGGCCGCGCCCTGACGCGCACGGATAAAGGCGCGGGCGAAATGGGTCTTGCCGGCGCCGACCGCGCCTTGCAGCGCGATCACGTCACCGGGTTTCAAAACCGCCGCCATCACCCGCGCCAGACAGGCGGTCAGATCGGCATCGGCATGATCAAGCGTCGCAAGCAGGGTCATGGCACGAATTTATGCCCCCAAAGGGTCAAAGTCCAAGCACATCGGCCATGTCATATTCGCCCGGCCCCTTGTCCTGTCCCCACAGCGCCGCCCGCAACGCGCCGCGCGCGAAAATGGCCCGGTCGGTGGCGACATGGCGCAGGATCACGCGTTCCCCCGCCGTAGCAAAGATCACGTCATGTTCGCCGACGATATCGCCGCCGCGAATGGCGGAAAATCCGATGCTGCCCGTCTCGCGCGCGCCGGTGATGCCTTCGCGGGCGGGGGTGCGCAGATCGTCAAGGCTGTGGCCGCGCCCCTCGGCCGCGGCCTCGCCCAGCATCAGGGCGGTGCCCGACGGCGCATCCACCTTGCGGCTGTGATGGGCCTCGACCACCTCGATATCCCAATCCTCACCCAGGGCGGCGGCGACCTTGCGGGTCAGCCCGACCAACAGGTTGACGCCAAGGCTCATATTGCCGGCGCGGATGATCGGGGCGTGGCGGGCGGCGGCCTTGATCTTGGCCAGATCGCCGGGTTCCAGCCCGGTGGTGCCGATCACATGCACGGCGCGGGCCTGTGCGGCCAGTTCGGCGAATGCGACGGTGGCCGCCGGGCTGGTGAAATCGATCACCGCCTGCGCCCCGGCAATCGCCCCGACCGCGTCATCGGTCACGGTGATGCCAAGGGCGGCGCCGCCCATCGCCTCGCCCAGATCGCGGCCGATCCAGGGATTGCCCGGCCGCTCGATCACGCCGACGAGACGCGCCTGATCCGAGGCCAGAACCGTGCGCACCAGCATCTGTCCCATGCGGCCCGACGCGCCCGTGATGACGATTCCCGGCTTTTCCATGTTCAAACCCCTGCATTCCCGGCTTTGCCCCCTCTGTAGCCCGTTGCGGCGCGGGCCGCGACCCCCTACATCTGCGGCCATGGCACAGAACCGCTTTCATTCCGGCACCGGCCCCTCGCAGCGACAGCTGCGCGTGGGGGAACTGATCCGCCGCACCCTGTCCGACGTGCTTTTGCGCGCCGATGTCCATGACCCCGACCTGAACCGCCATTCGATCACGGTGGGCGAGGTGCGCACCTCGC
>RRZU012228459.1_pt1 | contig 21686 bp, 26 predicted proteins | sample 2165561 | NCBI WGS metagenome assembly RRZU01 (sample SAMN10456909, study PRJNA506462) | wastewater metagenome | isolation source: wastewater sludge | place: USA: Moscow, Idaho | reverse complement strand
TAATTCTTTCTTCTCATTAAAATAAAATTGTGGGTGCCAATCAGCAATATAACCATTAGAAGTAGAATATTTAAAGCTTCCCAGCCTGAAATATAATCATTTGCAGACATATATTAACTCCTTTTATTTTTTATATTCTATCGTAATTATGAATTAATATTATTAAGTATTAATAAATACTATTTAATATTATAAATTATCTTTTATAAAATCTTTTAAATATTGATGAAATTGATTTTTTAGTTCTTGATTATCTTTAATCATAGTTTTTATAATGTTTAATGTTTTTTTAATATCATTTGGAAAATTAATTCCAAAATCTTCTTTATCAAAATCTATAAATATTTCATTATAAATTCCAAGCTCTCTACATCTTTTTTTTATTGCCATAATAGAGTTGTTTTTTTTCCATTTTGATATCGCTTGTTGAGATATCTCAAGTTTAGTTGCAAGTTCATGCATACTAAATACATTAAAATAAGCCATTAGCTTATTTATAAGAATTTCAGAATTCAAATTTGACCCCAATAAAAATAATAAGTATCATTTCAAGATTATATATTTTCATTATATCCCTCTTATTTAAATTTTTCATATTTTAACTGTAATGAACAGTTATTAAGTCAACAAGTTCATCAATTAGCTTATCAACATTTTTATATTTAATATTTTGTTCAAATTTACCTTTTATATCATCTTTTTTACTATTTTCATCTACTAACTTTCTCATAAGAGTAGTTTTTGGAAGAAATAGAGTAGGAAATCTTACAAATCCATTTACTTCTATATGTTCTTGAAATTCTTTTATTTTGTCATCTCTAGTTGTTTTATCCACAATAAAAGCTCCATTTAAAATGAATATGATTTTAGCTTTTATATTGTTTTTCAAAATATAGTGAGCTGTTCTCATGCTTTCAGAAATACTTTCATAATCATCAAAAGAGGGGATAATATAAAAATCACTTTTTAAATCAACTAACCTCTCATCAAAATATCCTCCCAAGTCACAAATTAAATAATTTGATTTTGTTCTTATTGTTTGTTCTGTAATTTTATCTCTCAAAATTAAACTGTCATCATTTCTAATAATAGATTTATTTTCAGGAATATTAATTGTTGAAACTACATTATAAGCTTCACTATCTCTTTTTTTATCAAAATTTAAAATAGTAGTATTTAGTTTTTCAGCTAATAATCTTGCAATTGAGCTTTTCCCACCACTTCTAAAATTTGCTGTTGTAATAAGTAACATTTCTTTTCCTTTTATTTGATATTTATTAATATTTTTTAGTATTAATGAGTTGGTTAAGAACCATGATTTTAAAATATTTATAAATGCTTAATAGTATTAATAAACATTAATTAATATTTGTAATTTAATTTTGGTCAAAAAAAATATAGCACCAAGATTCATCCTTGGTACTACATTTATACTATTTTTTAAGACGGTACAAATAAATTCTGTTTTATTCTTTTCCGTTATTATCTTTCAGCTTCTATGCTTTTCCTCTCTTTTAATTTAAATGGTTTTTTATCTGAAATATCATGACCTGGTTTCTCATTTAAATCTTTTTTAATTTCAGATATTTTATTTAATTCCCATTCTTCTATTTTTTGAGGGAAATGGTATTTTTCTAGAAGCTCTTTTGCTTCATTATGATTTAGTTTATTCCAAGTTTGAACACCTTTATCATCTATATTTAAATGTTTGATTTCAGAAAGATCACTGTTTGCCATTAGATAGTTTGATTTTAAATTTGATTCAAAAAAAGCTGATTGAAGAGTGATAAATTTTGGATAATGATTTTCTAGTTGAGTTTGATATTCTTTTAAAATTGGAAAATCTTCATTTTTAGTAAAATTATAATCTAAGGATATATCTTGTGTTTTATAGGAATTTTCAAGCTCTTTTAGTGAGCCCTTGTTATTCTTTAAATCATCAATAGTTATAAATTCTGAATCAAACCCTCTTTTAAAAAGGTCATTTTTACTAATATCTAAAGCTTTTTTGTACTCAAGATCTGATATGTCTTTATTGTTGAGCTCTTTATTTGAAAGATCTTGTAAAAATTTGTAATCATCAATACTTTTATTAAAAATATTATCTTTCCAATTAGGAACATTATAATTGATTGAAAATTCATGAGTTATATTTTTTTCTAAAGCTTTATCAATATATCTCTCTTTCACAAAATCAACAATTTTAAAGCTATCTTTAACTGCTTCATAAATTTCCGTTTTTTTATCTTCTAAATCTTTTGTCCAGCTATCTATATAACTTTGATGGTTACCTAAATTATAATCCATTCCTAGCTCTTTTGCTTGTAAAAAACTATAAATTTCAGCTCTTAATTCTTCTTTTGCATATGCAGGAGTACCAAAAGAATTTGCTAAATCTCTATTTAGTCTTGATTTATGTCCTGTTGAGTGTCCTAGTTCGTGAAAAGCTGTACTGTAATAAGCTTCAGCACTTGTAAATTGTTCTTTCAATGGTAGTACAATTTCATCATTTGAGGAGTCATAATATGCTCTTGTTTGATAAAGATGTTTTATTTTTACATCATTTATATTGTCTAGAACTTTTTGGCACTCTTCATTTGAGATAAAATCTTTTTTCTCAAAATTATTATCTTTGTACAAAGCTTTAAACTTATCCATATTAATATCTTTTATTTGAGCTATATTAAAAACATTAGAGCCTTTAAATATCAAATCAATTTTCTTTTCTCTGTTTGAATCTACTAATAATTGTTTAGATTTATTATCTAAAGTTTTATCACTTAATATTTTTTTCTCTTTTTTTTCAATATCTTCTTGTGTTCTAACTTTTCTCTCAAAATATACAATATCTGTAGATTTACTACCTTTTTCAACAAAACCACCTAGATCTTTTATCTGCTTAAATGTAAGCCAAGAATTATCTTTATAATTTTTTTCAATCCTAATTAAATCAAGCATAAATGCATTCATACCTTGATATATTGTTCCAGTTACAGGATTATGCGCTTGATATTTAAAATCATCTGCTTTCCACTCTTTTAACCAAGGAGCTGTTCCATTTTTAATAGCTTCATAGAATATATCAGCTGTTTTTTCTATGTGTTCTTCATATTTCATCACTAGGTACCTCAGTGTATATATCTATATCATCTTCATTTTCTAATTCCTGATACATTCTTTTAAAATCCTCTTCAGATTCTAATTCAATGATCTTTTCATCTATTTCTAAATTTTCATTATTTTCCATTTTCATTTCCTAGATATTTTTTATTAATTTTGCTTGATAATATTTTGTTTGTAGATATTTTTCATATTTATCAATATAACCATTTTTAAAACCATTTATAAAAGAGCCGGTATTGTAAGCACTTAGTGCTTCTTTGACTCTTTTTATTTTACTTTTTAATACATCTGTTTTTAAATAAAAGTTGTAAAAAACTGTACTTGCAAGATATATGTTTTTGCAAGGATCTAAAGCTTCATCTAAATTTGTGTCAAGTCTTTTAAAATTATCACTATTTAGTTGCATATAACCAACATCAATACTAAAACCTTGATTGATATAATTCACTGCAATTTTTTTAGCTTCATCTTTTGTTTTTGGATTAAAAGATATGTAGCTTTTTCCATCTTTATTTACATTAATTGCAAAAGGTTTTTTTGCACTCTCATTTTTAATAATTGCTTGCACTACATTTGTTGAAACATTTATGTTTTTACAGTTTTCAATAAATAGTTGATCTATCATCATCTCTCCAAATTTTTTGTGTTGGTTGTTTTATGTTTTAAGGTAAATACTTTTTTATTTCTACAATGCATTTCTGCTAAAAAATCTGTCATATCAAAGCCTTTAAAGAGATTTAGATTATATTTTTTAGCTTCATTTTCCCGATCCCAGGACTTTACACTTTTAGTAATACCTTTTAATTGATCTACTATTTTTTCTGTTCCTTTTTTTCCAGCATCATCATAATCATAAGCAACTATAATTTTCAGATTTGAAAATAGATTTAAATGCTCTTTTTGTATATCGCTATTTTCTGCGCCTAAAGTTATTGCTCTATAACCATTCCCTAGCATATTTAACGTGTCTTTTTCTCCAGCACATAGATATATTTCAGCATCCTTGTCTTTTTGGTACTGTTTTAAATCTGTAATATTAAAAATAGTTCTTTTCCTACCTTTACTAAGTAAAACTTTAGGAAGTTTAATTTCTTTATCATCTTCATCTAAAAAAGGTTTTGGATTTTTATTGTATTTCCAAAAAGTTATAATGTTTTCATTTTCATCAATAATTGGCATAATTAATCTATCTGATTGTTTTATATATCCAATTTGATACTTTAAAGCTAATTCTTTTTGTTTTGTAAAGCACATAGATGGTAGAGCTTCATTCAATAATTCTCTAAATCTATCAAAGTTTTCCACTCTTTGATTTTTAAATTCTTCAACAAAATCTTTTGAAATAAATTCACTTTTTACATGATTATTTGTCATTTTTTCTTTTGAAAAATCTATTTGAATAGGAAGATTTAAAAGAGTATAAGCTTGATCTTTTAATTCGTTAAATTTTAAAGTTGGATTAATAAGTTGTAAAAAATCTATAATATCCCCATGATTTTTTGTGTAATTATTAAAAGGACTGGCAGTCCAACAATGAATAGAACCTTTTTCATTTATTTTCATGTCAGGAGTGTTTGAACTATTCCAATGAAAACTACCATTTTTAAATACTTCAAAACCAAGTGATGAAATAGCATTCATCACTTGTTCTTTTGTTGCTTTAAGTGCCATTATCTTACAAAATCATTATGGCTTCTAATCTTTTGTCTAGGTTTAAAAGCTCTTAGTTTTTGGTGATTTGGAGGGATATTTGTTTTCTCTGGATTAATCTCTTTTTTGCTCTTTTTTTTCATAATTAAACCTTTGTTTATTATCTTTCTATATCTTTATCTACTTTTTTGTCTTTAGCTAGATATAGTTTTTTTTTACTAGATTCATTCTGTTGATTTTCCACTTCTTTACTATTTTTATATAACTCATTATTTGCTTGTATTCGGTAACCATCTTTACTTAAAATAACAGTATGTCTTTCATTTGTTGAGCTCTCTTTATCAATTAACTCTTGTTTTATTTCATCATTTTTCAAAGTTATTCTTGCACTTAGATATGATGATTTTTCAGTAGATGTAATATTGATGCTATCAACTAACTCTTTTGAATTATTATTATCATTTAGTACATGGTAATAAGTTCCATTTTCCTTATCTACTTTATTAAAATTAATATATTTAGATTCATCTTTCGGATCTTCCATAGATTTTAAAACAATATTATTATTCTCATCTTTATTTACAAAAAAATTCTGGTAACCATTTTTTGTGTTTAATGATAAAGAAACAGCACCTCTTTTGGTATCAGCTACAGTTCCTGCTTCTCTTACAATATCAGTTAAAGCAGTTTGTTTTGTTCTATCTAAAAGATTTCCTTCTTTGTCTTGATATTTTAAAGAGTTATTTACTTTCACCGCTAGTTGTGGTTTTTCACTTGTTGTTAATTCTAAAAATGCCATTTTTGCTCCTTTTAGCAATATTTTGTAAGAGATTGATTTAAGTAAACTCACTATTGGATAAATTTTTTGGCTCAATTTTTTATACACCAAAAATATAGGCATAAAAAAAGGAAAAGCTATAAAACTTTTCCTTGATTACTAATATTTTAAATAGTTAGACTATTTGCTCCAAATCCAACAATTTTTATTTATTGGATTATTTTTATATTTTACATATTCTTTAAAGCTAACTCTTGCATATTCTGATTGTTCTGTAGAAGTTAGTTTTTTATACTCTGGATAAGAAATAGATTTTTCAGCTACTTTTTCATAACCATTTTTCCAATCTTCTTCTAAATACCATTTCTTTGGATCACAAGTATAAATAGGATTTATGTTTGTATACACACTGCTTGCTAATGCTTTGCAAGATTGATTTAAAGTAGGTGAGATTTGGTAAAAAATTTGATAGTTAAAAGAGTATTCATCATTATTTGAATTATTTCTACTTTTAATAGCTACATTTAATTCATCTAAATCACAACCACTTTTTAAATTTTTAATTATGTTATCTCTTAGATTTGTAAATTCTCTATCCTTCTCACCTTCATCTCCAATTGGACATAGTTTTAGAAAATTGCCTCTAGCTTTTAGTGTATCGCTCCATTTTTTATGACTAATTGAAAAATATCTATTTAATGATGGATTGCACTCTTTAGGTCTTGTATTGCTACTTAAACATAAAATTGCTTCACAAGATAGTTTTGTATCCCCTGTTAAGATTTCATTTGAATATAAAAAAGAACTATTTATAAAAATAGCTCCTAAAACTGTTAATTTTTTCAGCATTTGATTCTCCTATTTATCTATTTTTTGGATTGGAATTTCTATGCTTGTTTCATTTAATTGAATCATTTTTTCCCAATCTTTATAATTTGGTTTTTTAATATTTTTCATATGTGAAGATATTTTTCTAAATTTATTTATGAAATATTCATCATTGTAGTAAAATGCTTTATTGCAAATAATCGGTTTTGACCCCTTTAACATCAGTAAAGCTTTGTTTGATGGAAGTTCAATTAGTTCTTGAGGAAGCATCAAAGCTCTTCTTTGTTCACTAAGACTATGAGAAGAACTTCCTCCCTCAAGTAATGCTCCATGATTAAAAGATCTTGATTTTACTTCGACTGTTGTATCACCTAATCTTTTACTAATTTTCTCTGCTTCTTCAAATTCACTTGGAGTGTAATAAATTTTTGCACCCATATTCTGTAATAAAGTACTCGCTCCATCTTTTCCATAACCATCTGGAATAGCAGCTTCTAATTGACTAATTGCTTGAAATATCATCATTATTCTTAGATGATAACCAGATATATATGAAACTCCCTTTTTAAGAATTGGCATGTTTCCAATACTTGTAAATTCATCCATTAAAAGTAAACAACTGTATATTAAATCTGGATTATTTTGAGGTAATTCTTTTGTATTTACATTTATTAGTTGAGAAAAGAATATATTTAATATAGGTCTAGAAATTGCAAGTTTATCAGGAGTTATACCTATATAAATGGTTGTCTTTTCTTTTCTTAAATCTCTTAAATCAAAATCACTTGCAGCTGTTGCAGTTGTAATTGGTTCATTTCTATAAATCATAAGAGGAGCGTTAAAAGAACTCATAACGCCTGATTTTGTATTTTGACTATCAATAGTAAGATAACTATTTAATCTATTTTTTGTCTCTTTTGATACTATATCAAGAAAATCTAGATATTCAAATGTATCATCAAAACCAGATATTTTTTGCTCTTCATTGTTTTCTCCTTCAATTTTTAAATCAAATCCTGCACTTAAATTTAGTAAGCCACAAAGTGACCATTCAACCTTTAAATTATTTTCATCTAAAAATTCTTTACCTTCTGCTGTTAGTGCTAAATCTTTATAAAGATAAGCAAGACCTATAAAAAGATTTTGTGCTTGTTGATTGAAAAATACAGTTGTGTTATCTCCATCAGCTGGATACAATAGATTCACAAAATCTAGTAAATCATTATCCATAGTCATATTGTTTGTTAAATCTATGTAAGTTAGTGGATTGTATCTATGGGTTCTAAAATCAAATGGATTAAATAAATAAACTTTTTGACCTAAAATATCTCTTCTATATTTACTTGAAAAGTTGAAACACTCTTGTTTGATATCTAATACAACGCAACTTTCTTTCCACTCCATTAAGTTTGGAATAACTATAGCAACACCTTTACCACTTCTTGTTGGTGCACCTAATGCTAAAAATTCACTACTTTGCCATTTTAAAAGCTTTCCATTTTCAAGTTTTCCTAGAATTAAACCATTATCATTTAATAAACCTAATTTCTTAATTTCTGAGGTTGATGCAAATTTTGCATTACCATGTAATGATTTTTTATTTGGAATCAAAATTAAAAATAGCCCAATAAAACTAAAAAAACTTATAGTATATGCCAATGCTTCATATGCTTTTGGATAACTATTTACCAAAGCTTTGTAAGTAAATAAAAGATCATATTGATTATTTATCATTTTAAAAATATTTACACTAAAAAAACCATTTAGGAAAAATACTAAAATGCCTGTTGTTATGTAGCTAAATATCAAAACAAATAATATAAAAAATATGATTTTACTTTTATTGATATTTTCCATCATTGAACCCTTTGTAGTAAACCTCTCCAAAATGTCTTACTCCATTATTATTTTCAATAGTAACAATAACATCTACAACTAATTCAAAGCTTTTTTTAATTACTTCGAAAGGTATATTTTGTACTTGTGAATTTAGTTCTGCCATACTAGTTAATCTATAAAATGCTTGTTGAACTCCTCCTGCATGTATAGAAGTGATGCTTCCACCATGACCACTATTTAAAATATTTAGATATTCATATGCTTCAGCTCCACGCAATTCAGCTAATAAAATTCTATCGGGCTTCATTCTTAGTGATGATTTAAGTAAAGTTGTACTTGTAATTGAATCACTCTCTTTAGCTTCACTTGGGTAAAAAAGTTGCACATAGTTTTTATGATTATAAAAAGATATTTCCTCTGTATCTTCAATTGTAATTATTCTTTCTTTGTCGGGAATATAATCTATTAGAGATTTCATAAATGTAGTTTTTCCACTACCCGTTGCTCCAGCAATCACAATATTTTTCCCTTGCCTAATTGCTTCTAATAAAAAAGAATCCCACTCTTTTTTTTCAAATAAATTAATTAAATTCTTTTCTTCTGAATTTGACATCTTCTCATCACTTCTTATTGCATTATCAAACATACCTTGCTTTTTATAATCTTCCATGGTGTATCTTACCCTTGAAGGTTTTCTAATAGTTACTGATATTCTAAATTTCTTTGTAACTGGAGGAATAACCACTTGAACTCTTTCACCAGTGTTAAGTGTTGCACTTAATACTGGTTTATTGTTTTTGAGCGTATCTTCTTTGTAACTTGCAAGTGCAATTGAAAATGCCATTATCTGTTCAAATGAAATATTTCTTTGATGTTCGGTCCATAAACCTTTATTATTTTGAGTCCAAATTGCTCCATCTCCGTTGTAACAAATCTCATTTATAGATTCATCATCCAAATACTCACCAAATAAATTTCTAGTTTGAATTTCCAAACTTCGTGAATAGTTATTTATACTCATATTAGATCTTCTTTTTTAATTTGTAAACTTTTGAAAAGTCAATATCTCTATTTACATAAGCTCCTACCAAATCACCATGTTGTTTATAAATAGTTGGTTTTATATTTATAAATTTCTCAAGAGCTATATTTGCCATATTTGATGCATTTTCTCTTGTATTCTCAGAATAATCAATTTGATTTCTACTGCTGTTGCCATTATTCTTATTTGTGAGTTTCCAAGCTAAAACATTAAATACATCATCTACTGCACTTAGTAAAATAGAACTTCCAAATCTCATCATCCATTTATGATCAATTTCTCCTTCTAAACCAGCTCCACCTAACTCATCACTAGCACCACTATTTAATGGTATTCTTAAATGATTTGGGGTCCTTATCTCTTGCCAAATTACAAAGTATCTACTTGCTCCATCGTTTGCATCTCCACCTTTAAATGTTCCAAATAGTTTTGAACCTCTTTCAATTAAAAGAATATTTCCATTACTTGAGTAGATGTTTTGACTAACAGTACAAGAAGTGCTGCCACTTAAATTTGAAACAAATCTAGTATCTAATGAACAACCAATATATGAACCTTTTGGAAGTAAAAAATCAGGATTAAATTGACTTATTTTTGCAATTGAGGGAGCAAATGTATCTCCACTATAAAGATCTGAACTATCGCTTTGTAAATCATTATTTTTATTTTGTTCATTTTTTAATTCTTCAATTTGTCGATTATATTCATCATTTGGATTTGAATTTTTAATTAACACTTCACTCTCTCCTTTTACAATCATTTGTTTAAACATAGGTGGTTTTAGATTTGTTGTAAAAGTTTCACCGCTTTCTTTTATAATTTCAAATTGTTTATTAGTTTTTAAATCTTCAATACTATTTAAAAATTCATCTTTAGGATTTTCTTTAATAGGAAGCTCTTTAGATAAAGGTTTTACAATAGTTGCTGCAATCTCTTCTTTTTTCACTTCATTTTCTTTGAAACTCCCAAAAATAGTTACAACGGTTTTATAAACAAGATATAAAAAAATAATTACACCCATTATAATAAAAAGATAAGTTTGCATCTTTTTTAATGTACTTGCACCTGGTTCTTTCATATCAGTAATTTTTGGATTGATTATCTTCTCTTCATTTCTTAACTCATCTTTTGAGTCATCAGCTCCTTCACTGTTATATATTTTATTTTCCATCTATAAGCTCCCTTTGAATATCTTTTGAGATTGTTGTTTGTTGAACCTCTTTTGGATTAATTCCAAAGCTTTTATTCCAAATACCAACAATTCTATCTCCGCTTCTTAGAACAAATTGTTTAGCTGTTTTTTGAATAACTAAAACATCATAATTTCCATCTTTTTTAATATGTGTATTTAAAATGCTCTCTTTGTCATTTTCATATAAAAATACAGATGGAATATCTTTTATACTGTTAAATCCAAGGTAGGTAAATTGTCCATCATCATATGCAAAAGTAGGGGATATATTTTCACTGTATTTATTCTGGTTCATGTAATAGTCCCAATTTCTAGGAATAGCTGTTTTATTTAACTCTTCTCTTATTTCATCTTTTTGGATAATCTCTTTTTTCAATTTCTCCTGTTGTTGTTTTTTATTTAGTTCTTCTTGTGGATATTTAAAAGTAAATTTGAAGTAGCTATTTTTATCGGTATTTAAATCAAGATTAAAAACATACTCTCTTTTATTTGTAAGTACAATAAGATTTGTTTTCCAATCATTTGGATTTGGATCAATAATCATTTTTTTATTAACTGTTTCTCCTAGTTCATCAATTGCAAAGTTGCTTTCATAGGATTTTGGTTTTATAAATACAAAGTTTCTTCTATCTTGAATATCCCAACCAGAACTAAAACCACTTGCCATATCTAAAATTCTTTCATCTTCGGCAAACTGTATAACTGTTGTGTATCCATTTTTTGCAGAAATTTGAAATACATCATCTTTATTAAAATTTGTATATACAATTCTTTTATCAAATAATGTACTTTTTGGAATATCAATTGCAAAGAGTACATTTATTGTAAATATTGTGAAAAAAACTAATTGTTTCATTCTTATGCTCCTATTAATAATGTTTTATTTCTTCATCAACTCTGTATGAAGAAACAACAAATCCAAGTGGGTTTTCTAATCTATTTTTTGTATTGAGTTTTATTGGTAAGTATTCATAAGCAAGTGTAATTACTTTAATACTTTTTTCAATATTTTCACTTGAAGCATCTTTTTTAATTATTTCGGCTCTAATGGTACTTGTTCTAGTTCCATTGCTTTCATTTAGAACAATTGATAAAATATTTACATCAAGTTCTACATTGTTTTTATAAATAGAAGTTTTTCCATATTTTTCATTTGTCATCTCTTCTATATAATTATCAGCTACTTTTTTACTTGAATAAAGTTGAGTTGTTTCATAGTCTTGGTTTAAAATATTGTAAAAATATTGTTCTCTTGTTTTTACATATTTATAGATAAAATGTTTATCCCAAGCTTCACTGGTTGTTAAAATTTCTTCTTGAACATCAGTTATCACATCTAAAAAACCATTTTTATCAACTTTTACAACTGCTAAATCTACTCTTTTTAAAGGTAACATCACTATAATTGCAATTGTTAAAAGTAGAGAGATAAACCCAAAAATAAAAGTTACCAGCCAGGCTCTTTTATTGCTTTTATCAATTATATAAAGCCTTGAACTCTCAAAATCCAAGGCTTTACTTTGATTAAAATTATCATTTGTAATATTTTTAGCCATTACTTAACTACCTTTTCATTAGCAATAATCTCTTGATTTATTTTATTTATTGGTTGCCAGTTTTCTTTGTTTTCGAACAAATTTTTATTTTGAATATCATTTATATTTGGTTCTAGTTTTTTTGAACAACCAACAAGTAATAAAGATATAAACAGTATTAATAAATTACTAATTCTCATTTTTTTCCTTTGATTGATTTGCCAAAATTTAGGCATAAAAAAAGGCAGAACTATAAAGTCCTACCTTTGATTTAATATTTTGATTTACTAATCTTATTTAGATTTGGTGTTTCTAAATTGTTTTAGATAATTACTAGTGGATTGACTTGCTTGATTAAAGCCACTTTCTCCAACGCCTTCAATACTAACCTGTGCTAATTTCTCTGCTATTGTTACAACAGTTTTAAGAAGCATAAATAGTAAAAAACCATACATAATTCCCTGCATTCCTATTGCAATTGCATCAACTTTATCTGCGTTCATATCAACCTTTGTTAAAAATTCTCCATATTTTAATGAGAATTGATTTAAAAGCATTCCGACCATATAAACTGTAAGTAAATTTCCTATGAATATAGCTAACCATTGTGTAAACACATTTTTAAACCATCCATAAAGTCTAGCGAATATTACTATTGGTGCTAGAATTAATATTAATCTTAATGTAATGTCAGTTGTAATCATCACTAAAAATGCGGGAACAATTCCTATCATAAATGATATCAGATTTAAAATTACTCCAATTAATGATTGAAATATACTTCCATCCCATATCTCAGCATTTTCATATAGTTTTGCATTTAATTTAATAACTGCATCGAGCTTTGCATCTAATACAGCATACAGGTTTTCTCCGCCACTAAAAGAGTTATGTAGCTGCTCCATTGCATCTTTCACTAAATCTAGCCATCCTCCAATATTTAGTGCAAAAATTGCTATAAACATCTTTAACATTAGGTCAAATATTACATCTCTTATAGGATCATTTATTTTTCCTATTAAAGTTAGATAAGCTTTAAATATTACTTGTATCGTAATTGTAATAGCTATTAAAGAAGCAAGAGTTGTAATTAAATCAGAGTTTGATTGAGTTCTTAAAAAATTTAAAATTTCATTTATTGTTGAACCTAATTTTTGAAATACATCCATGAATTCCTTTCCTTAATATAGTTATCTTATTAAATAACCTTTGTTAAGTTCTAATAGAACTTTATCTACAACATCTTTTCCATATTTTGGATAGAGTTGACCTTTTATGACAGTTAAATTAAGTTTTATACCACCATGTGTACTGTTAAGTTGAGTCATCTCATTTTTAACTTGTTCGTAAGTGAACCATTTGTTTTTTGTTTTTAAATCTTCAATCCAAGATTGAACAATTTCCTCTTTATGACTAGCTTCTGCTACTTCTTTTGCTTTCATATAGCCAAGAGTTACTGTATCTCTTTCAAATTGTATTTTTGCATTTTTAAGAGTTTCATCTTCAGTGCAACCTGTAAAAAGTAAAGTTGCTAAAACAGTTCCTGCAATCAATTTTTTCATCTTAGTTCCTTATTTGTAAATAACTAATTATATTATACTTTTTTATTAAATAATACTAATTAATTAGTTTTACACTCTTTCCTAATCTATTGTGAAAATCACGAGTGTGTTGTTCTTCTTCTGCCTTTTGTAAAGCTTCATTTTGTTTATACATCATATCAAGCTTCATTTGTGCAACTTGAATATTTCCTATTTCTATATTTATAGCATTGGCTAAATCCTGGCTCTCTTTGATATCTTTTGAAGCTGATACATTTTTTCCAAGTGATTCTAAATTTTGGGAAGATTTATTTATCATATTGTTTGTAGCTTGAACAGTTGCAATATTATTAACTTCTCTTTTTAGTACATTTTTACAATTTGCAATTTCCCATTCTCTACTTAAATCTTTACATCTATCATAAACATTATACTTATCAAAAAGTTGGTCACTCATCTTTCCAATTTGCCCTGATTTTGTTCCACTAAGATTTAAATAATCATCACCATACATTTTAGAATATTCACTTAATTTGTTTAAATCTTTTAAAAATCCAACAGTATCTCTAACACCTGTTTTACTTAGCAAATCATTTTCATAAGCTTTTAATTGATTTTGATAATGTGTTGCAGTTTTTGCCCATCTTTCGGCCTCTCTCGCCCATTCTTCTATGGTTTTTATATTTTGAGCCATTGATTGTGCGTTTGCAACTCCATCTACAACAGGAATACCACTTGCATTTAATAAGTTTATTGTAATTAATGCACTTAATATATATTTTTTCATTGTTTTTCTCCTTTCTATTTAACTTTTAATTCCATTGAAAAAAAGAATATTTATTTTTTCAAAATCTTTTTCTAATGGATTTATTACCTGTAATTTTATATTTCCTGTGACTTGATTATCTAAGAAATATTTTTTATACTCTTTTATTAAATCTTCTTTTCCTATTAAAACTATCTCTTGTGAATTGTGAGCTATAAAGAAAGTTTTAACAATTTCGCTATTTTTAAAAAAATTATCTCCTTGCTTTTGAGCGACTATTTGATAAGTCCAGTTCTCATTTTTTAAAAATGGGTCTTTAGGAACTTTATATTCCTTGTGTAAGATGAACTCTTTATTTATTGTTAATGCTGTATTTCTTTCCCATTCTACTTTTTCAGCATCGGGTATTTTGTTAGAGCAAGCTGTAAAACTTAAAGCAGTTAAAGCTGCTAGACTTAATAGAATTTTATTTTTCATTTTTTATCTCCTAAATGTTTTTGTAATAAGTTCTTAAATTCTCAACTTTTTGATTAAGAGTTAAATTCTCTTGTGAAAAAATTGATCTGATTGTTTCTACGTGTGCAGTACTTGTTGAGATGATGCTTATATTCTCTTTTCCTAATTTTGATAAATCAAGATTTACAACAACAGCCTCATCTGAATTTTTTACTAAAAATGGATATTGTGCAGGATTAAACTTTTTTATTGTTTCAAACTCTTCAACAGTGCAAGAAAGACCATTTACATAATCTTCATAATTTGCTTTTTTATTTGGAAAAAAGATATGAGTTTGTGTTTGCTCAACTATTGCTCTTGCAATTTTTAATTTTAATACATCCTCAACACTTTGACTAGCCATTCCGATAAATCCATTCTCTTTTCTAATAGTTTTTAGTTTATTAAAAACTTCATCTTGAATTAATGGATTATCAAGCCATTGCCAGAACTCATCAATAATCATTCCAAATCTTCTACCATCAATTAAATTTGTAACTCTCCATAAGATGTAATAACTTAAAGGTGCAGATACATCAGGATCATTTAAAAATTCTGTTCCATCTATTCCAAAAAAGTTAATATTTTTTGAAAAATCTAATAAATCATTTTCATTGTCAAACACCCAAGCATATTTTCCATCTCTTGCCCATAAAGAGAATCTTTGTTTTAAAGAGTTTTCATCGCTATTATCATCTGTTAAATTCTCCATCAAAAGAGATATTCCATATTTTCTGTCTTTTAGAGGAATAAAATCCATAATAAAACTAATTGCATTTGCCAACTCTTTCTCTTCGCTAGTTTTTAGTGATTCTCCTTTATTTGTAACTAAAATCTTCATCAATATTTCTAAGGCTCTTTTATTCTCTTTAGTATTTTCAATCATAAAAGGATTAAACCCTGTTGAAACTCCACTTTTTATAGAAATATATTTTCCACCAGCACTTAAAATATTTCCCATAGCTCCATAATCTTTATCAAGGTAGATTAAACTCATCTGTTTTTTATTGGAACTTAAATTATTTGGAAATGTTTCACTATTTTTAAACTTTAAAAGTTGGTTACATAAAAATTGCATAAATGCAGTTTTTCCACCACCACTTTGCCCTAAAACTAAAAAGTTAGCTAGTGTCGTATCTCCAAAATCATCTTTAGATTTAATAGCATGCAGATTTAAGTAGTATGGCTGTTTAGATGGAGTTTTTAAAACGGTTACACAATCACCCCAACAGTTATTTTTTTCTCTTCCTTTTGGAAAATTATGTAAAGCTATTAAATCACTATAATTTTTATTAGTTATCAAACTAACTCTTGGTCTTAGTACAAAATTAGAAGGTATTTGTGCAAAGTAAGTACTAGGAAGTGCAATATCTGCTAATGTTACTCCAAATCCTAGATCTTGCATTTTTGTGATAACTTTATTTGTATTCTCTTTTGTACTTTTTGCATCTTCTCCAAAGACTAATAGGGAAAAATGGTAATTTCCAAAGCATATATCACCATTTGTTAAATCATCTAAAGCAATATCAAATTGTTCTGCTTGTGTAAAACTATCATCTTCACTTGCTTTAAAATGTTTTTTCTGTTTTTTTAATTTCTCTTTTGCTTCATGTCTTGCAATTGGAGAAAAACTTTGTGTCATAGTATAATTTACATCTAAATACATTAAGGCATCTAAAATACCTATCATTGTGTAAGAGCTATACTCCTTAATCTCAATCATTTGTGCAAACTGTTTATTTCCATTTGTATAATTTAACTGTATTAAGTCATAGGAAAATTGGATATTTTTTAATCCACCAATTAAATACTCATTTAATGGTGCATTCAAAGCTCTTGTTTTTAGAAAAAATCCACCTAAAAGGTAGTTGTAAAACTCTAATTGACTTGAGAATAAAGAGTTATTATCATTATAAATTTTTAGTTTATTTGCTTTGAAATGATTTAAATTTGCTTCAAATCTATTTGTATAATCTTCAAATCTCACAAAATAGTTTAAAAGATCATTTCTCTTTTTATTCTCATTTAAACTTTGAAATTTACTTTTATCTAAATTATTTACAAAAGGATTATAAATAATTGTCAAATAAAGATTAGTCGCTTTACTGCTACCCTTTGTAAATGATTTAAAATAGAGTTCATTTACATCTTGAAGATATGAATTTCCATATTCAACATCTAAATTTATATTTGTATCGTGTCTTGAAGAGTGAAAGTAAAATGAAACAGGTTCACTTGCAAAGGCTTGAAAAACATTTGCCAAAATATTTTTATAGTAGTCTTGATTACTATTACTTTCAACTTCAAAATCTATTCCTTTGATTTCCCATGAAGTTATAAAATTAAAATCTTTTGTTAAAACTACATTATCATTTATCAACGATGAAAAAGGTATAAATTTCTCAAAAGAGGGATTAGAATTTAATCCCAATATTGAGATTGGTGGAAAATCTACTAAATTACTCATCTTTCTATACTCCATACTTGAATAGGTTTTTACTCCATAATATTTTTTATTTAATTTTGAAGTAAACATTTTCATTCTTTGAAAAAGCAATGAAAACATAAAATCATCTTGTGAAGCTATAAACTTCATAATAAAAAATACTGGTATTGAAAAAAGCATAATTGAAAGATTTATCCAAACTGAAATAAGTGAAAACAGACATAACATTATAATTAATGGATAAATTGGGACACCCCATAACATTGCTGGTCTAGTCATTCCTTTAAATAGTATTTCTAAATTTTTTGCTTCCATAATATTTTCAACTTATTCCAGTAAACATTCCACCAATTGCACTTGCTGTTGCAATTAATAATCCACCAACTATTACAGGCGTCATCTTTTGGATAGCTTGACCTTGAACCATTACTTGATATGCAACATAAGCAATAACAACAGTTACAGAAATAGCTGCAAGAGCAAATAATGCATCTCTAATATTTTCCATCAAAGTTTCAGCTCTACTTACACTTATTCCAGCTCCTAAAAGAATATCTGGAATGAAAATAAATGCTGCTATTAGCATTAAATATTTGATATTATTTTTTTTGAATCTCATAATTCTCCTTTTTAATATTTTTTAAATCAACAACGAATTTATATATATTTTTTACCTCCTTTCATTTAATTTTGATTAGCCCTACAGTTAGAACTAATTCAAATTAAAACTAAATTGGTTTTTATATTATTAAAATTAACAATAAAAAAATGCAATTCCTACACCTCTATAAAGGATTAATCCTTTACTAAAGTTCTTTCAAATTGCTGTTTGCACTTTTGCTTTTGGCAGGTGAATTTTATTTTATACTCCTATCACTTCCTTGCAGTCGGAGTCAATTGAATGTTAAAAAATGTTTACTAGAAATTAACTGTTAAATCCTTAGTTATTTTGAAATCTCATTTTTTTTCTTTAAGTGATTAAATTTATTCTCCTTTTTAAATTTTGAATTTAATTCAGAAGAAAATATTTGATTATCTTTCTCTCTTTTTATTTTCATATATTCAAAGTTTTTAATATCCAAATCACTTAAATATTTTTCTTGATAACTATAGAAATTTTTTCTATTTTCTGTTTTTAAAGTTTCATCTAAATCTTTTTCAGCTCTGCCGATAATAGAAATATCCCATATATTTTTATAGGAAGTTCTTGTATACACCATTCTTTTTTTAGTCACTTTATCAACTTTTTTAATAACAGTTTCGAATGGTTCTTTAGAGATTATTTTAAATTTAGCGAACTCACCTTTCTTTAAATCACTACTCTTTACAAGTTTTTCGAGTTCTTTACTCCAAATAGTCGTTACATGATCTTTACTACTTAGATAGCTTACAAAATAGGAAGCTTTTCCATTTTCTGCAAATTTGTAATTTGCTTTACCAAAATCAATCACTTCAAAGTGATTATTTTTCATACTAGATTTTACTTCTTTTAACTTTTGAGGATTTAGTATCTTTTCCTGAGATAGATTTCTTTCCCATTTTCTAGTTGCATATGCCTCAATTCCTAAATCATTTAAGTGCTTTGCAAATATTTCTCTCATATTTTCTAAATCAGTTTTTTTTACATCTATTCTTAATCCATCAATACTTTTGATTTTTAAATCGCAATGAATATGAGGATTATCAGTATCTGAGTGATAAACAAAATATGCTTGATTATTTGGATATTTTTCAGTAATTGTTTGCAAAGCAGCTTTGAGAAGTTTTTCTTTTGGTGTTGCTTCATGCTCTTTCATTGAAAAAACAAAGTGTAAAACTTCTCTGATCTCTTTTTTGTTTTCGTTTTTTCTAGGTATTGCTAAATCAAAATTGTAATAATCTTTAAAACTATTTTGCTCATCTTTACCTTCATACATATTTGAATCTTGATCATAAATTTCTAATTCATTATTTCTAGTATTGTATTTGAAGTGATCTGACCATTTTTCAAATGTTTTAGAGTTCCCTGTAATTCTAATAACAACTTCTTTTCCTCTAGGAGTATTTTTTTGTAGTTGTTTGCTATTCCCTTTTTTTCTATAAACAAAAGATGATTTTGAATTTTGTTCAATTTTCGAAAATACTCTTCTTGCTTTTAGTTCATCCTCATCAAACTTAACTTTCTTTGACATCATAAGCCTTTAAAAGAAGTAGATTTAAAGCTTTAAGCTGTAGTTCTACTATTTGTATAATTTAAAACTTTTTTTATTTCAACTAGATTTTCATCCAATTTTTCATCAAGTTTTGAAATTGATTCCATAAGGAAATCAACTTTAATTTGTTGATTTGAGTTTAATTTTTTAGAAATTTGGTTTAAGTTAACACCAATCATTTTAATCTGATATTTTAAATTATAAAAAGATTGCATCTCGTTTGGTGATAAAAATCTTTTTTTGTAAATAGTGTTTAATAATCTAAATCTAATTTCTTGGTTTAAACTATTTGTTCCTGTAAATTTTGAAGATTCTAAGAGAAATTCTTTTTCATTCTCATAAATTCTAATTTTTACTTCAGTTTGTTCTTTTGCTAATTTTGATTTAAACTCCTTTAACAAATTAGATTTTTCATTTAATTGTTCATAGATACATGAATTAACTAAAGCTGTAATTGGAATTTTGTTCTCTTGATTTATCTTTTTTAGAATCTCAAGATTATTAGGAAATATTTTTATCCTCACTATTTGAACTCCTAATCTTTAATTTTGCCAATAAAAGAAAAATAGATTTTAACTTTTACTCCAAAAACTAGTTTTGACCTGAAAGGCAAATAATTTGATTTTCCTTACTTGCTTGTGCTAGATCTTCATATTTTTGTTTCTGCTTATCTTTTGAAATTTGTTTTGCTAATAAAAATGTGTTAAGTTTCTCAAATTTTTCAGCATCATTTTTTTCAGAGGCATTATTACTTATTTCTTTATTTCTTTTATTTATTAATTTATTTATTGTTGTACATGAGTTCAACATATGTTTACTTGAGTCTATTTGACTCAATACCAAAAGCTGCTCTTCCTGTTTTTGTTTTTTCTTTAATGCACTTATTTTGCCTGCTCTACTAAGCTTATCAACCTTAGTATAATATGGTTCAAGCCATTTGTTTAACTGAATAGAAATAAATTGATTACCATTTGCTTCTTCAATTATTTCAAATAAACCATAAGAAGAGATTACAGTATTTATTATAGGAACACTAACTTTCATTTCATCAGATAACAAATCAATATCATTTATTGGATACTTATGCCCATCTGTTTCTGCTAAAGTTTCAAGTAAATAAACTGCAATACCATAGCCTTGAATGTTAAAATCCTTTATCAATCTTTTGACATTTTTACCATTACGAAAATTTGTAGGAAAAAGGAAATTAGGAGGTATTTTTTCCATATATACTTCTTAGTTACATTATTTTGACTTGTCTAAGCGCCAAAAATTCAGCTATATATCTTTTAGGATATACAATTCGGCCAACAACTTCAATGTAAGTTATACCTAGACCACATTTTCTCCAATTTTCAATACTGCTTGGACTAACACCTATTATTCTTGCAGTTTCACTCGAATTTAAATTCATTTTATCTTTAAATCCCATTTTATTAATTTCTTCTAGAAATTTATCAATCTCTTCATCTATATTTGCATTCATTTGAATATTTCTCCTTTTAAGAATGTTGCAACAGATGTTCTGCATGTTTTAAGCCTATAATTTGAGTTTAAATATTTAGCTATTTGTACATATGCATAACCTTTTTTTCTTAATTCAACTATTTCATCTTTATATATAGCAAGCGCTTCTTGCTTATTTATTTTAGATGGAATTTCATTTTTCATAAATTCTTTCAATTTTTCCATGTTTATTTATATCCTAAAATATTATTTTTTCTAGTAAACATTTTTTAACATTAAATTGTAAAGGAACTTGTTATATAATAGTTAATAATTTATATAATAATTACCAGAATTATGACAATATAATTCTTAATTATACCTTATTTATAACTAAAAAAGACGGGAAGCTGATGATTAATATTGAAATAATTTTACAAAACTTACTGGATTACTATGATCTGGATACATTATCCCAGTTGGCAGATAAACTAAATGTAACACAACCAACTATATCTAAATGGAAATCAAGAGGTTCAATTACACCTATAAAAAAGAAGTGTAAAGATTTAGGAATTTATGATGATATATTTAAAGAGAATAAAAAAACTCATTGTTTTGGATTTGACACAAGCTTAATGGATATAAAACTTAATTTAAGAGCAGAATGTCAAAAATATGGTATACAAATTACAACTTTAAAGAATAAAAGGTTATTGTACCTTTTAGAACATATTGCACTTGAAGCAGAAGTTAATAAACAAACGCAAGATTTAGAAAATGATTTAATAGATCTGTTTTTTAAATATTATC
>RRZU012108300.1_pt1 | contig 21696 bp, 19 predicted proteins | sample 2165561 | NCBI WGS metagenome assembly RRZU01 (sample SAMN10456909, study PRJNA506462) | wastewater metagenome | isolation source: wastewater sludge | place: USA: Moscow, Idaho | reverse complement strand
CTTCCCTGGTATAATTCGAAGTCTCCAGGGCTTTCGTCACATCCTGCAAGCATACTTCCTAACATACATACATCAGCTCCAGCTGCGATCGCTTTTGTAAGTTCTCCTGAATATTTGATACCACCATCGGCAATAATTGGAATTCCTGCTTTCTTAGCTTCTTCATATGCACTCATGATCGCTGTGATCTGTGGTACACCGATACCAGCTACGACACGAGTTGTACAGATAGATCCAGGTCCGATACCGATCTTCACACAGTCAGCTCCAGCTTCGATCAACGCCTTAGCTCCAGCTCCTGTTGCAACGTTACCTGCGATTACCTGAAGATCTGGGAACTTATCTTTGACCATTCTTACCACTCTTAATACATTTGCAGAATGTCCATGTGCAGAGTCAACAACGATAACGTCAACATGAGCATCGACTAATGCCTGAACACGATCTAAAACGTCTGCTGTGATACCAACACCAGCTCCACATAATAATCTTCCCTGATCATCTTTCGCTGCATTTGGATATTTGATCTGTTTCTCAATATCCTTAATTGTAATCAGTCCTTTTAAATTAAAGTCATCATCAACGATTGGTAATTTTTCTTTTCTTGCTCTTCCAAGAATCTGTTTTGCTTCTTCTAATGTGATTCCTTCTTTTGCTGTTACCAGCCCTTCAGAAGTCATAGATTCTTTGATCTTCTTTGAATAATCTGTTTCGAATTTTAAATCACGATTTGTAATAATACCAACGAGCTTTGTACCTTCTGTAATTGGTACACCTGAAATACGATACTTCGCCATTAAATCGTCAGCATCCTGAATGGTATGTTCTGGTGATAATGAAAATGGATCTGTGATAACTCCGTTTTCAGAACGTTTTACCTTATCCACTTCTTCTGCCTGCTCTTCAATTGACATATTCTTATGTATAATTCCGATTCCACCCTGTCTTGCCATTGCAATTGCCATGCGATGTTCTGTAACTGTATCCATGCTGGCACTCATCAGTGGAATGTTTAACTGAATTTTGTTTGTCAATCGTGTGCGTGTATCCACATCATTCGCAATTACTTCCGAATATGCTGGAACTAATAAAACATCATCAAATGTAATCCCTTCACCAATTAACTTACCCATTTTCTTGTTTTCCTCGCTTTCTTGTATTTTAATATCTGATTTGTATTGTTAGATATGGTAACAAATAGTTTCTTTTATGTCAACAGATTATTTTACATTTTTTTAAAAATGTATGGATTATTTTCTGTACATGGTTATAATTATCTGAACATTCAAAAATATAACTATCTGATACTAATTTCTTTTTTGTACAATAAAAGGAATTACTGCTTTCGCAATAACTCCTTTTATATAATCCTGATACCAATCTCTTGATATCTCTTGTAAATTCTATTCTTCTACGATAGAAAGTTTACTTCCAATCGTAAGCTTAGGCATTGGTTTTGCCTCAACACAAATACTTCCAGGAAGACCTGCTTCTTTTGCACCACTGAAGACAACTGTCAGATGTCCCAATGTCTCCAAATTAGACTGGGCAATATCTCCAACGGCAGTGATGAGATATTCTTTCTGATCCACAACCAGTTTATCTCCTTTTTTGATTGTTCCATCCACTTTCTTCTGATCGATGAAATGACAGAAATCTTTTAATGTATCCGGTACATTTTCTCCAAAAAGCACGAACATACCTTCCTCAAAAAAAGCATCTACCTGTTCTCCGAGTTCGATAATCTCAGTCTGAAATACTGCTTTTCCCATCTGGAATCCTCCTTTTATTTTCCCTGTAATTTCTGATCGATTGCTGCAGCTGCTTTCTTTCCTGCTCCCATGGCAAGGATAACTGTTGCTGCTCCAGTTACTGTATCTCCACCTGCGTATACACCATCTTTACTTGTCTCCATTGTTTCTTCATTAACAATGATTCCTCCCCATTTCTGAGTGTCAAGTCCTGGTGTTGTGTGACGGATCAGTGGGTTAGGGCTCTGACCGATCGCAATAATAACTGTATCAACATCAAGATCATAGTTAGATCCTTCGATCGGACGTGGAGAACGTCTTCCTGATGCATCAGGTTCACCTAATTCCTGTTTGATAACTTCCATACTCTTAACCCATCCATTCTCATCTGCTTTGATCGCAGCTGGGTTATTTAAGAATTTAAAAATAATTCCTTCTTCTTTTGCATGATGTAATTCTTCTAAACGTGCTGGTGCTTCTTCTTCGCTACGACGATATACGATGTAAACTTCTTCTGCACCTAATCGTTTTGCTGTTCTGGCAGCATCCATTGCTACGTTACCAGCACCTACAACTGCTACTTTCTTACCAACTTTGACTGGAGTTGGGCATTCTGGGAATTTATATCCTTTCATTAAGTTCACACGAGTTAAGAATTCATTTGCAGAGTATACTCCTAAGTGGTTTTCTCCAGGAATATTTAAAAATCTTGGAAGTCCTGCACCACTTCCTACGAAGACTGCTTTGTATCCATCTTCCATTAATTCATCGATTGTGATAGAACGTCCAACGATAACGTTAGTTTCGATATCTACACCTAACTTCTGAACGCTTTCGATCTCTTTGGCTACCAGATCTTTTGGCAGACGGAATTCTGGAATACCATAGCTTAATACTCCACCTGGTTTATGTAATGCTTCAAACACTGTTACATCATAACCTTTTTTGATCAGTTCTCCCGCACATGTGATACCTGCAGGTCCACATCCGACAACTGCAACTTTCATTCCATTCTTATCAATATTAACTTCTGTTTCTTTGGCATGTGCCATATGCCAGTCAGCGACAAAACGTTCCATACGTCCGATACCAACAGGTTCTCCCTTGATACCGCGGACACATTTACCTTCGCACTGGTTCTCCTGTGGACATACTCGTCCGCAGATTGCTGGTAATGCATTCTCTGTTGTGATCACTTCGTATGCACCTTCAAAATCTCCAGCTGCTACTTTCTCAATAAAAGCTGGAATTGGTACGTTAACCGGACATCCTCCAACACAAGGTTTATTCTTACAGTTTAAGCAACGAGTTGCTTCTTCCATTGCCATCTCTTTTGTATATCCAAGAGCAACTTCTTCAAAGTTCTTATTACGGACATTTGGGTCCTGTTCTGGCATAGGTACCTTCTTAAGACTCATATTTGCCATCGTTTACATCCCCCTTCCAATTCTACACTGATGTTCTTCTTCTTTGAACATACCCTGACGCTGCATACATTCGTCAAAGTCTACTTTAAATCCGTCAAAGTCTGGTCCGTCAACACATGCAAATTTTGTTTCTCCACCAATGTTGACACGGCATCCACCGCACATACCAGTTCCATCGATCATAATTGGATTTAAAGATACCATAGTTGGGATGTCATATTCTTTTGTGATCTTAACCACGTTCTTCATCATGATCAGTGGTCCAATTGCGATAACTTCGTCATATTTCACTCCGGCTTTAATCTGTTCTTCTAATACAGTTGTAACAAAACCTTTTGTTCCAAGACTTCCGTCATCTGTTGCAATATATACATTATCACAAAATTCTTCAAATAATTCCTTAAGAATTACAAATTCTGCACTCTTACCACCGATGATAACATCAACTGGTACTCCCATCTTCGCTAACTTACGAAGTTGTGGATATAAAGGAGCTGCACCTACACCACCGGCTACACCGATGACACGGTCACATTTGTGTAAAGGAGCTGGCTGACCTAATGGCCCTACGAAATCCTGTACATATTCTCCTTCTTTTTTCTTACTTAATAATTCTGTTGTATATCCAACTACCTGATAAATGATCGTTACAGTCTCTTTCTCACGATCAAAATCTGCAATTGTTAAAGGAACTCTCTCTCCATCTTCATCGACTCTGATAATGATGAATTGTCCTGGTTCACACTTTCTTGCCACATAAGGAGCATGAATCTCCATTAACTCAACAGCCTGGTTGAGTGTCTGTTTCTTGACAATCTTATACACCACGTACACCTCTTTCTTAAAATATCTTCTTTTTATTATACATTGTAATTGTATAATAAGAAAGTATTTTTTGTAAATATTGAATAATAAACATTTTTTGTTTTATCTTCTTATTTTATTATGGCAATCTCTTCTTTATGTAACCATCCGATCAAAAGTCATACAGAATTAATTCCAGCACTTGGACATAAGCCAAAATACGGAAATACAACTCTTGCGACTTTTACACAGGATGGTGAAACTGCCTGGAAATGCACAAATAAGGGTTGTAATGTAATTGGTGTTCATATTTTATACAGACTTTCAAAAGTAACATTAAACAATACGACTGTAACTTACAATGCAAAGGCACAAAAACCTTCTGTGACTGTAACTACAAGAGATGGCAAAAAACTTTCCGCTTCTTATTATATAGTTTCTTATAAAAACAATACTAATATTGGAACTGCTACAGTCACAATTACTTTTAAAAATGGTTATAAAGCAACAACAAAGAAAACTTTCAAAATTGTTGCACCAAAGATAGCAAAAGTTTCCATTTATACTCCAAAAGCTGAGAAAAAGGCTCTGACTGCTAAATGGAAAAAGATTTCCGGAATCAGCGATTATGAAATCATGACTGCTCAGAATGCTAAATTTAGCAAACGTAAGAAAACAACGAAAGCATCAAGTAATGTAACTTCTGTGAAAGTCAATAAGCTTTCAAGCAAAAAAACTTATTATGTAAAAGTCCGTGGCTATAAAAAAGTCGGAACTAAAACATTCTATGGTTCATGGTCGTCTGTTAAAAAGATTAAAGTAAAATAATTTCTATATCTCTGCACAACAAAAATAAGCAGGATCTTAAACCTATTTGATCCTGCTTATTTTTGTTCTTATAAAGCTGCTTCAAAAATACTTACGATATCTTCTTTACTCAATGGTACAAAAGATCCAACACATCCATCGGCTGCTTTCTGTGCCATGATATCAAAATGTTCTTTGTCGATTCCAACATCTGATAAAGTCTGTGGAAGTCCCATCTTCTTGAAGAATTCTCTGGTGCATGCGATTCCTTCTTTGGCTGCTGCCATATCATCATCATTTACTACATCCCAGACATTTCTTGCATAGTCCGCAAATTTAGATGCGGTATCGTCATTTAATGCAAAATCCATCCAGTGTGGTGTTAAGATTGCTAATCCTTCTCCATGTGTGATATCGTAGAAAGCACTTAATTCATGTTCCATCGGATGAACACACCAGGAAACTTCCGCTCCGTCAGAAAGAATTCCATTGATCGCCATACTGGCTGTCCACATCAGATTCGCTCTTGCATCATAGTTATCTGGTTCTTCTAATGCGATTGGACCGTATTTAAAGCAATTCTTTAACAGTCCTTCCGCAAATCTTGCCTGAACATCTGCATTCTTTACATTGGTAAAGTAGTTTTCACAAATATGACTGATCATATCTGCTGTTCCTGCTGCTGTCTGTTTCTTTGATACAGAGTAGGTATATTCTGGATCAAGAATTGACATCTTTGGTTTCATATGTTCGCTTGATGTTCCCCATTTTTCATTCTTAGACATATCTGAGATTACCGCAAATGGGTCCATCTCTGATCCTGTCGCTGATAATGTCAATACACTATAGATCGGCAATGCTTTTTTGATCCATCTTGGCGTGATAACAAGATCCCATGGATCTCCATCATAACAGGCTCCTGCTGCTACAACTTTCGCACAGTCAATGACAGATCCACCTCCAATGGCAAGTACCATATCGATGTCATTTTCTTTACAGAGTTTTACACCTTCTCTGACAGATTCAATCTTTGGATTTGGTGCAATTCCTGATAATTCAAAAATTTCGATGTCTTCTTCTTTTAAAATCTTCACGGCTTCATCATAAATTCCTGCTTTTTTGATACTTCCACCGCCATAGCATAACAACACTTTGTTTCCACTTTCTGAAAGCTCATAAAGATGTGAAATCTGTCCTTTTCCAAAATGAATCTTTGTTGGAACAGAATAAGTAAAATTGTTCATAATCTGCCTCCTATCGTATTTTTAGTATATATTTATTATAGCAGATATTTCCTTATTCCTCCATGGTTTTCCTAATGAGTATCATGGAACTGGTTTATATCCCACTCCTTTCTTTACTGAACATTTATCTGTCTGTGTTCCTCTTGGATTATCCTGAAGAAATTTTGGATCAGAGGAAGATCATTCCGATTGTGGATGATTGTGCGAATGTAGAGTATTGGGTGGTTTGGAAGGATGGGAAGGAGTATCGGTTTTAAGCATAAAAAAGCCCCAGAAATTCTTTCGAATTTCCGGGGATATATTTTAGTCTTTGAGTCGCTTTGCTCCCTGTAGACGTCCACTCAACTACATCATTCCCATTCCAGCTGGAGCTCCTGCTGGCATTGCTGGTGCATCTTCTTTAATATTAGCAACAACAGATTCTGTTGTTAACAGTGTAGATGCTACAGATGTTGCATTCTGTAATGCACTTCTTGTTACTTTAGCTGGGTCAATGATTCCTGCTTCTACCATGTCTACATATTCTCCATGTAATGCATCGAATCCTTTTCCAATTTCTGCTTCTTTTACTTTATTTACGATAACAGCTCCTTCAAGACCTGCATTGACTGCAATCTGGAATAATGGTGCTTCTAAGGCTTTCAGGATGATGTTTGCTCCTGTCTTTTCGTCTCCTTCTAAGTCTGCTACTTTCTCTGCTGCTTTCTTAGATGCGTGAATGTAAGCAGATCCTCCACCGAAGATGATTCCTTCTTCTACTGCGGCTTTTGTTGCTGCTAAGGCATCCTCCAGTCTTAATTTGCTTTCTTTCATTTCTGTTTCAGTAGCCGCTCCTACGCGGATCACCGCAACTCCTCCTGCAAGTTTTGCAAGTCTCTCCTGCAGTTTTTCTTTATCAAATTCAGATGTTGTTTCTTCGATCTGTCCTTTGATCTGTGCGATACGTGCCTGGATCGCATCTTTTTCTCCTTCACCATCTACGATGACTGTATTTTCTTTTTCAACTCTTACAGATTTTGCACGACCTAACTGATCGATTGTTGCATCTTTTAATTCCATTCCTACTTCTTCAGAGATCACTGTACCACCTGTTAAGATAGCGATATCTTCAAGCATTGCTTTTCTTCTGTCTCCATATCCAGGTGCTTTGACTGCACATACAGAGAATGTTCCACGTAATTTGTTTACGATCAGTGTTGTTAATGCTTCACCTTCAACATCTTCTGCGATGATCAGTAATTTCTTACCATTCTGTACGATCTGCTCTAATAATGGAAGAATTTCCTGAATGTTAGAAATCTTCTTGTCTGTGATCAGGATATATGGATCATCTAATTCTGCAACCATTTTCTCCATATCTGTTGAGAAGTATGCGGATAAGTATCCACGATCAAACTGCATACCTTCTACTAAATCTAATTCTGTCTTCATTGTCTTAGATTCTTCAATTGTGATAACTCCGTCGTTAGATACCTTTTCCATAGCATCTGCTACTAATTCTCCAACTTCTTCGTCTGCTGCAGAAATTGCTGCTACTTTCGCGATCTGATCTCTTCCTGTAACTTTGCTGCTCATCTCAGCGATTGCTTCAACGGCTGCTTCTGTAGCTTTTTTCATTCCTTTACGAAGGATGATTGGGTTAGCTCCTGCTGCTAAGTTCTTCATTCCTTCGTTGATCATTGCCTGTGCAAGTACTGTAGCTGTTGTTGTACCATCTCCAGCAACATCATTTGTCTTAGTTGCTACTTCTTTGACAACCTGTGCTCCCATGTTTTCAAATGGGTCTTCTAATTCAATCTCTTTTGCAATTGTTACACCATCATTTGTGATCAGTGGTGTACCAAATGATTTATCTAATACTACGTTACGTCCTTTTGGTCCGATTGTTACTCTTACTGTATCTGCTAACTGATTAACTCCAGCTTCCAGAGCTTTTCTTGCTTCAATTCCGTATTTAATTTCTTTTGCCATGATCTTATTACCTCCGACTAAATGATTCTGCAATAAAATGATTCTGCAATCTGATTATTCTACAACTGCTAACATATCATTCTGTTTTACAATAATATATTCTTCATCTTCTAATTTCACTTCTGTTCCAGCATATTTAGAATAGATAACTTTCTGTCCTACAGAAACTTCCATCTTTACATCTTCTGTTCCAGGTCCTACTGCGATAACTTCTGCTTCCTGAGGTTTTTCCTGTGTTGCTGTTGTAAGGACGATTCCTGATTTTGTCTTTGTTTCTGCTTCCAACTGTTTTAATACAACTCTATCTCCTAATGGTGTTAACTTCATAATAATATTACCTCCTAAATATATTAGAAAATTGTTTTTATTTTTGATTGTTAGCACTCACTCATATCGAGTGCTAACTCTATGTTCTTAAGTATAACACTGCGTAAAAAAAATGCAACCCCTTTTTTATAATTTTTTTAAATGAGATTGCATTCTTTTGTATTTGTATTTATTCCTGTATATATTTTTTCGCTTCTTCCCAGCTTTTTTTCGGAATCGTCTGGAAATATACGTGGACGCCTTTTCGAATCATCTGTTGGATAGATTCCATTTCTCTGTCATCGCATGCGATCCTTCTTGCCACAGTTTTTCGTTCCCCTCGAATTCCCATACCTCCAATATTAAGCTGTGTGATCCTGATTCCGCATTTCATCAGTTCTTCAAACACTATTGGTGATTCAGCGATCACGATCACTCGTTCCCCATCAAATGATGGTGGTTCTTTTAACTTTTCAACTGCACGGTCAATTCCATAAACGTGAATGATAAGACCATCTGGTGCCATCTCTTTGATCACCTTGCTTCGAAATTTATCTTTCGCAACGATATCATCAACAATAAGGATTCTGTTTGCACGTACTTCTGGCACCCATAATGTTAAAATCTCTGTATGTATGAGTCTGTCATCGACTCTTGCCAGTACTATTTTCTTCATTTTTCTACCTCCTTATATAATTCACGTACATCCCGTACTGTATCCGGTGCTGCCTTAAGAAGTTCTTTACAGATTTCTTCCGCATGCTTTCCCGAAATTCTTCCCATAATGACTTCCATCATCAATGGAAGATTAATTCCAGTAACGTGGTAAAGATCATACTCTGGCATTAATGAAATAACTGTATTAAACGGACTTCCATAAAAAATATCTGTGAGGATCAGAATCTCTTCTTCCTGTGATGCCTGTTCAATACTTTGTCTGATCTTCTCTTTTAAAGTATCCACAGATTCTTCCGGCTCCAGTCCAAATGCTTCCAGGTCTTCCTGTTTCCCTGCGATCATCTGTACTGTATCCACTAGTCCTCTGGCGTAACTTCCATGAGATACCACGATTACCTTCATTTAATTTCCTCTCTTTTTCTCATCCACTGCTCCTGTCTTGAAATCTTTCATAACAGGCTTCGTATATTAGTTTGGTTTATAAGAGCTCTTTAAGCTTACGATTCTATTAAATACCATATGTTCTTTAGTAGAATCTTTAGAATCTAAACAGAAATATCCTGTTCTCATAAACTGGAAGCTGTCTCCTTTATCGTACTTCTCTAATTCTGGCTCAACATATGCTTCTTTGATCACAGTTAATGAATTAGGATTTACATTAATACTTCCATCTTCATTATATACGCCTTTTTCTTCATCTACAATGTTTTCATATAGACGAATTTCTGCCTTTTTCGCAGTTTTAGCTGATACCCAGTGGATTGTTCCACGAACTTTTCTTCCATCAGGGCTGTTTCCTCCTCTGGATTCTGGATCATATGTTGCATATACACATGTAACGTTACCATCCTCATCTACATCATATCCTGTACATGTCACAAAATATGCATTCATTAAACGAACTTCATTTCCTACATATAAACGACGATACTTTTTAGGCTTCTCAATTTTGAAGTCTTCACGTTCAATATATAATTCTCTTGAAAATGGTACCTGTCTTGTTCCCATCTCTTCGTTTTCCTGATTATTCGGAACATCTACAAGCTCTCCTTCACCTTCCGGATAATTTGTGATCACAAGTTTGATCGGATCCAAAATAGCTGCCATACGTGGACGTTTTAATTTAAGGTCATCACGAATACAATATTCAAGCATTGCAGAATCCACAGAGCTGTGACTCTTTGCAACTCCCACAAGTTCCATAAATTTTTTGATAGATTCTGGTGTATATCCTCTTCTTCGAAGTGCAGATAAGGATACCAGACGAGGATCATCCCATCCGTCTACGATTCCATCTTCTACTAATTTCTTAATATAACGTTTTCCTGTAACGACATTTGTCAGGTATAATTTTGCAAATTCAATCTGTTTTGGTGGATTTTCAAATTCACATTCATTGACTACCCAGTCATATAATGGTCTGTGGTCTTCAAATTCCAGTGTACAGATAGAATGTGTAACTCCTTCAAATGCATCCTCTAATGGATGAGCAAAATCATACATTGGATAGATACACCATTTGTTACCTGTATTATGATGTTCCATTCTTGCAATACGGTAAAGAATTGGATCTCTCATATTGATGTTTCCAGATGTCATATCAATCTTCGCACGAAGTACTTTGCTTCCGTCTGGATATTTTCCTTCTTTCATTTCACGGAATAACTTTAAGTTTTCTTCTGGTGTACGGTCACGATATGGACTGTTCTTTCCAGGTTCTGTCAATGTTCCGCGATATTCTCTGATCTGTTCTGCACTAAGATCACAGACATATGCTTTTCCTTTCTTGATCAAGAATTCTGCACATTCATACATCTTGTCAAAATAATTTGATGCATAGTAAATATGCTCATGATAGTCTGCACCTAACCATTCTACATCTTCCTTGATGGAATTTACATATTCTTCCTTCTCTTTTGTAGGGTTTGTATCATCAAAACGGAAATGAAAATCTCCGCCATATTCCTGAGCCAGTCCATAATTTAATAAAATAGATTTTGCGTGTCCGATATGAAGATATCCGTTAGGTTCTGGTGGGAATCTTGTGACAACTTTCTTGCAGTGTCCCTCCTCGATATCTTTCTCAATGATCTGTTCTATAAAATTCTTAGAAATCGTTTCTTCCATGTTTTCCTCCATATAGTTTTTTCTATATTGATTATAATGTATCTTGTATATACTTGCAATCAATATATTATATAAGATCTAATGCTTCCATAACATTTGAAACTCCTACGAGTCTCATATCAGTTTCAATCTTAATCTGATCTACATTCGCCTGGGGCAGAATGCATCTCTTAAATCCAAGTTTCTGTGCTTCCTTGATCCTTGCCTCACCACCGGATACTGCACGAACTTCTCCTACCAGACCGACTTCTCCAAAAATGATCGTATCTTCTAAAATTGCTCTGTTCTTGTAACTTGATGCGATCGCCATGATAATTCCAAGATCGATCGCCGGTTCCCCAAGCTTCATTCCTCCTGCAAGGTTTACATAAGCATCACAACCTCCAAGCTGTAATCCAACTCTCTTCTCAAGTACAGCCATCAAAAGGTTCACCCTGTTATAGTCAATTCCCACTGCTGTTCTTCGCGGCATCTGGAAACTTGTTGGTGATACAAGTGCCTGGATTTCAATAAGGATCGGTCTGGTTCCTTCCATAGAGCAGACAACAACTGATCCTGACGCATCAAGCGGTCTTCCATTTAACATTGTCTTTGATGGATTCTCAACTTCAACTAACCCATTGTTGCACATCTCAAATACACCTATCTCATTTGTAGATCCAAAACGGTTCTTTACGCCTCGCAAGATTCTATAGGCTGCTTCTCTCTCTCCTTCAAAATAAAGGACCGTATCCACCATATGTTCCAATGTTCTAGGTCCTGCAACAACCCCTTCTTTGGTCACATGTCCAACAATGAAAACAGCAATATTATTCTCTTTTGCCACTCTCATCATTGCAGCCGTCACTTCTCTTACCTGTGAAACACTTCCTGCTGCCGAAGAAAGATCTTCGCTGTACATCGTCTGAATAGAGTCGATCACTGCAAATTCAGGCTTTGTCTTTAGAATCGCACTGGTGATCGCATCAAGATCTGTTTCACAAAAAAGAAGCATTTCTTCTTCAAATGTTCCAATTCTCTCAGCACGCATCTTGATCTGATGCATTGATTCTTCCCCAGAAATATATAAAACCTTGCGTTTATTATTCGCAAGATTTCTGCATACCTGTAATAACAGCGTTGATTTACCAATTCCAGGATCCCCGCCAACCAATGATAAAGATCCTTTCACGATCCCACCGCCAAGTACTCGGTCAAGTTCTCCGATTCCTGTCGGAATCCTTTCTTCATTCTCAATAGTTACTTCCGATATATTCATAGGAGAGGCAGAAGTCTTTAAAGACTTCGCCCCTCCCTTCTTCGTTTCTGTAACTTTCTCTTCTGTAAAAGTATTCCACTGTTTGCAGGCAGGACATTGTCCCATCCACTTGGAAGACTCATGACCACACTGGCTGCAAAAATAAACTGTTTTTTGTTTCGCCATTGGTACTCCTTACATTACTATTGTTTCTTTACGCGAACAGATGCAGCTGTTCCTTCACTTAATTCAACACTTAAAGTTAATTTACCTCCAAGGTTTGCTTTCATCATTCCTACATTTGTATTATCAATAAAAACTTTATATTCCTGTCCAGCTTCCACTTCTAGTGTAACCTGAACGTCAGATGAAGATTCAATATCAAATGCAACACCATCTGTTGTTGCAACAAAGTTATGTACTGCAGAACCTGGAACAGATTCAAAGATCAGCTGTCCGTTCTTGTCCAGTTTCGTCATTGTCTTAAATGTTTTGATCTTGTAGATATCCCCTTCAAACTGGATATCCCCTTTCTTAGCTTTCTGTGCTAATGTATAGTCACCAAAGCTTAGTGTTCCATTGTCTTCGCTGCGGAATAATTCAGTTACCACTGCCATTGTTTTTTCCTCCTAATATATGTTTCGGTCGTTGTACGTTTATTATAATATATTTTGGTTCTATTTACTAGTTTCCTTTACTGAAAAAGTAAGTTTTTTATCTTTTTTGCCGATTGTCATCGTCTGTCCGTTTGAAAGTGTTCCTTCTAAGATCTTGTCTGCCAGTACATCCTCGATCTCATTCTGGATCACTCTTCTTAGTGGTCTTGCTCCGTAATTCTCATCATATCCTTTATCTGCTAACAGATCCATCGCACTCGATGTGATCTTTAATGTAATCTGATGTTCATTTAGGAGACGTACTTTTAACTCATCGATAAATAACTTCGCGATCTTTTTCACTTCTTCTTTGGTAAGAACTGCAAAAACGATCGTCTCGTCAATTCTGTTTAAAAATTCCGGACGGAAGATCTGTTTTACTTCTTCCATCACACCTTTTTTCATACGTTCATGATTCTTTGCCTTATCTGTGTTATCAACAGAGAATCCAAGATATTTTGGTGCGATGATGCGATTTGCACCTGCATTGGAAGTCATGATGATCACCGTATTCTTAAAATCAACTTTTCGTCCATTGGAATCTGTAATATGTCCATCATCCAGTACCTGAAGCAGAATATTAAATACGTCTGGATGTGCTTTCTCGATCTCATCAAATAAGATCACAGAATACGGATGTCTTCTGATCTGCTCACTTAACTGTCCACCTTCTCCGAATCCTACATATCCTGGAGGTGATCCAATGATCTTTGATACACTGTGCTTCTCCATATATTCAGACATATCTACACGGATCAGATCTTCTTCCCTTCCAAACAAAGCTCTTGCCAGTGTCTTTGAAAGCTCTGTCTTACCAACACCTGTTGGTCCCAGGAATAAGAATGATCCGATCGGACGATTTGGACTCTTAAGTCCAACTCTGCTTCTTTTCACAGCTTTCGCAACGGCTTTGACTGCTTCATCCTGCCCGATCACATATTTGTGGAGTTCTTTTTCAAGATTTCGCAAGCGTTCCATATCACCTTTCGTGAGCTGCGTTACTGGGATCTGTGTCCATAAAGATACAACCTCTGCTGCATCTTCAACTGTTAATTGTGGAATCTCATTTTCCTTCCTTTGTGTTCGTTTCATCTTACGTTCTAACGATTTCTCAAGCTTATTCTTCTGCGCTTTTAAATTCTTAGCTTCCAAAATATCGCCATTAGAAAGTTCTTTCTCAATCTTCTCGATCACTTCTGCAATCGCTTTGCGTTCTTCTTTAAAACTTGCATGACTTCCGACCTGTTCCATTCGTTTTCTTGCACATGCTTCGTCTAGAAGATCTATCGCTTTATCCGGCAGAAAACGATCACTGATATATCGATCAGATAAACCTGCAATTGCTTCTACTACATCTTCCGGCACTAAAATTCTATGATAATCCTCAAATCGGTATTTGATTCCTTTTAAAATCGTAACTGTCTCTTCTACGGTTGGCTCTTTCACTCTGACTGGCTGGAATCTTCGAACTAAAGCTGCATCCTTCTCAAAATACTTTGTATACTCTTCACTTGTTGTCGCACCGATCAGCTGGAAATCTCCTCTTGCCAATGCCGGTTTTAAGATATTGGATGCATCCATAGCTCCTTCAGAACCGCCAGCTCCAATGATCGTATGAATCTCATCAATAAATAAAATGACAGAATCATCCTGTGTTGCTTCTGTAACGATACGTTTCATACGTTCTTCAAATTCACCACGGAATTTGGTTCCTGCGATCACTTTTGTAAGATCTAAGGATAAAATTCTCTTATTCTTAAGGATTCTTGGCATATTGCCGTCTGCAATTCTTTGTGCAAGCCCTTCTACAATTGCTGTTTTACCAACTCCCGGATCACCGATCAGACATGGATTGTTCTTTGTCCTTCTGCATAGGACCTGCATCAGACGTTCCATCTCACCTTCACGTCCAATCATCGGATCCAGCTTCCCTGCGGCTGCTTTCTCTGTAAGATCTGTACTGTATTGCTCCAGCATACCTGCTTCTTGATTTTCTTCCTCTCCGCCATAAGAAATTGCATCATTGTATTCATTCTTTGCAGAACGAAAATCTATTCCTGCTGTAACTAAAATATCTGTATAAATACCCTCGCAAGAAATCTTGTGATCTTCTAACAGACGAAAAGCCTCATTATCTCCGTCTTTGATCATTGCCATAAGAATATGTTCTGAGCCTATTGCATCGCATCCATATTTCATTGCAAGTTCCCCTGCAATCTCTAAAAGATATTCTGTCTTTGGTGTATCTTTCACTGTTCTTCTGCGGTCTTTTGGCATCTTTGATTTCTCCTTGACCGCCTCTTCTATTAATTCTCTTGTCACTCCATGCATCTTAAGAACTTCGCTCGCAAGAGATCCATCTGTTCCGTAAAGTCCAAGAAGGATAAAGATACTGCTGACATCCTTAAATCCAAGATATCCTGCAATCTCCCTTCCTTCATTCAATGCTTTGGAGGCATATTTTGTAAATGGTAATCGGTTCATAACTCCTCCTGTTATTACTTTCTGTCTAATTTCTGGTACATGTCATGAACCAGCTGGTTCATCTCATCTTCTGTAACTCCCTTACAGACTGCTTCAGCAACCAGCATTCTTAGATTGTCCTGAATACTAGCCAGCTCCTGTTGCTTTTCCAGAGTTTCAACGCTTATGACTGCACCTTTTCTTCGGTCTAATTTTAAGTATCCTTCTTCTCTTAAAATCGCATAGGCTTTATTTACCGTGTGCATATTCACTCCAAGTACCTGTGCAAGCTGTCGTACAGATGGAAGTGATTCTCCATCAGTAAATTCTTCACATGCGATTCCCATAATGATCTGATTTCTTAACTGTACATAGATTGCCTCGTCACTATTGAAATCAATCTCCAGTATCATTGTGCAACCCTTCTTTCTTCTTTCGAATTTTACAATCTATCTATGATATTTTGTTATACATAGACTATAATATAAAGCACAGTCTGTCAAGAGATTGCATCATGATAAAAAGAAAAAGATGCAGTATCTTTTCACTGCATCTCTTATGGCCTTATCTTTCATTTAAATTTAGAATTCTCTGGTTTGCACTTCCTCGGAATTTTAATGTGATATCTTTCTGGGCTTCAATAAATCGTCCATCTACCAGTATATCAATATAAGATAACATTTCTTCCGTAAATGATGTGTGTACTTTTCCACCCTGCATAAGATCCTTTTCATAAGTATATCCTGTATAACACCAGATATTCTTATCAGGACATATTTCTTTAATTTCTTTTAATAATAAAACCAATTCTTTCTGGTTCTCTGGTTCAAATGGTTCTCCTCCAAGAAGCGAAAATCCTTCGATATAATCTGGTTTTAATAATTCTATGATATGCTCTTTTGTTTCCGGTGTAAATGGCTTTCCATAACAAAAATCCCATGTTTCCTTATTAAAACATCCCGGACAATGGTTTCTGCAGCCTGATACAAATAAACTTACTCTGACTCCTGGTCCATTCGCTATATCACATTTTTTAATCTCTCCGTAGTACATATGATTTCCTCTGTAAATAATTCTTATAAATGAAGTACTCGATCCTTAATCTCTTGTGTACGTCCCTGATTCCAGAACTGTGTTCCGATATATCCGCAGGTACGTCTTGCAACAAACATATGATCTTGATCTGTGTTTCCACAGTTTGGACATTCCCAGATCAGCTTTCCAGATTCATCTTCTTTGATCTGAATTTCCCCGTCATATCCACAACATTCGCAATAATCACTCTTTGTATTCAACTCTGCATACATAATGTTATTATAAATGAATTTCATAACAGATAAAACAGCTGGGATATTATCCTGCATGTTCGGTACTTCAATGTAACTAATTGCTCCACCTGGAGATAATTTCTGGAATTCTGATTCGAATGCAAGTTTGCTGAATGCATCGATTTCTTCTGTTACATGGACATGATAACTGTTTGTGATATAGTTCTTATCTGTGACACCTGGAATAATACCAAAACGTTTCTGTAAACATTTCGCAAACTTATAAGTTGTAGATTCCATTGGTGTTCCGTATACAGAATAGCTGATATTTTCTGCTTCCTTCCATTCGTTACATTTATCATTTAACTTCTGCATAACTTTTAGCGCAAATTCTTTTCCTTCATCGGATGTATGAGATTTTCCTGTCATACGAACACACATCTCATAAAGTCCTGCATATCCAAGAGAAATTGTGGAGTATCCATCATATAATAACTTATCGATCTTCTCACCTTTTTTAAGTCTTGCCAGTGCCCCATGCTGCCAAAGGATCGGTGCAACATCAGATACTGCTCCCTTTAATCTCTCGTGACGGCATCTTAAGGCTTTATGACAAAGTTCAAGTCTTTCTTCTAAGATCTCCCAGAATTTGTCCATGTCTCCGTCAGAACTACATGCCACATCAACTAAGTTGATCGTTACAACCCCCTGATTAAATCTTCCGTAAAACTTGTGACTTCCATCTGCATTTCTCTGAGAATCCTCAACTGTTAAGAAAGATCTGCATCCCATACAAGGATATACATCTCCGTTCTTAAGTTCTCTCATCACTTTCGCAGATATATAATCTGGAACCATACGTTTCGCTGTACATTGTGCAGCTAATTTCGTCAGATACCAGTACTTGGAATCTTCCGTGATATTATCATCATCAAGTACATAAATAAGTTTTGGAAATGCTGGTGTGATCCAAACTCCTTTCTCGTTTTTAACACCTTGAATTCTCTGTTTTAAAACTTCTTCGATCACGAGTGCTAAATCATCTCTTGTCTGTCCTTCCGGCACTTCATCAAGATACATAAAGACTGTGACAAATGGTGCCTGACCATTACATGTCATCAATGTTACTAACTGATACTGGATCGTCTGAATTCCCTGTTTGATTTCATCATAAAGACGCATCTCCGTAATCTTATCGATGATCTCATCATCCATAGATTCTCCAATTGCTTTACGTTCTTTGACAACATTATTACGAAGTTTCTTTCTGCTGATATCTACAAATGGTGCTAAATGTGCCAGTGTAAATGACTGTCCCCCATATTGGTTACTTGCTACCTGTGCCACGATCTGTGTTGTTACATTACATGCTGTAAAAAATGAATGCGGTTTCTCAATCAGCGTCTCGCTGATCACAGTTCCATTCTGAAGCATATCTTCTAAATTGATCAGATCACAATTATGTTCTCTCTGTGCAAAATAATCAGAATCATGAAAATGAATGATTCCTTCTTCATGAGCACGGATGATATCATTTGGTAAAAGGACTCTCTTACTTAAATCCTTGCTGACTTCTCCAGCCATGTAATCTCTCTGTGTGGAATTGATCACTGGATTCTTATTTGAATTTTCCTGATTCACTTCCTCATTAATATTATCAAGAAGAGCAAGAATTCCATCATCAGTTGTATTGGATTTTCTTCTTAATTCTCTCTTAAAACGATATCTTACATACTTCTGGGCAACTTCGTATCCTCTCATCTCCATGATTCCTGTCTCAACCATGTTCTGAATGTCTTCTACATTCACTGCATGTGAAGAACTTTTCACCTGATCCGCAACTTTTTCTGCAATTGCCATGATCTGATATTCGTTCATCTGATGAAGCTTTGACACTTCTTCATTCGCCTTTGTGATCGCATTGATGATCTTATCGATATCAAAGGTTACCTCTTCTCCATTCCGCTTGATAATCTTTGTTTTTACATCACCATTCATAGTTTCTCCCTCTTTTATATAAAATTACAAGATTTTGTGCGTTTCCATTTTCTGGGCACAAAATCTTGTTATATTCTTACCATCCGACACAATATGTTGTGCCACTGCCTATATTATATTACACTCTTTTCACAAAAAAAGAAAGGGGTATTTTTTTATTTTAGAGAATATGAAGGTGTTCAAGAAGAATCTTAAATCCCAAAAGTATCAGTATTATGCCACCTGCAAGCTCTGCCTTTGATTTATATTTTGTTCCAAAAATATTTCCAATCTTTACTCCTGCAAATGAAATCAAAAATGTACAGACTCCGATCATAGATGCTGCGGATACAATATGCACATTTAAAAACGCAAATGTAATTCCTACTGCAAGTGCATCTATACTTGTTGCCACTGCAAGCATAAACATTTCTTTTATTTCAATGGATGCATCTGCATTCTCTTCTTCATCTGACAATGATTCTTTCACCATATTAATTCCAATCAGTCCAAGAAGGATAAATGCAATCCAGTGATCAATTGATGTGATCTGATCTTTAAATTGTGTTCCAAGAAAAAATCCAATGATTGGCATCAATGCCTGAAAGCCTCCAAACCATAAGCCAATAATGACCCCTTTTCCCAAAACTTTTTCTCGCATTGCCAGGCCTTTGCAGATTGAAACAGCAAATGCATCCATCGACAATCCAACAGCCAGTGTTAATAGTGTAAGCAAATCCATAAAATTGTCCTCCATATCGAAAAAAAGACTCACAGACGAAAAACCTACCATAAATTAAGGCTTATCGTCTATGAGTCTCGTTAATTAAGACAGCACCAGATGTTGTCCATCATTGTGTTGATACTGTCACAGATTCTCTGCTAACTACTCCCTCACGGAAATATATAAGATCAATACCGGATGTGCCTCCGGCAAAATATGCCTATGTATCATATCTCAATTGAGAATCTTTGTCAATATCTTTCCTTTACTTTTTGATTACGTTTCTCAAGTTCCAATAAATATTCTTTCACATCAAGTCCGCCTGCATATCCTGTCAGAGAACCATTCATTCCAATCACTCTGTGACATGGAACTACGATCACGATTGGATTTTTATTATTTGCCATACCTACAGCACGGCATCCCTTTGGAATTCCTACACGTTCTGCAATATCTTTGTATGTACAGGTTGTTCCATATGGAATCTCTTGCAATGCCTTCCATACCTTTATCTGAAATTCCGTTCCATAATAAGAAAGTTTCAGATCAAATTTCTTTCTGCGTCCATCAAAATATTGTGACAGCTGAAGGGCTGCTTCTCTGATCAACTCTGTATTCTTCTTCTCGCCTTCTAACTTCTTTATTCCAAAATAAATCCCACAAATTCCATGTCCGTCTTCCTCAATCGTCAGATTCCCGATTGGAAAACGATAATCATAGTAGTACTTCATACGACCATTCCTCCTAAAAATAGGTATACCATATTTTTCCATGGTTGGCAACCACTAACTTGACATGAAGCCATTTGTTGCGTACAATGAGAAGAACTGTATTAAAAAGCAGATGATTATTATATTAATTTTTAGGAGGAATAATAATTGGACCCCAGTACAATATTACAGATTGTCGAAATTATAGTTTTACTTTCGCTTTCCGCTTATTTTTCATCGGCGGAAACTGCATTAACAACGGTAAATCCCCACAGCATGCGTGCTATGGCAGAGGATGGAAATAAAAAGGCTGCATTAGTCTTAAAACTAATCGAGAATCCTAGTCAGATGCTTTCTAGTATTCTGGTTGGAAATAACTTAGTAAATATTTCCCTGACTTCCTTAACAACTACGATCGCAATTCGTATCTTTGGAAGTATGGGAGCCGGAATTGCAACAGCCGTGATCACGATTCTTGTTCTGATCTTTGGTGAAATTACTCCAAAGACTTATGCAACGATCAATAATACAAAAATTGCTTTAAGCTATGCATCCAGTATTTATCTTGTCACAAAGCTATTGACACCAATTGTTTATCTTATCAACAAGCTTTCCACAGGAATTCTTATGATCTTCCATATTGATTCCAAACAGTCCAAACGTATTATGACGGAACGCGAACTTCGTACGATCGTTGATGTCAGTCATGAAGATGGTGTTATTGAAGAAGCTGAAAAAGATATGTTAAATAATGTTTTTGATTTTAAGGAATCCCTTGCTAAGGATATTATGATCCCTCGTATTGATGTAACTTTTGTATCCGTCGATGCTTCTTATGAAGAAGTCCTTGAAATCTTCCGTGAAGCTGGTTACTCAAGACTTCCTGTTTATGAAGGAAGTAAAGATCATGTTGTTGGTATTGTTTATTTCAAAGATGTATACTTCTACCGTAGCCAGCACAGAGGCGAGATTTTCCATTTAAGGGATGTATTAAGAAAACCATTCTTTACTTATGAAACACAGAAAGTTTCAAGTCTGCTTGCACAGATGAGAGAGAAATCCGTAAGTTTCTCTATTGTTTTAGATGAATATGGCGTAACTGCCGGACTGATCACACTTGAAGATATTGTAGAAGAAATATTCGGAGAACTACGTGATGAATACGATGAATCTGAAGAAGATACATTTAAAGAATTACCCGATGGATCCTATATGGTATCTGCTTCATTGAAGCTTGATGATCTTGATGATCTGCTTCACGTAAACCTTGATTCTGAGGATTATGATTCACTCGGTGGATATATTATCGAATTACTTGATCATTTGCCTTCTGAGGGCGAAATTGCAGAAGATGAACACTTTACTTTCAAAGTTGTATCCGTTGATAAGAACCGTATGGAAACCATCCATATCATTCCAAAAGAAAATTCTAATCATATCTCACAAAACTAGATTTATAAACAGCCAGCAAATATATATTTGCTGGCTGTTTATAAATCTAGTTTTGTGAGATATGATTAGAATTTTCTTTTGGAATGATATGGAT
>RRZU010224855.1_pt1 | contig 21708 bp, 17 predicted proteins | sample 2165561 | NCBI WGS metagenome assembly RRZU01 (sample SAMN10456909, study PRJNA506462) | wastewater metagenome | isolation source: wastewater sludge | place: USA: Moscow, Idaho | reverse complement strand
CCTTTTCCTAAGTCTCGAATATGACCGGCACTTGCCATCACTTCATATTGACCAGGATATACAGAATCCAAGTAGCCTTTAATTTTTTCGCATTTATTCGGTGATTCTACGATCACTAAATATTTTTGGTTCGTGCTCGCGCCCATGTGTAATTAATCTCCGTACTATGCCTAACAGGTCATATTGCGTAGATAATACATTATAAATCGAAAAATTAGGGGATGAATTTATGTTTTTGCGGTTTTGTGGGTTGCAAATTCATCTATAACTAAATTAAGTGAATGCGCTGAACTTATGGTATATTTTTGCTCGATTTTACCTGTTCGGAAAATTCTTAAAGATGAATAAAATACTACCTATCGCTTTCGCCGTAATATCTACTTTTGGTTTAACTGCATGCGACAATTCATTACCAGAAGAAGAAGCGCGTTTAAATGAAATTGTATCTAAAACCCAAACCACCGAAAAAGCACGTACTGTCGAGTGGTATCAGAGCAATGACTTTGTTCGTAACGATGTACTCAAAATCTGTATGGATATCGTAGAGCGTAAAGTTTCTGAATTAAATGCTATTGGTGGTGAATTAAAATATGAAGATATCGACAAACAGGTAAATAAAAACCAAGACTGCTTAAATGCGCGTCAGGCGAATATCAATATCGAAGCGGAGCTTGATAAAAGCCGTATCACTTATAATGAATATAATAAACGCTTAAACCAATACACTAAAAAATCAGAAGATTTAGTGCTTACCGAAGAAGAACGCAATCAAGCCCAAGCGTATATGAATGATGTGATGAAAGACATGGATACAAACAAGGTTGCTCGTCAGGGTGAAGAACAGTTTGAGCAATTGAAAAAGCTTGCTGAACAAGAAGTTAAAGCAGCGCAAGCAGAATCAAATTAATTGTTTGCATTGACTTATGCCATGTTTTGAGGGTATAATATGCTTTAACAGCGAAGTCATCCTGTTCAAAAAAGGTATAGCAATAAATGAAACGTCTTACAGCAATAGCAATTGGTTTAACAATCGCTTGCAGCATGCAAGCTCACGCAGATTTCTCAGGAAAAGTGGTTCGCATTTCCGATGGTGACACTATTACTGTTTTAGATGGTCGCAACCAACAACATCGTATTCGCTTAAACCAAATTGATGCCCCGGAAAGCTCTCAAGCATTTGGTCAGAAGTCTCGTCAAAATATCAGCTACATTCACAACCAGAACGTGTACGTGGTGGAAGATAGTCGTGATCGTTATGGTCGTGTATTGGGTACAGTGTATTTAATGCAAAATGGCAAGGTTCCGACACTCAAATTCCGCAATAGCGTAAACTATAAACAGGTCAATGATGGCTATGCTTGGGTTTATCGCCAATATATGAAAGACCCTACTTTATTGATTGATGAAAACAATGCACGAGCGAATAAACGCGGTTTATGGGCTGACCCTCACCCTGACGCGCCGTGGGATTATCGCAAATCAAAGAAATAATAAGCCTGTTTTGAATTTAAAAGTGATCGGAAATCCGGTCACTTTTATGCGAGAGAAAAGTCAAGAGTTCAAGAATTGACTTATCCTGCTAAGGCTGTGGATAAGTCGGGGGATATCTAGTCAAATAGCAAGTTAATTATAAGTAAAACATTAAATTATACAATTTGATCAAAAAATAACCTATTGAAAATACCGTTTATTTCGAGTTGTTTTTTTTGCGGTAATTTTAGCGAAAAATGTGGTCTATTTCGGTCAATGTTTTTTCGGTGAAAAAGTCTTAAAGGGTTTAAGTGTATTATAATATTCTTGCAGCTTTTTTTTAGCTGCATTCTGCGTTGAAGTTAAGATATGGGATTGCGCTTGAAATGAATACTAATGTGGACAATGTGGACTATGAAAAATTAGGCAACATAGTTGCTAGTTTGGAATTAGCCGGAAAAGCCGGAAAGGTTTTCAATCCTGTCTTGCAGATGCGCAGTATTGATGTTCTTTTTAAGAGTATGATACCTACTGACACAGATCAGACGATCTGGCAGCGCACTCAAAGCATTTACATCAAGCGTAAACTCGCGTGTGCTAAACCAGAGTGGCACGATTCTGTATTTATCCCAACAGAAGTGTGGATGAGTATTCTTGAGCCGTTTAGCCCTACTCTAGCGAATCACCGACTAGATCGCACCATGTTCAATGCCGTATTTGCTCAAATAAGCTGTCTTGCAACTTGGCGTTATTCTCAAGGCGTGTACCGTATTGACCCATATTCTTATAAGCGTGTCTTTAACCTTAATGCCGGTTCAATCCTGAGTGTTAAACATATTAATCGGTTCCCAGAATGGTGTATCTATATTGAAACGCCAAATTTTAAGTATCTGGGGCGTGAAGTGAAAGGCGCACTCGTTCAACGCAACTATATGAGTGAGTTTGATCGTAACAAGCAGCCGGATTCACTGATCATTTCATTGGATATGGATAAAATCTATGATCAGGAAAACGAAACCATTAACCCTGCTCCTTATGCAGTGTTCAATACAAATACATTAGAAGATAGATCGCTTCGAGATTGCTTCGTGTTTGGTTATGCCGGTACGATCAGTACGCGCCGTAAGAATATCCCAAGTGAATATCTATTTTGGACAGAAGAAACCTTAACCCAGATTTTCGGTCCGATCTTTAGCTTGATCAATCTGATTTGTGAGCCAACTATTTTAGTTGAATCAGAGAACTATATTGGTGTTAAGCCGAGCTATAAAAACATTGAAGCAAGCTTTATAAGCATGAAAGGCAATAAGCCAAACTACAAGCTTCAAGCTCCAAGTAACCCGCGTATGTGGTCGGTAGCTGCTGATGTAGGTAGAAATAAACGTCTATACGATCTCAGAAAAGCGCATGGTATGGAATACACATCACCAGAACTTGAATGGTTCTTTAATCTGAATGGTGAATTGGAGATCAAGCAGCCTGCATTCATGTCTTTTGAGGAAATGTATGCACTCACGAGGTCATTAAAAATCCCAATCTAATTGATAGCGCAGTTTACTAATCCTCCTTTCGGGGGATTTTTTTTACCTTTTGTTTAAAATAACTAAAATTAACTATAAATTAACTATAAATTTTAGAAATACTATTTCAATCTGCATATATTTTTAAAATGCCATTCTATATATATGTGTTGGGGGTATTTACTCTGATTTAATCAGTTTTGCATATTTAAGCAACCCATAACGCTACTTCTGAAATAGGAAAAAAACAGGCGTTGCACCTTAGTAGTGCAGCGAAGTGTTGGATATTCCAATTATTTTTTTGTATTTCTTGGTGTTTTTAAAACTCCCCGACCTCCTTATCTTATAGATGATATATATTATTTAAGCTTGCTATTTTACGTTAAATATGCGCACAAAGCATATAGATAAAATTATTCTTGTTATTATATCGACAGCATAAGTGTGATTATATTGTTGCTTTATAAATATATTTACTAGCACAACCGTATAGTAAATAAGATGCGTACTTGTCTGTCTACTATTCGCACAGGGTTAAATTTAAGTTGTTGTTTTATCATTTATTGTTTTTATTTAAAAATTTAGCGTGAAAAACTGTGTTAGAAAAAAATACGTGTTGCTTAATAATATCGCTCTTCAATGCGGATTAGTTATTTTCGGCAATAAACCAACCTACATCAATAAAAAAAATGGTAAAAATTCTCGATTTATATGGATTTAATTTTATCCATATTATATTATTCAGGCACAGTGTTGTCGGGCTGCTGATCTTTTAGAAGGGTAAGAACAGTACAGCAACTAGCTACCAAGTAGTGACTAGAACTGATGGCATAATAATTGCGTTGTTGTACGTTGTTTAAGAGTTTAAGTTGTAAATGCTTCAGACACACGAGCGAGACATACGAGCTGGCAACTCCCCGGCTTCACAAGTGAATCCATTGGATTTGCTAGGTACAAACGTACCCTCAATTAGTGTACGTTTGGATAAATTGATAATAAGTAAATATCTACGTGAAAAACCTGGGTTCCATTCATACGAGAATGAAGTATCCCTATTCAGAGACATTACAAACTACATCAACTATCAGCTTCAAAAAGAGTTTCCTTTGTATTTTCTAACCGTCAGCGCGGGCAACGAGAATACAATCAATATTAAAAATGCTTTCCAATTGCTTGATGAAGAGCAAATGGCAAAGAATGAAACTGACGAAACGGATGCAAAGTCTCTTTATAAGACCCTGCATGCTGAGATCAGTTCGGTCTTAAATCGCATCTTATCGGAAGTTAGTAAAAACGCTTCTCTTCTTAAAGAGTTTGTGAATAAAACAATTACTTCTGATTCTTGGGATATCTTTGTTGAAGCGCGTAGGTTAGCAGCAGCACATGACAATGTGGCTGATGCACTCGTAGAGCTGAATAACGATTTAAAATTGTATTTCCTGGACGGTGAGTTTCTTTCAGTAGATCGCTATAACAGCAATATCCCTGCTATCTATCTATATGACTGTCAGTGTCGTGTGATCTGTATGTTTAGTTTACAGACAGGTAAACGCACAATTGAGAGTGTGGTTAAGGCATGCGCAGCAATTAGCTGTGATGGCGAAGCTCATGGACAGTTGTTCTATAGTAAAAATGCAGAAATTCGCACAACTGATGGCATGCCTGCCCCATCCGATGTTACGGAACAATATGTTCGCGTGGCTTACAAGAATGAAATCACAGAATGGGTAAATCAGGTTCGTGCTGCTTTGAATGAAATCGACGCGACACAAAACTTTTTAATGATAGAGCTGCAAGAAATTGTCGTTAATCGCTTCTACAACGGTTTTGTAGTCGGGCATTTTTTATCGAATGAGAGAGCATATAACGCATCTAAGATGGCGGTAGCACCACCAAAAATAAGCTACAAGTAAATTACGCAATTACTTGAAGTTATTGGTGGCGTTGCAAAGGTTTTTGCATGATTTAGTAGTTGTGTACTAGATCATGCAGTGTTCGAGACGTTGGTAGCTGTGTGCGCCATAACTCTCAAACAAAAAAAGTGTGGTAGCAGTTTGCGCCACGATAAGTTGTATACGGCAGCAGTTTGCGCCGTAGGTGGAGTATGGTTTGGCTATAAACTCATAATTTGCGTTCTGATTTATAGTCAAACTCTTCTTTTCTTAATCCGATTCAAAAAGTTAATACTTAATCCACACCTTAATGATACTGATTAGCTATCTACTCTTTGATCTAAGCTAGAAAAACATACAAATGTGAAGAAACAATGTGGATTTAGGATATATCTTGATAACACATTACTTCTTTATCAACATTTGTGTAAAGCAAATAATATTCCTATTTATAACCTTTTTAAATATTAATTATTGTTATGTTTTGCAAATAGTTGATGATTTTTTTTATCTTCATAATCGAATTTGCAGATTTATCTAAACCACTGTATTAGTGATGGTGACGCGCTTCATGGTTAAAAGAGACTTTACGGAATTTGAACACAATTTAAGTGATGGTCAGATCATTGATGCCTTTGAGGATTTTTGCATCCAAAAAGGTTTAATTTTCAGTGGCAAGGATTCCTATGTAATCGCAGATGGAAAAACGCATTACGTTAAGGTCGATAATCGTAGTAATAAAAATAGAAATAAAAAGTCAGGGTGGTATGTCTTAGACTTAACTGGTGACATTGCTAAAGGTCGTTGCGGTTGGTATCACGGCGATAGTCCTTCTTTCTCATGGCACTTATATTTTGACTATATTGCAAAGAATAAGAATGATCGTAGTATCAAATTTCAGAAAGCTGATGAATTGTCGATATTGAAACGCCAAGAAGAGCGCGAAGAAATGATGATAGCGCAGCGTCTTGAAGAGCAGCTTACAGCCAACACTGCAAAGGTCTATACGGCGTTTGAAATGTGGCGGTCTATTCCTACGACAAGTCACCCCTACACTACTTCCAAGAAGATTGACCCAAAGTATGTGCGAACCCTTAACCCGGCTCCATACACTCAGGAAGAATTAGAATCCTTCGTTCAGCAGAACTATCCAAACCTGTTTAAGCCAGAACTGATTAAACGCATCATGGACTGGCAAAAAAGTGACGATAATAAAGTTTTCTATGACCGTAACAACGTCCTGATCATTCCGGCATTTGATTTCAACATGGAGTACCGTACTTTCCAGTACATTCTCCCAAAGAAAACCAAATCTGGTAAACAAAAGTTATTTCTTGGTGCACCAGGCACTAAGTCAGGCTCTTTTCATTTGATCTATGGTTATGATCTACCTAATCCAGATCGCAGCACCAGATTGAAGTTTATTGTCTGTGAGGGGTGGGCTACCGGCTTTGCCTTATTCTTGCTAACCAAAGGAACCATACCGATCATTGTAACTTGGGATGCCGGTAATGTTATTGCAGTATGTCGTCAGTTGCGTAATACCTATTATTCAGCGAGCATCTATATTTGTGGTGATAATGACCACGATTCTTATAATGCGAATTTGCAGATGGTTGTGAATGCCGGACTGAACCATGCTACTCGTGCAGCAAAACAAGTAGGGGCTGTTGTAGCACTACCACCTTTTAATACGAATATCCCAGAGCATAAAGACCTGTCGGATTGGGATGATTATGTGGAATATGCCGGATTCAATGTGGCTCAGGATTCTCTACGCGCAGCTATGAAAACTGCAATAATCCATGCAACCTACAAAGACTTGGAAAATGAACATTTACATCAACCGGTGAAGTGGTCAGATCGTCTGGAATATCTTAATCACTACGCTTTCCCTGTTTCCACCTGTGGCTTTACTCGATATCTACAAGCTCAGGTGAACGCCGTCCGTTTAGGTTTAAATGACAGCTTTGACGATCAGGCATTGGACAATATTATCCGCTTTAATATGGAACAGACCCCATGCTATGACTTCCTTTTGGAACAGCGCATGGATAACCCGGCTCGTAATTTTGTAAATCGTTACATCAATCAGATGCTCAGTGATTTGGAATACCGCATGGTGGTAGATACCGAAATTCGTTCACTGGTTCCAGATATTTCAAAGCTCATTGATATTTTGCGTCTTTGCAATCCGGAAATTATTTCTGAGTTCCGTCAGTTCATCCATCAACACTGCATGCAATACAATAGTGAAGCATGGATAGATAGCGTGATTACCCCACTGTTTGATCTTGAAAAGCATTCGGCTAAACTCGTGGCTGATGACATTATTAAGATACTCAAAGATCAGGATATCTTCTGCGAAGTTCCTCATTACAGCAAAGAGCTGATCGGAGAGCCTAAAGATGCCAAGTTATTTACAAAATATTGGCTATGGTACTTAAACCTTTGCTTTGGCAAAAATATCCCTATCCAGTTATACAACCTCACTCAGCGACAATTTAAAGAACATTTTGATTTGTATATACAGACGCATCCTGAGATAGAGGACCAATTACCAGTAGTGGAAAAATGTATGCCTACTCAGGCTCACCAAGCCCTTGATGGCTCTTTACACTTAATCATAAATGATTTGCATAATCAGATGATTGAAGAGAAAGTTGAGGATATTCGCTTCTATGAAGATAAGGTGTTAAGTGGTTTTAAATTGTTTACAAAATTCCCTGCCCTTAACCATTTTTTCAAGCAAGAAGTTATTAGTATTTTCTCGCAAAGTGAATCCCTAGAGTGGAGCAAGTGTGTAGTTGAAAATATGTGGGAGAAACACCTAAAAACACAGTCCGGCTAGGACTTTCAAGTTTGTACAATATCGCCCTTGCGCTAAATAATTAAGCCTTTATACTTGGTTTTGAACCTTATTTTTATGGTAGCAGTCAGCACCATCCAGGGTTACTTGAAATCAATAAACTAAATAATTAAAGGCAGTTTCCAATGTCCAGACCTAGCAATAGTGCTATTCATGGTTACTCAATTGACGAGGTATACAAGGCAATTGAGGAACACTTGATTGAACAGGGGTTTGACTTTTCCAGAAAACCATTCGATGCAACTTTTGGTAAACGAGTAGTTGCAGATATTAAGACCGGCTCCGGCAAGTTTGGTGAAGGTCGTGGAATGTATGTCATCCACCCCAATATCAACAATGAGACAGGCGAGTATTGGAGTGCCGTAACCTACAATACTTTCGCAGCCAATGGCGTAAACCAATCCTGGTCCTTTGCTGAATACTATAAGCAACACAAGGAAGAACGCTTACGCACAGGTAAGGTAGAACCGCAAAGAATAAGTCCAGAACGTCAAGCTGTAATTGAAAAGCTAACTAGGGATGCCGAGCTTGCAGAACAACGAGAAGCAGCTCGAAAAGAACTGCTTGCGACCGCAGCCAAAGTCTATACTGAATTTGATTTTGCTCGTGCTTCCGATGTTCATGTGTTCAGAAGTTTTAAAAACCATGTAAACAAATATCCTTATATCCAACATAAGGGTTTTTCGCATGCGTATGGAGCCAAATTCCTACCGACGACCCCTATCAATATCAAAGACCTTAAAGCTTATGTAGATCAGAACTATGCTGATAAGTTCCCGGAGCCGAAACAACGTCAGGCTTTGGTTACAGCAGTTCTTGATCTTGAGGACAAGTTCATCAACATGAGCGAAAAGGAAAATGCGAAATCGCGCCGTGATTTTGCACAGCTTATGCTGCCTTTGATTAATGTGAATAATGAGATTACTTCTGCACAGTTGCTCAATGGTTTCTACAATAAAAATGATAGTGGACAGGATGTTTTTGGTCGCAAAAAATTAGTGTCGATGAAAGCCCTGTTGAGTAATGGTGTCACTAGAGGCAGTTTTCAGGTGATTAATTCAACTGGTAAGCCGGAGGATAGCCAGTTCAATCCTAACAAAAAGATTTATACGCTTGCCGAAGGTTGGGCGACTTCTATTAGCTTGTCACAGCTTGCCGATAATGCTTATCCAAATTCTAGCCACCAGATGCAGCACTTGTTTGGAGTGAACACACTTAATCTAGCGGAGATTGCTCAACGTATTCTTGATGTGAATAAGGATGCTCTTGTTCTCATTGCATACGACAACGATGCCAGTGTGTTGCGTGATAAGTTAGGTGTTAATGCCGGTATTGAAACTGGTTGCCGGGCATTCGCTGAGTTCGGTCCATTTGCTACACCTGAACTTCAAAAGAATGTTCGTACTATTTCCCCTCCTGTTCTGGAAACTGATAAAGGTATCAGTGATTGGAATGATGTTGTGGTTGGTAAAGGTATGGCAAAGGCAGTTGAAATGTTCAAAACGGTCATGGCTGATGCTGCTGATCGCCGTAAGAACAACGTCAATGAGTACCAGTACCTAGTTGATATCTACGATGCTCAACGCGAGAACTTTTTTAATAGCCTGTCTAAAGAAGAACAGAATGAATATCGCAACCCATCAGAAGGTAGTAAGCTGAAAAGCCCTTACGTGGTGAAATACAGCACCATTATTGCTGAAAAGGTTGAGGATGCTAATTTCAACAAAGAGTACGAGAAGCGTCAACAAGAAGCCAAGAATGCCCCTACTGCACCGGCTCAAACTCAGCAGTTTAATAAGACAGTCTTGCCAAAAGATATGCCATTGGATAAAAGTTTAGGATTCCAATATGACTTGAACCGTCCTATAGCACCTGTCCATGTTGATACCAAAGCACCGGCTGTTAATCTATTGGCAAGTTTGATGCAAAGTGTAGATATGAACGCTGTACGCAATTCAGGCTTAAATCTGGCGAGCGGTGAAAAGCTTGTTGATGGTTTTGTACGTGAGGAACTAAAACAGACCGCTCCCGCCGTAGAACAAGCTGTGCCGTCTCCTGTAATGAACACCCCTACTGCACCTGAAAACGAACCTGTTATACGTGCTGAAACATTAAATGAAAAGATACAAACCAAGATGCCTGTAATTGATGCGGATACCGCAGCAAAATATGAGCGTCAGCCGATTGAATCTGCTCCTAAAGAGGTTTCACCACAAGATCGCGCAGAGAACCTAGATCACCGTAAATCAGAGCTGTTCACAGCTTTCTGGTTGTATCAGTCTGAGATTCACCGGGCAAAAGAGATCATTGCTCAGGCAGAGGTAATGCCAGATCAAGCACCAGTACAAGAAAAGGTACGTGAGCTGAGTTCTACTGATCAGCAATTTTTAATCAATGAAAATACGATCAGTCAAAGTTTTGCATTGGTAGCTACAGACCCAGAGCTTCGGGAAAAGCTCATTACCGACCTTCAAGATATTGTGGAAAATAACCCCCATTGGCAGAATTTGGGTCGCTTCACTACATTTATTAACGACCACGTTATTGCAATGGATGATGCACAGCGTCAGAACATGCTTTTGCAAAACAACGCTGTAACCAAGATCATTGCCAATCTAGGTAGCTCCGAGCAATATGCACCAGAAACTATCCATGCAATTTCCGAAGTGCTTAAAGACACCAGTAATCTAGCAACTAGCCGTATTGGTCGGCAGTGTTTATATGGTGAGGTGGTAAGTGCCTTATACCATGCAGATGAAGAACCGCAATGGATTAAAACAGCGATTGAATCTTGTAATCACTACATGAACCGCTCTTTACAGCGTATTGAGCGGGAACAAAATCAAACTGCTGATGTTCAGCAACGACCGAAAGCTACAGCATCCAGTCCATCTATGGGAATGTAATGCGCCGTCGAAAAAAAATACCCTCAAATGAGGGTATTTTTTTTATGGAGTTGCCTTTAAAAAATTCGTTAAAGCATTGCTACGGCGTTCAAATTCAGCATGCCAAGTGGGTTCATTACCTTTTGACCATGCTCTCACTTTTTCGCTATTTGCATAGCAGCGCGACAATAAAGTTTGAGCCTTAGCCTTATCCTGATCAATCAGGGGGTTTGTACCATAATACAGGTCAAATCCTACAGCTTCTAATAGAGCATCGTCTGTTGAAGAATCTAGGTAACTAAGAGCCTTTTTCTGGTCATTAGGAATACCAAGCTTGCCTTTAAGGTAGATATAAAATAAAGCTTCACGCGCCTGATTTTGAATGTGTAATGGGATGCTCACTTCATTCAATACTGTTTCGTAGTTGTTCAGTATGGTGAGGATTTGTTGTGGTTCTAGTTCCTCTTCTTTTGCAAGGAAATGAGCGTTGTAGTCCACCAGAATTAACGGATAACCTACTTGCCCCAGGATTCGTACCAGAATTGTTTTAAGCTCATTTAATTGGGCTTGCACATCGTCTGGAAAGCTATTATGCAGTGGGATGTTCAAAATCCCACGGAAGTCATCAGACATGCAAAGAATCCGGTACAGCTCATAAGCAATGTACTTTTCAAAGTCAGAATTTTTATCTAGGGTTTCACCAAACGACTTGATGATTTCTGAATAGTATTTAATGCCCTGTAAGTAGTTCTGTTGATACACCGGTACATTGGCATCTTGAATATTTTGAGCAGCGAAATTATTTAACTGGTTGTGGTAATAGAGCCACTTGATATTTACTAAGTTGCCAAAGATATATGCTTTCGCCAAAAGATACCGTGGCTCAATGGCATCACTGGTATCGAGTTGAAAACGTATTTGTTCGAGCTGCTTCAATACAGCTTCTTCCCCTACGCCGTATGCTGCTAATAGATCACTGTGCATTTTGGCAGTGTTATATGCGTCTGTTGAAGGTTCAGTCATTCATATTCTCGCTTATTCTTGATCTAAAGACCGAGTTAAATACATCGGTAATGCTTTATTAATGGATGAATAATACCCTACTGTTATGCGCCTATATAGGGGAAAATCAATCTCATTGAAAACAATAAGAAAGTCACGAATGATATTAAAGAACACACGTAGCCGATCACGCGGTTATGGATGAAAATGTATTGAAGATGCCAAAAAACTAACACACATACAGACATATACACCCAGGTGAACTTAGCTAAAAATGCTTGTTGAAAACTTCCAATCTGTATATACAGACTGGTTTTTTGGCTAGAAAACAGACATATTGTGGGTAGGAATAAGCTGAGACACTATATCTTGTTAAGATTTTGTAAAACAACACAAGATATAGCAACCTTCATGTTGACTTATGCCATGTTTGCTGTTACCTTTGGGGTATTCTGTATATACGGAATATTTAACGAACTATTGAGGTGATTAAGATGAACTTAACCGGTAAAGAATTACACGCTTTCGTTTACTCTGATGCGACTGTTATGAATCCATTGGAGCGCGTGAAAACTGTAGCATTCGCTAATAAAAATGATTTAGAAGCTGCATTACTTCATGTTCGCGGTATGTCTAACATCACTGTGCTGAAAAGTCAGGTACACATTGTTGTTCCAGGTATGGCTCGTGATGCAAAAACTTTTGCTTCTCTGGTGACAAACCCTAAAAACAACACCAAACGTATTTTTATCCAGTTATTCAAGAATGCCGAAGGTTTAAACGGCGCATTGGATGTACTGATCAATGAATTTGACACATTAAACGCAGTTTCTTTCAGTCAAGAAACTCGTGTGATGAATTATTCGGAATTTCGCCGTGCCTTCCGTGAGACTGCTCGCGTAATGTAAGCCATACCAAATAGTTCGTTAAAAAAAACGCCCCAATTTTAGGGGCATTTTTTTTGTCCTTAGATTAGTAGCTTCTAGCTAATGTCTCGTATTGCGGATTCTTATTAAGCCAAACTAACCACTCCTGAGCGTAGTGTTTCAACCCTTTGCTTTTGGCAGTACCGTAGACGTAAATACGGTTTGGTCCGGGTGTCCAAGAATGATAGCCCCCGGCGCGTGTCCAGAAGTCTACGCCCTCCTTCCCTTTCCTCGTGAGCTGACGGTTTAGATGCCAAGCAGCCAATTCAGCATTGTAGCAACCACGCCAACGCGCATCCTCCATATTAATATGACTAAAGGCTTCGCCTGGTCTGAAATGGATTGTGTTCAACTGAAAATGACCCATATCGTATGAAGCATTTGTATTGCGCACAGTTTGTCCATTGCGACCATACTCTTTGCTTGCGATACCCAACAAAACATGAGCCGGTACGTGATGTTTCTTGGCTGCTTCAATTACGCATTGAATGGTTGCGGGTCCACGCGCATAGAATTGACTTGTGCCAATAGTAGGTGCAGAGCTGATAGTACGGCGTACTATATTTTGCCCTGTGTAAATCTGGCTATTTGGCATCTGGTAGCTTGCCTGTTGTACCTGAGCTGACCCAAAATTTCCTACGGCGATTTTACGCTTTTGTTCAGTAGGTTTATTTTCTTGAAGTTGCTGCGCCGTGGTGATGGTAGATTCTTGCTTTGGTCTTGATGGACCCAGAACCTTTGCCATCCAACCTAAATGACCATGATCATTTTCAGCCTGTTGAGCTGCTGTTTCAGTCTTTTCATCTTTTACAGGAGCTTGCTGTTTTTGAAGGTTGATTTCTTCGACCTTTTCTCGTTGAGAAACACGAGAGCCTTTTGGTTTTAATCGAACCGTGGTAAAGCCGGCATTTTCCGGTTCATCATCCTGATTTTGTTGAAGCGTTGCCAGTTGAGACAGAATATATGCTTTTTCACCCACTGATAGATCATGGATGGTTCGCGCCCCTGACTGATTGCTCGTATTGTAGATCGGTTGCTGCTGTGTCTGGGCATTTGCATACTGAGCCAATTGCTGAGAGTTCATTCCACGTACATTGGCATTCGCCGTGGTACAAACAGATACAGCTAGTACAGATAAAGAAAACAAATGTATTTTTGTGAAATCCATTATATTAACCTCTTATTGTCCTTGACCGCCTTGTTGCGATTCTTTTCTGTTGGCGTATTCCTCATTTTCATCAACGAGTTTCTGCAATTGCATACGCTTCTCTTCGTTTTCGTCATACCAGTTTAGAGAGAACCATTTAGGCGCGTTGAAGAGCCAACCAGTGAACGGACTATGTTTAAGATGGATATTTTTAGATTTGATTTGCCATGCGCGATACGCCCACTTTAAAGCGAACAGATACGCAAGCGTCATAATAATGAGCCATTGAATAACCAAGAACCATTGTTGTGAGAATAGTTGCCAGATCGCCATAAAGAGAAAGCCGTAAGTTGCGGTACGGAAAAGTTTGCTTTTGTATTGGTGTTCTTTGATGATTTTTTCGATATCTTCTGGGGTCATACTGGCAAGGCGTTCTTGCGCAATATAATAAGCCGGTGCTTTAACAGCTTCACGTACAGCTTTAAAGGTTGGCTCAGAAAAAACCTTGAAGCCACAATTTGCGCTGCACCACCATTCAACCTTACCAGGGTAGTTACGGTTAATCTCATTGTCGCACATTAAAATGCCATGACTGCATTTCGGGCATACAACTGAATTGGCTGCCTTAAAGGTTTTAATCAGTTCTTCTGTGGAGTTGGAAAGGGTTTCCAAGCTTGATGCCTTCATTGGCATTTTTTTAAATAGCCAATGGCGTTTCCCCTTTTTTTGATTAATACGATCTACAAGTCGTTGCTTACGGAGCAACAAGTCGTCGATTTCACGGTCTTGTGAATCTTGATTGTTTGCGGTCATCTTCATTCTCTATGATTTCGGTTGATTGGTTAAACACTCAATCGGGTCGCCTAACAGGACGACCGGGTTATATTACCTTAATTTATTGAAAATTGCCTTTTTAGATTAAAAAATGGCGTAGTTTCATATTTTGTGCAGTGCGTTGCTTAATATAATAGGCTTTAGGTATAAGAGCATGTTCTGTTTAATCTTCGTATATTGATGTTAAAGCTCTTAAAGCTCACTACAAATCGTATATAATAACGCTATAGCTCGCTGTAAATCTTTATTTTTGAGCTAAAATTGGGTTTCCCTCTAAATATTGTGCTTGCCGGTAAATTAAGAATAATTGGCTGTTTCTGTATATACAAAGCGTATCTTAAATGTATACATGACAGTTATTCTTTGCAATTTTAAAGCGCATTTTACTTAATATAGAGAAGTAGTTTTTTCTCTTTGAGCAAGGTTGTCTAATGTCTGATTATGTTTGTTTGCGGTCAGTAAATTCAGGGAAAATTATTCGTACCTACCGCTCGTCTCTGTTTGGTAGCGATAGTAAAAACCCTGATGCAGCGATCAACAACCAACTGATGTATCAACGCCTGAAAAACGTAATAAAAACAATTGCTCAAATCAATGATGTTGAGCAAATGGTGCAGCTTTTTGATGGCGAGGACTATTATGTTCGTGGAATCGTTGGCAATCCGAAACGCAGTGGCTATCTTTTCCTATATAAAAATCGCACATTAATCTGCGAATTAGGTTTTTGTGATCGTGGCTTGGTAGCTCAACGTGTATGGAGCGATCTGTCTGGACAAGGTTTTGCACCAACCCCACCTTTTTTAGCAATTAAAAATGCAGTGGATATTAACTTTGTGCCAAAATGGACAGTGTATTATTGCAAGCTCTTGAGTTGGGCTTGGCTAGATTATTTTGACGATGAAGAGAAGCTTCAAGCCAATGTCCAAGAAAAGGAACTTAGTTAAGTTGATTCCAGTGCTCTTCGTGCCAACTATGGCTATGCTATTGGTTGGCTGCGAGGATAAAAAAGTTACTTTTCGGGGTGAAGTACCCTTATTTGCTCAAAACCCAGATAATCTTTCTGTAAAATCCAATATCCAAAATAATGTCCAGGTGATCGAATACACCTTCTATAAGCTGCCCCCTGCACAGGGAAAACGCTTCATTCCTGATGAAGTACCAGAGCCAAAGCCGTACCAGTTTACACCTGAGGAAATTGAAAGGATTTTTAATAGCTCCGAAAGCAAGGCAAACTTTCGTGATGATCAACTGAATCGCATCAATGAGCGTTTAAAGAAACTAAACAATACCCCGCTTCCGCATGAGTTAGATCAGTTGACCCAGATTAATAAAGACACTAGAGCTGCAACTTCTAATTCCGTAAATTAAGCATTATATTGTTGTGACCGTGCTGTTAGCCGATACCCCTATAATGCAAAAAAAGATATCTCACCCACTGCTTCGTATTCAGAGCAGTAAATTCAAGATCAGTGATTGGGTCTTGAGCTTCTTTCCGAAGCACCGAATTTATGTGGAGCCGTTTGGTGGTTGCGCATCTATACTCTTAAATAAATCACCTAGCGAAGTTGAGGTCTATAATGACCTTAACCAAGATTTATATAATCTGTTTTATATATTAAGAGAGCCGGAACAAGCCCAATCTCTAATAGACGCTATTGAGAATACGCCGTTTAGTCGCCAAGAGTTTAAACAGGCATTTCGTAATACCCCAAACAGTATAGAAAAGGCTCGAAGGTTATTTATTCGTAGCCAATTAGGTTTTTTTGACGATGGCAAGTCAACCGATATTCAAAGCGGGAATCTAGCGTCTTGTTTAGAATCTTGGAACCAACAACCGAAGGTTATTCAATACGCTTCAAAAAGATTGAAAAACACCATTATAGAAAATAAGGATGCTTTGGATGTTATCGACTTTTACGATAGCACTGATACTCTTTTTTTTATCGACTACCCTTTTTCCCCTGAGCATGTTTCTAATTATGAAACTGAGCTGATAAATAAGCTGCTTTACGTTAAGGGTAAAGTGATTTTGTGTGGGTGGGATAACGCCTTGTACCATAATTTGCTAAACGAATGGGTTAAGAAAAAACGTATCCAACCGGGAAGAACTCGTGATGAATGCCTATGGGTTTGTCCTAAAACCAAGCAGTTTGACCTTTTTGAAGGCTTAGTTTCCACTTGAACATAACAACGGAATAACTTTATTAGTTTTACCCATTACATTGACTTATGCCATGTTTTAGCTGATAATAAAAAAAGTTAATTATTTTTTTGTTTTTGGAGTGAAGTATGGCTCATAGTAAAGATGCTCTGCCGACTTTAGATCGTGCTATTGTTGGCATCAATACTGCTGAATCAGTTGAAACACGCCAACATTTAATCTCTCTTATTCAGGAAGAAGTACCGGATTTTGCGCAACTAACAGAAAAAGCAAAAACCCTGAAAAATGACGGTGTGGCTCACTTTACTAAAGAAGTGGTTGAACTGCTGTCAGATAAGAATTTAAAAATTGGTAATTGGAAGCCCAATATCGCTTCTCTTTTATTTCCACCGGTGAACCTAACCAACCGCGAGCAGCTTGTTGGTTTTGTTCAATCTCCTATTGATATGGAGTTGTTGTCGGTTGGTAGTGGTCACGTATCTGTTGCACCGCCGTTGAACCCAAATTTTTATGAGGTTCTGCGTAAGAATTATAAGAGCAAGTTGTACCTAGCAAAATTGGCAAATGTCGATATTAGTGTTTGGTACAAATACGAAGCTGCGAAAGTAATTCCTAGTGCTAATACTTGGGGCTTATTGCTTCTGACTGCGGGTATCCATCCGGTTTACCAACTGGCATTCCGTGATGATGCTGAAAAGTTTAAGCAAAGCGAGTTCTCTCAATTATTAACTGAGCATTGCATGGTCCGTTACGCATCAACTGGTTCAGCAGATGATAACGATCTCCTAAGTTTAACCCACTCTGCTTCTGATGTTGTGAGCTACAATAAAGAAGAGACTGAGAATGTGAGTTCTGACCGCATTATCAATAAGGTTAAAGCTGCCGGTGTGTCTCTTGAGCCAGTTTACAAACAACTTGGTTTGAAAAATGGTGAAAAATTCACAGGCAGTATGACCAAGAAGGACTTTAAGGACTTAACTGAAACTATCAAGAAACTTGTGAAGGACAATCTTAGCAAGTTCCCATCCGCATCATACGATCACAATATTACTTGGGAACGTGCGATCTTAATGGGTATCTTGGAAGCTGATTTATCTCCTGAGCTGCTTGAGGGTTTTCATAACTACACTCGTAATGTTGAAATTGCGAACCGCGTGTATGTGGAATCTCCGAATAATCCAAATGTTTATACAGCTTTAAAAAACATGCTGATAAACCCAGAAAGTATTATTTCTTTCTACCGCTTGGTGAATGTTGATATTGGCATGTGGTTACGCCTTGAAGCCGGTACTCGCAACTTGAGTACAAGCCTATGGTCTACGATATTGTTAGTGCTGAACTTGCACCCTTTCTACAAACTGAAAGTACGCAAGGATGTTGCTAACAGCGTGGCGGGTAAAATCTTCTTAGCGTCTCACAAAGTCGTGGCGAAAGAAGAAAAGCTAGACAGCCAAAATCTAGTACCGCAAGCTTTCTCGCTACTTAAATGAGTAGCGGGTGGTTTGCAATGGGCATTTAATATGGACGAAATCATGGAAAAAGTTGCTTGCGTACACCAGTTTCCTCCTTTAGAAATTGATCGCAATATCAAGAATTACACTCGTCGTATTGGTACGCTTCAACGAGTAGCACACTTAATCTGCTTGCGCCTAGATTTGCTTACTGACAAGGTGTGCAACAATGGTCAGATTTCAGAAGAGCACTGGAATTACTTTCTCTTGGCTATTAATGAACATCCGACCTACCAGGTTCGCAATCGCACAAAAATTGCTTTGCATGACTTCCATGCCTTAGCAGAACAATTTTGGGAAGATCATGGTGAAAAGCGCATTGAAACCTTAATGTGTTGGACACTGTGGCTTATTCAACGCGATCTTCACCCGCTCTACTATTTAATTCCTCGTGCTTTTCCAGTAGTGCGCTCTTATGAAGAAGCACAGTTTTATTCAGGTCTACCTTCAACAGCGTATGTTGAACCTGACATACTCCAACAGATCATCGACCGCAAAAAGGCGCAACGTGAGAAACTGGAAATGCTGATTGCTCAGGGGCGCGAAAACACTCAAGAAGCAATTGGTTTAGCAAAAGCAATTAAACGTATTCACCCGAATGAGTACGTTTACGGAAACTGTTTTGATGACTTTGAGCTGTACTTGAATCAAGACTTTCTGGACCCGAAAACATTGCTTTTGGGTCAATATATTGGAAGCCGTGATTGGTTCGACTGCGATTACGGAACTTATGATCGTGTAGCCAAAGCTAAGAATTATCAGCGTAAGCCGAAGAAAACAGACGCTTATAACAAAATGACCGACCCAGGACTTACTTTGAAGTTCCCGGACAGCTCCAATGTTTCAGGTGAGCCATTCTTTGCTCAAGATACGCGATTGCTCGTCAATCTAATGGGTATTCGACACGGCTCTAATTTCCGCATTGGATTTGATAGTCAGCACGGTCAGAGTATTCAGTACAAGGGTCGTGCTCCGTGGCAGAATGGGTGGGTTGACTTCGATCAACTTCCAATGAGCCAGGCAAAGAAACAAGCTGAACAATTGGCGAATCTTAACGAAGATGATCAATTGGATGATTGGGATGATGACTACTTCAATAGTGAAACCTATTGGAAAGAATCAAACACCAATTAATACAGTTTTATATTTAAGAAAGGTGAGTGCGAATTAGTCCTTGAGTATGTTTGACTACATTTCAAGGAACAGCCGATACAGGCTCCTTTTATTTTATATGTGGTTTTGGCAAGACGTTTTAAATTAAATCTAGTTTATATTGTGTGGAATATTGCATAGGCAATTTTTAGGTATTTGCGTAGGAAGCAAAAATAAACTTTTAGGTGGAATATTGCATAGGCAATTTTTAGAATGTTCATGGAAGCCCACCTTTAAACTTAGTTGTGGAATATTGCATAGGCAATTTTTAGGCAAACCTGATCTCCGTATTTAGACAACGTTGCGTGGAATATTGCATAGGCAATTTTTAGATTTTCATATAATTCTGGGCAGATATAACTCACATGGAATATTGCACAGGCAATTTTTAGATAAAGTTCATGTTGATTTTAGGGAACTTCTGGGTGGAATATTGCATAGGCAATTTTTAGGAGTGTGGTGAGCGTGTAGCATGTGCGAGTAAGGTGGAATATTGCATAGGCAATTTTTAGATTAGAACAGACACAGCAGCAACAACAGCCATATTATATGGTGGAATACCTTGTAATAAAAACCCTAAGTTTTATAATACCCGCGTCGAGCATTTAGCCGACTTAGTGTGTAAATATATTATAAATAGGTTAGATATGGTTCACTTCGAGAACTTTGTATTGGAGTTTGATTCCGATACAGGTAAGCAAAGCATGTCATTTGATGGCTTTCTTCTTGCGACTAAAGAGAGTTTTGATCTTTCTGAAACCGATGCTCAACAGCTTGAATTTTTTGACTTACGCATTCACCAGACTTGCGATCACAAGCTTGTAATTCATGGCTTTTCTCCGTTCTGTAATGAGCGTTTTTTAGAAATTATAGACAGCAACAGCAGCCTAGACCTTTCCCCTCTTATTGAACGTATCGTCGGCTGTATGAGCATTGGTGATGATCAAGTGATTGTTGAAGGGTTTATGCAAAAGGTTAAGAGCTTCGCTGAAAGCATCTTTATCTCTGAAATCGTCAATGTTGATTCTATCTTTGATGCTTCTGCCATTATCACAGCCAATATCAATGAATTTGAAAAATTAGCTTATTGCGTGTCTAGCAATGACCAAGTATGGAGCCATCGAGGTAAAGCGATCATTGATACCATGAGCCATAAGATTCAGTTAAATCTCGAATGGCGCGTGGTTCGTAACACTTGCGAATTACAGGTGGTTGATTTCGACTTCTTCGGTCTGATCTTGAATAATAAGGAAAACATTAATCAGGTTTTTTCCAAGCTTAACTCTCCGCAGATCATCAGTCTGATCTATAAGAATATTAGAGCTATGGTTCCATCTTTTGAGATTAACGAACCTAAAATTGCATAATAAAAAGCCCGGTATTAACCGGGCATTTTTGTGTGTGGTGTTTACTGCGTAGACACTACACGGTCATCTTTCTTAACCTCTTCTTGTTCTTTAAGGTGCTTTATTGGCTCATTAAAAATCGCTTCAACCACTGCATCTAAGTTCTCCTGAGAAGTTTTATTTGGGTCTTTTTCTATCGGGGTCGGCGCACGACCTTGAGCTTTGTCCACTTCCTCTTTAAGCTGATTCATTAGCTTATAAAGTTCATTTTCAACAGTAGTTGTTGGGTCTTGAGCAGCACGTTTTTTGGCTTCTTCTACAAGTAGACGTTTGCTATTGTTAATTTCCTGACGTACATCACGGTCGATCTGTGCCATTTCCTCAGGAGTAATTGGAGCCATTGCCTGATTCATTTCGTAATTAATAATTGCCTGAGTGTCGTTTTTTGCCGTACTTTGAAGCTGAATCGACTGTTCCTGTAATGTATGGCGAATATCTTGGACTTTGAAAATCAGGATGCCAGATGCTAAGGCTGCTACTGCCGATGCCACAAAGAATACAGACATTAAAATCCGAAAAAGTTTTGGCGTTTGGCTATTAGGCGCGTAACTTCCAGAAGTAATCGCCTTGCGTAGTTCTTTACGCATAATGAATGCAGCAACAATTAAAACGAAGAATACGACTACTGAAAAATACAACCAAATAACTAATGTATTTTCTAAAAGGGTATTATCTTGAATGGCGAGAATGAGGGTGTCTGTTTGGCTCATTTGGGAAACCTTAAAATACTTGCTTATATTTGGATTTATCTGTAAACGAGATTTACTATGCTCAATTTCATTATAGGGTTATTAGTTAATCTTTCATATTACTTTTAATCAGTAAACAACAATTAGCAAATAAAAAGTTTAATCTTGCTCTTTCACCACCTAGTTTTTTTTATTGAGTAGGCAACTTTTCATAGTCCTAATTTTCAATTTTCATGTAGTATAT
>RRZU011254574.1_pt1 | contig 21716 bp, 26 predicted proteins | sample 2165561 | NCBI WGS metagenome assembly RRZU01 (sample SAMN10456909, study PRJNA506462) | wastewater metagenome | isolation source: wastewater sludge | place: USA: Moscow, Idaho | reverse complement strand
GTGTGGGTGCTCGACCGCCCCAACCCGGCCGGCCGGCCGGTCGAGGGCACGCTGCTGCGCGACGGCTGGGAGAGCTTCGTCGGCGCCGGCGCGCTGCCGATGCGCCACGGAATGACCATGGGCGAGCTCGCCGACTGGTTCGTCGCCACGCTGAAGCTCGACGTGGATTGGCGCGTGATCGACATGGAAGGCTGGCAGCCCGACGCCGCGCCCGGCTTCGGCTGGCCACTTGATCGCACCTGGATCAACCCGAGCCCCAACGCCGCCAACCTGTCGATGGCGCGCGCCTATGCCGGCACCGTGATGCTGGAAGGCACGACGCTCAGCGAAGGCCGTGGCACCACGCGCCCGCTGGAGCTGTTTGGCGCGCCCGGCATCGACACGCGCCGCCTGCTGGCCGACATGCGGGCGCTGGCGCCCGACTGGCTGCGCGGCTGCGTGCTGCGCGAATGCTGGTTCGAACCGACCTTTCACAAGCACGTCGGCCAGCTCTGCGCCGGCGTGCAGATTCATGTGGAAGACCCGACGCACTACGACCACACCGCCTTCCAGCCGTGGCGGCTGCAGGCGCTGGCTTTCAAAGCGCTGCGCCTGCAGCAGCCGGACTACCCGCTGTGGCGCGACTTCCCGTACGAATACGAACTCGGCAAGCTGCCCATCGACGTCATCAACGGCAGCCCGCTGCTGCGCGAATGGGTCGATGACCCTGCCGCCGCGCCCGCCGCGCTGGATGCACTGGCGCGCGCCGACGAGGCGGCGTGGCTTCAAACGCGCGCGCCGCATCTGCTGTATTGAAAGAAAATATAAGTCAAAACGGCCGCTGGCGCACGCCAGGCAAGCGCAAGCAGCTATCAATTTCATAGAAAACGGAAAACGGTCGATGAGCCCCGTCACCCTGTACCACAACCCGAATTGCAGCACCTCGCGCAACGCGCTGGCGCTGCTGCGCGAGCGCGGCATCGAGCCCGTGGTCGTCGAATACCTGAAGACGCCGCCCAGCCGCGACGAGCTGAAGGCCATTGCCGACGCCACCGGCGAGCCGCTGCGCGCGCTGCTGCGCACGCGCCAGGCCGAATACGCCGAGCAGGGGCTGGACAACCCCGCGCTGACCGACGACCAGTTGCTCGACGCCATGCTGGCCACGCCCGTGCTCATCAACCGCCCCATCGTCGTCACGCCGCAGGGCGCGCGCCTGGGCCGGCCGCTGGAGCGCGTGCTCGAAGTGCTGTAGCGCCATGGCCGCGCCCGCCCCTGGCGTTGCCGCCCACGCCGCCGAACCGCTGAACGCCCCGCGTTCGCGCAGCGACCTGTTCTGGTCCTTCACCTGGCTCGCCCTACAAGGCTTTGGCGGCGTGCTGGCGGTGGTGCAGCGCGAGCTGGTCGAGAAAAAACGCTGGATGACGCGCGAGCAGTTCATCGAGGACTGGGCGGTGGCGCAGATCATGCCCGGCCCCAACGTGGTCAACCTGTCGATGATGATCGGCGACCGCCCATTCGGCCTTTCGGGCGCGCTGGCGGCGCTGGCCGGCATGCTGGCCTTGCCGACGGTGGGCGTGTTGATCCTGGCCATGCTGTTTGCCAGCGTGGCCGACCAGCCGCTGGCGCAGGGCGCGCTGCGCGGCATGGCGCGGTGGCGGCGGGGCTGATCATCGCCACCGGCATCAAGCTGATCGGCGCGCTGCGCACCAGCGCCATGGGCGCCACGGCCTGCGCGCTGCTGGCGGGGGCCACCTTTGGCGCCATCGCCGTGCTGCGCTGGCCGCTGCTGTGGGTGCTGGTCAGCGTGGGCGGCGCGGGCTGCGCCTGGGCCTGGGTTTGCCTGGGGCGGCAGGCGCGGCCGCCAGCGCCGCCACCGGCCGGCCCGGCGCTGACCGATGCCGATTCGGGGCAGACGCCATGAGCCTCGCGCTGTCTGCCGCCGACTGGCTGGCGCTGTTCACGCACTTTCTCACGCTGTCGCTGCTGGCCGTGGGCGGCGCCATCACCGCGGCGCCCGACATGCACCGCTACCTGGTCGACACCCGCCACTGGCTGACCGAGGACCAGTTCAATTCGTCCATCGCCGTGGCGCAGGCCGCGCCCGGCCCCAACGTGCTGTTTGTCGGCCTGATGGGCTGGAACGTCGGCCTGAACGCGGGCGGCGGCCCATCTGGCGGCTGGCACGCCTACGCGCTGGCGCTGCTGGGCATGGCGGTGACCATGGCCGGCATGCTGCTGCCGTCGAGCGTGTTGACCTACAGCGCCACGCGCTGGGCGCACAAGAACCGCGAGCTGCGCGCGGTGCGTGCCTTCAAGACCGGCATGGCGCCGCTGGTGGTGGCGCTGCTGATCGCCACCGGCTGGCTGCTCACCGCCGCGCACAACCAGCCGGCGCGCGACTGGCCGCTGTGGGGGCTGACGGCCGCCAGCGCGCTCATCGTGTGGCGCACCAAGCTGCACCTGCTGTGGCTGATCGGCGCTGGGGCGCTGCTGGGGATGCTGGGGCTGGTGTAAGTCCATTCAGGTTCACTGAAGGCACTCACCGCAGAGGCGCAGAGAACGCAGAGCCTCGCAGAGGAAAACCACCGGAATTCTCGGCGAAGCTCTGCGTTCCCTGCGCCTCTGCGGTGAATCGTTGTGCGACCTGAGACAAGGCGCCGATCATGCCAAATCGGCCGCTGGCGCTTGATGGACAAGCGCGGGCAGCTATTCAATCCATAGCGAATGACTTCAAGAACCGAGCAGTTGCGGCAGCAGCGTCGCCGCCGTGCCCACCAGCACGTGGTGCGCCACGTCGTCCAGCTCGCTCGGGTGCGGGTTGACGATGACCACCTGCGCACCCGCCGCGCGCGCCTGGTGCGCCAACCCCGCCGCCGGGTACACGGCGCCTGCGGTGCCGACGACCAGCATCACCTCGCACTGCGCGGCCGCACGTTCGGCGGCGGCAAAGGCAGCGGGCGGCAGCATCTCGCCAAACCACACCACGCCCGGGCGCAGCAGGTTGCCGCACTGGCCGCAGCGCGGCGGCCGGCCAGGCAGCGCTTGCTCGGTGTTGCACGCGTCTTGCGGGCGACGCGCCAGCGCGCAGTCATCGAGCCAGCGGTCTTCAAAAATGTTTCCGTGCAGTGCCAGCACGCCGCTGCTGCCGGCACGCTGGTGCAGGCCATCGACGTTCTGCGTGATCAGCGTCAGGCGCCCCGGGTGGCGGCGCTCAAAGTCGGCCAGCGCCAGGTGACCGGCGTTCGGCTGCACGTCTTGCAGCCCGGCGCGGCGCTCGGCATACCAGTCCCACACGCGCCCGGGGTCGCGGCGAAAGGCGGCTTCGGTCGCCAGATCTTCGGGCTTGAAGCGCGCCCAATAGCCGGTTTGCGCATCGCGGAAGGTGGGCACGCCCGATTCGGCGCTGATGCCGGCGCCGGTCAGCGCGGCGATGTGCCGGGCATCGCGCAGCAGCGTTCGCACGGTGGTCAGTGAATCGTCGGCGCGCATCGTGATTCGGTCAAAGTCCGCGTTCGACCATGGCGAGCAGGCGTTCGCCCAGCGCGTCGCGCTGATCCGCCGTCACGCTGCGCAGCGGGCCGTCGAGCAGGAAGACCGCGAAGCCGTGCACCGTGCTCCAGGCCAGGTATTCAGCGCCCGGCCGGCGCGCGGCGGGCAGCACATCGGCGGCGACCATGGCATCGAGCGCGCTGCCCAGCAGCGCCAGCGGGTCGCGCCCGTTGGCCGGCAGATCGACCGGCTCGGTCACCGGCGCGGCGGGCGCGGCGGTGCCGGAGAACGCGGTGCGAAACAGGCCCGGCTGGCTTTCGGCAAAACCCACGTAGGCCACGCCGACGGCGCGCAGCAGCGCGCGCGCGCGGTCGGCCGGCTCGGCCACTTGCGCGGCGACGGCCATTTGCTGCTCCATCGCCAGCGCCAGCTGGTCCAGCGCGACGATGCGCACCGCGTCCAGCAAGGCCTGCCGGCCGGCGAAGTGCCGGTAGGCGGCGTTGGGCACCACGCCAGCGCGGCGCGTGGCCTCGCGCAGCACCACCGCGTCGGGCCCGCCCTCGCGCGCCAGCGCCACGCCAGCATCCAGCAAGGCACGCCGCAAATCGCCGTGGCGATAGCTGCGGCGCCCGCGCGTGGCGGCGGCCGTGGCAGAGGTGCGGGCGGGTGTAGCCATGTGCGGGGCAGGGTTTTATGTTGGCGCCATCCATCCTAGGGCAGAATGATGTGGACGTTGTACACATCACAACGCCCTACCGTGAAACAAGGAGATTTCATGAAACCTGACACCTACGTGGATGGATTTGTCTGCGCCGTGCCGACCGCCCGGCGCGAGGAGTACCGCCAGCACGCCGTCGATGCCGCGCGCGCCTTCAAGAAGCGCGGCGCGCTCAGCGTGGTCGACTGCTGGGGCAACGACGTGCCCGAAGGCAAGCTCACTTCGTTCTCGCTCGCCGTGCAGCGCAAGCCGGACGAAACGGTGGTGTTCTCGTGGGTCACCTGGCCGTCGAAGCAGGTGCGCGACGAAGCCTGGAAACTGCTGATGGACGCCCCCGACATGCCCAAGGACATGCCGTTCGACGGCCAGCGGCTGATCTACGGCGGCTTCGAGCTGCTGTCCGACGTGTAAGGCACCGCCATGCCCAGCGTTCAAGCCCGCATCCAGCCCTGCCTGTGGTTCGACACCCAGGCCGAGGAAGCCGTGCGCTTTTACACCGGCGTCTTCGCCGACTCGCGCATCGGCGCCATCACGCACTACCCCGAGGCCGGGCGCGAGCAGCACGGCAAGCCGCCGGGCAGCGTGATGACGGTGGCGTTCGAGTTGCTCGGCCAGCCCATGCTGGCGCTCAACGGCGGGCCTCACTTCAAGTTCAGCCCTGCGCTGTCGCTGATGGTGTTGTGCGACACGCAGGACGAGATCGACCATTACTGGAACGCCTTGTCACAAGGCGGTGATCCGGCGGCGCAAGAGTGCGGCTGGCTGAAGGATCGCTATGGCCTGTCGTGGCAGATCACGCCAACGATCTTTCAGGAGATGGAAGCATCGACCGACCGCCCCGCCGTTGAGCGCTACATGGCAGCGTTGATGAAGATGAAAAAGCTCGACATCGCGCGCCTGCGCCAGGCTTTCGACGGCCGCTGAAGCCGCTCACAACCCGCCAAGGAGACCCCTATGCAATTCGCCCCGTATCTCAACTTCAACGGCAACTGCGCCGAAGCGTTTGCCTTCTACAAGGACTTGTTCAAGGGCCAGATCGTGCACCAGAGCACCTTTGGCGAGATGCCGCCCGACGACAAGATGCCGCCGCTGCCGCCCGAAGCGAAGGACGGCATCATGCACGTGCACCTGCAGGTCGGCGAGCAGGCGCTGATGGGCTCCGACGCCATGCCCGGCGCGGGCGAGGCCTGCGCCGGCGGCTACGTCAAGCCGCAAGGCCTGTGGGTGTCGATCGGCGTCGCCGACACGGCCGAAGGGCAGCGCGTCTTCAAGGCGCTGGCCGATGGTGGCCAGGTCGCCATGCCGTTCGAGAAGACCTTCTGGTCCGAAGGCTTCGGCATGGTGACGGACCGCTTCGGCACGCCGTGGATGGTGAACGTGGCGCACAAGTAAGGCGTTTTTTCAAGCCAAATCAGCCTCCAGCGCTTGCGGGACAAGCGCGAGCAGCTATTAATTAAGTAGTGTATTGTTGGACAACGCACGATGAACATCACCATCGAAACCACCGTCAACGCCCCCATCGACCGCGTGTGGGCGGCCTGGAACGACCCGCGCGCCATCGAGCAATGGAACGCCGCCTCGACCGACTGGCACACGCCACGCGCGCGCGTGGACTTGCGCGAAGGCGGCAGCTTCAGTTCGCGCATGGAGGCCAAGGACGGCAGCGCCGGCTTCGACTTTGAGGGCACCTACACCCGGATCGAGCCGCAACGCCTGATCGAGTACAAGATGGGCGATCGGCGCAAGGTGCGTATCGAGTTCATCCCGTCGGGTCACCGCGTCACGGTGCGCGAAACCTTCGACGCCGAAGACACGCACACCGCCAAGCAGCAGCGCCAGGGCTGGCAAGCGATCCTGGACAACTTCGCGCGACACGTCGAGTCGGGCCAACGGTCCTGAGAACGCTGATCACCATGGCCAAGTACCTGATCTCTTTTCCAAGTGCCGCCATGGTCGTGCCCGACGGCGAATGGGACGCGGTGGACCGCGATTCGCACGCCGTGATGGCCGAGGCCAAGGCGGCCGGCGTCTATGTCTTCGGCGGCGGCCTCGACGACAGCGTGCCGCCCGTGCGCGTCTCGGCCAGCGGCGGTGTCACCGAGGGCGGGTACCCGTGGGCGCCGCCACTCAACGGCGGCTTCGCGGTGCTTGAGCTGCCCACGCGCGAGGCCGCCGTCGCCTGGGCCGCGCGCATCGCCAAAGCCTGCCGCTGCGATCAGGAACTGCGCGTGTTCGGATTCGACCCACAGTCCTGAAAGCGCAACCTCCCCCCGGTTCTTTCAACCCATTTCAACCCACCACGAAGGAGTGACCCATGAAACCCAATCCCGTCGTCTGGTTCGAGATCTACGTGCAGGACATGGCGCGTGCACGCAAGTTCTACGAGACGGTGCTCCAGTGCCAGCTGGAAACGCTCAAATCGCCCGAGGGCGAGGCGCAGAACATGCAGATGCTGTCGTTTCCCGGCGACATGACCACCATGGGCGCCAGCGGCGCGCTGGTGAAGATGGCCGACGGGCCGGCCGGCGTCGGCGGCACCATCGTCTACTTCTCGTGCGACGACTGCGCCGTGGAACAGGCGCGCGTCGAGAAGGCCGGCGGAAAGGTCTTCAAGCCGAAGTTCCCGATCGGCGAATACGGCTTCTGCGCGCTGGTGACCGACACCGAAGGCAATATGGTCGGTTTGCATTCGATGCAATGAGTCGCGCCGCCGTGCCGGCCGCCAGATCGCCATGCGCGCGCCGAGGCCGGCAGCGCCTGACACCATCGGCCGTTCAGGCTGCCTCCAGCGCCTGGGTGAAGGTCAGGCGGTTACCGAACGGATCGCTCACCGTCATGTCGAGGCCCCAGAGCTGCGTTTCGATGCCGGGCCGCGCATGGCCATATCGCTTGGCGAGCAGCGCCTGCTGAAACTCGCGCAGGCCGGTGCATGGCACACGCACATGACCACCGGGAGTGGCATCGCCGTGATGCCCGGACAGATGCAGCACGCAGTGGCCAAGCCGTATCTGCAGATACAGCGGCAGACCGGGCTCGAAGCGGTGCTCCCAATCCACCGCAAAGCCCAGGAAGTCGATGTAGAACGCCCGCGCCACCGCCTCGTCGAAAAAGCGCAGGATCGGGATGGGCGCCCGGGCTTGCATCACACGCCGCGCTGGCGCCGCGCCTCGTACAGGCACACGCCGCTGGCCACGCTGACGTTCAGGCTTTCCACCGCGCCCATCATGGGGATGCGCACCAGCTGGTCGCAGGTCTTGCGCGTCAGCTGGCGCATGCCGGCACCTTCGGCGCCCAGCACCAGCGCGGTCGGGCCCTTGAAATCCACGTCGTACAGCGTGCGCTCGGCGTCGTCGCTGGTGCCGGTGACCCAGATGCTGCGCTCCTTCAACTCGTTCAGCGTGCGCGCCAGGTTGGTGACCATGAAGTACGGCACCGTTTCGGCCGCGCCGCTGGCGACCTTGGCCACGGTGGCGTTGATGCCTGCGGCGTGGTCCTTGGGCGCGATCACGGCGTGGGCGCCGGCGCCGTCGGCCACGCGCAGGCACGCGCCCAGGTTGTGCGGGTCGGTCACGCCGTCCAGCACCAGCAAGAGCGGCACCGTGCCCTGCTCCTGCAAGTCGTCCAGCAACTCGTCGAGTGTGCGCACGCCCTCCACCGCCTGCACGCGCGCGGCCACGCCCTGGTGGCCGGCGCTGCCGGTGAGCTTGATCAGGCGCGGGCCATCGGCCTCGATGATGCGCACACCGGCTTCGGCGGCGCGCGACAGGAACTGCTTCATGCGCGCATCGCGCCGCGTCGGGTCGACGTAGACCTCGATGATCGAAGCGGGGGCGGTCTTCAGGCGCACGCCAACGGCGTGAAAGCCGAACAGGACTTTGGGGGTGGACATGGGGCGATTATGGGTGCCGTACCGGGCGCGCACGGGAATTCAAAGGTTTTTCGGGCTCCAGCGCTTGTCAAACAAGCGCGGGCAGCTATTCTTTTGATAGAGCTCCGCATGCGCGTGCGCGGCGTGGTCAGCAGCCACCGCAATGACACAATGCAAACGGCCGGCGCTTCGTGATTCGACGCTTCTTCTTGAAAGAATCTGCCCCCAGCGCTTGCCAGACCAGCGCCACCAGCTCTTGATCCAATAGCAAACCGCTCCACGGCATGATCCGCCTGCCCGCCCTCACCCCGCTGGAACACGTGGCTTTCATGGCCGCGGGGCTGCTGACCTACCTGGTGGTCACGCGCGTGCGGCGCCAGCGGCGGCACCCGTACGCGGCGCTGGCCTGGGTGATGGGGATTGCGGCCTTCCCGTACCTGGGGCTGCCGCTGTTTCTGGTCTTCGGCACGCGCAAGGTGGTGCGCCCGGCCACACCGCGCCAGCCGGCGCCGGCCGGGCCGTGGGCCGCGCTCGCGCCGCTGTGGGCCACGCGGCTGCTGGCGGCGCTGGGCGTGGCCGGCGCGCGGCCGCAGGCGGTGGTGCGGTTTGAATCGGATGGCGAGGCGGCGCTGGCGCAGTTGCAGCGCGTGATCGGCTCGGCGCGCCACACGCTGGACCTTTGCACCTACGTGCTGGGCGATGACGAAGTGGGCGCCGCCGTGGCCGCCGCGCTGGCCGACCGCGCGCGCGCCGGCGTGCGGGTTCGCCTGCTGATCGACAGCATCGGCAGCCTGAAAAGCGCGCACAGCCACGACGCAATGCTGAAGAACGCGGGCGTGCGCACGCGCCTGTTCATGCCGGCGCTGGGGCGGCCGGGGCGCGGGCGCGTCAACCTGCGCAACCACCGCAAGCTGCTGATCGCCGATGGTGAGGTGGTGTGGTCGGGCGGGCGCAACCTGGCCAATGAATACTTCATCGGCCGCGTCGGCGAGCCGCCGTGGCTCGACTTGAGCTTTGCCGCCGAGGGCGCGCTGGCGGCGCAGGCGCAAGCGCTGTTCGACGGCGACTGGCGCATCGCGCGCGGCGCGCGGCAGGCGCCGCGGCTGGGCTATGCCGAGCGCTTTGCGCGGCAGCAGGCGCAGGAGCAGCCCAGCGACGCCGCCGATTACGCCGCCGCGCCGTCGACCGACGCCACGTTCACCTCGCTCGCGCAATGGGTGCCGAGCGGCCCGGATTTTCATGAAGACGTGCTGCACGCGCTGCTGGTCTCGGCCGCCTTCCATGCCGAACAGCGGCTGCTGCTGGCCACGCCCTACTACGTGCCCGACGAGTCGGTGCAAGAGGCGCTGGTGCTGGCCGCCAAGCGCGGCCTGCAGATCACGCTGCTGTTGCCGCGCCGATCCAACCACCGCTTGGCCGACTGGGCGCGCGGCCGCGCGGTGCGCGAGCTGGTTGAAGCCGGGGTGGACGTGCGCCTGTTGCCGGCCATGCTGCACGCCAAGGCGGTGGTGGTCGATGACGTGCTGGCGCTGTGCGGCTCGGCCAACCTGGACAGCCGCAGCCTGTTCATCAACTACGAAGCCATGGCCGCGTTCTATGGCCGCGCCGAGATCGACTGGCTGGCGGACTGGATCAACGCGCACGCCGCGCAAGCCGAGCCGGCGTCGGCCAAGCCGCCGAGTTGGCTGCGCGACATCGGCGAAGGGATCGTGGCGACGCTGGCGTTTCAGTTGTAGCCGCGTCAGGTCTTGGCGCTTCCAAACCAAGCAGCCGGACGCAGAGGACGCAAAGATTTCGCAGAGGCCGCAAAAAATTCAAGGACTACCTTTTGCGTGTTTTCTTTTGCGTCCTTCGCGAATCCTTTGCGTCCCTCGCGTACGGTTTTTGTTATTCGGCCTTCGACGACCCTCAGATGGTCCCATTAAAGAAAACAACCTCCAGCGCTTGTCCAGAAAGCGCAAACAGCTATCTTTTCCATAGTTTCAATGCATAAAAAAACGGCGCCGAAGCGCCGTTTTCTCAACCACGGTCAGCCGCAGGCCGACCATCGCCCACTCAACGCCCGTCGCCGTCAAAGTCGCCCGGCAGCGCCGTCTCAACACGGTGCCAGGCGGCGCGGGTCGACGCCTTGGCTTCGGCCCACGTCAGGCGCGACTTGCCCTTGATGCGCTCCCAATCGGCTTCCAGCGCGGTCTCGACGTCGTCGTACGGGCGACCGGCGTAGCGGCCGTAACCGTCGTAACCCAGACGGTAGGCCGGGCCGTAGTCGTCGTAGGTGTAGCCGTCCACATAGCCGGGCGCGCGAACATAGTTCTCGCTCCAGAAGGCGTCTTCAACCGTCGGGTTGACGGCGCGCGCCACGCCGTGGCCGGCTGCCGCGCCCGCCAGGCCGCCAATCACCGCGCCGGCTGCCATGCCGATCGGGCCGCCCACGGCACCAATCGCCGCACCGGTGGCCGCACCACCCACGCCGCCCACGGTGGTGCCCACCGGGTGGCTTTCGACCATGCCCGCTGTGGTGTCGCGCATGCGCGGGGCGCCGGCGGCGTTGTAGCCGTCCACGCGGTCCCAGGCGTCGCGCACGGCGTAGCGGGCTTCGTCCCAGGTCAGGCGCGAGCGATCCTTGGCGCGTTCCCAGTCGCTGCGCAGCGAAGGCTCGACCTCATCCCAGCCGCGACCAACATAGCGGCCACGGCCTTCGTAGCCCAGGCGATAGGCCCCGGCGTAGTCGGCGTCGTAGTCATAACCCCGCACGTAGCCGGGGCGGGCGGCGTAGGCGCTGCGCCAGTAGGCGTCTTCGGCGGCGGGGTTGACGATTTCAGCCGCGCCGTGGCCCACAGCACCGCCGGCCAGGCCGCCGACTGCCGCGCCGACAGCCATGCCGACCGGGCCGCCCACTGCGCCGACCAGCGCGCCCGTAGCCGCCCCTGCGCCGGCACCGGTGCCGGTGGCCAGGTTGTGCTCGCCCACGCGGTCACCCGCCTTGGGGTTGACCGCTTCGCCCAAACCCTTGCCGGCCTTGCTGCCCAGCCCAGCGCCCACCGCGGCGCCCACGGCCGCGCCGACCGGGCCACCGACGGCGCCAATGGCCGCGCCGGTCAGCGCGCCGGCGCCCGCGCCAGCGCCGCTGGCCAGTTCATGGTCCTGCAGGCGATCGCCGGCCTTGGGGTTGACCACTTCGCCCACGCCTTCACCCGCCTTGGCGCCGGCCACGCTGCCGATGGCCGCGCCGACGATGGCGCCCACCGGGCCGCCGGCCAGGCCCACCGTGGCACCGGCCAGCGCACCCGCGCCCGCGCCGGTGCCGGAAGCCAGGTTGTGTTCATCCAGTTCGTCGGCGGCCTTGGGGTTGACCACTTCGCCGACGCCCCGGCCCGCCATTCCGCCGGCCACGGCGCCAATCGCCGCGCCAGCGGCGGTGCCGAGCGGCCCGGCGATGGAGCCCATGGCCGCGCCGGTCAACGCGCCGCCCGTGGCGCCGACGCCGGTGGCGACCTTGTGCTCGGGCGGCTCGCCGCCGGCCGTGGGGTCTAGGTTCTCGGCCACGTCCTTGCCGGCCAGGCCGCCGGTGACGGCACCGATGATGCCGCCCACCACCGTACCGATGGGCCCGCCAACGGCGGTGCCCAGAGCCGCGCCGGCGGCCGCGCCGCCTGCGGCGCCCAGACCGGTGCCGACCGGGTGCGAACCGGGCTCGCCGGTGATGGGGTCTTCGTTCAAATCCTTGCCGCGTTCGTTGGCCATGATGAATGCTCCTGAATGGGTGTGTGACATCAAAGTGGGGGACACATCCGATGGATTCAGCGTGTGCTGCATCGGTGACGCAAGTCTGCTCACGGCCGGGTGCCCGGCCTGTCAGCGGGCGCCGACGGCGCGCGTGCGCCAAAGCAATGGCGCGGCGCAATCAAGCACGCGGCGCCGTTGCGCGCCGTGGCGGCAAAAACGGCCGCTGGCGCTGGCGGGACAAGCGCGAGGCGCTATTGGTTGAATAGCAACGTGGGCCGATCACCGGCGCGGACAAGGACGCGCAGCATAGTGGGCGCGCAGGGCCGCCACGTCATCGTGATGTCACCAAACTGGCACCTCCATGGTGCCGGGTCGTTGGTGTTGGACGCGCTTTAAAACGAGATACCGGACGCGAAGGACGTAAAAGAACAGACCAACTGCGAAATCTCCGCCTCTGGCGTTGTCGTCCATCGCAAGTCGTCATCTCAGCCCCCAGCGCTTGCCAGTCAAGCGCAAGCAGCTATCAAGATCGGAGCAGATCGACCCGTTCGTCGGCCACGATGCGCCCGGCCTCCACGGTCAGCCGGCGCTGGCACAGCGCGGCAATCGCGCGGTCGTGCGTGACCATGACCAGCGTGGTGCCCTGCTCGCGGTTGAGGTCGAACATCAGCTCCATCACCTTCTCGCCGGTGGCGAAATCCAGGCTGCCGGTTGGCTCGTCGGCCAGCAGCACGGCCGGCTGCACGACGAAGGCGCGTGCCAGCGCCACGCGCTGCTGCTCGCCGCCCGACAGCACCTTGGGATAGTGGCCCAGGCGCTCAGACAAGCCGACGCGCGCCAGCATGTCGCTCGCCGCCTGGCGGGCGTCGCGCCGGCCGGCCAGCTCCAGCGGCAGCATCACGTTTTCAAGCGCGGTCAGGTTGCCGAGCAGTTGAAAGCTCTGGAACACGAAGCCGATCTTGCGTGCGCGCAGCGCGGCGCGGGCGTCTTCGCCGACGGCAAACAGGTCTTCGCCGTCGACGCGCACCGTGCCGCGCGTGGGCGTGTCGAGCCCGGCGACGATGGACAGCAGCGTGCTCTTGCCCGAACCCGAGGCGCCGACGATGGCCACGGTCTCGCGCGCGGCCAGGCTGAAATGGATATCGCGCAGAATATCCAGCGTGCCGGTGGAATCGGTGACCGACTTGAAAACATGCTCCACCGCGACGATCTGGGGAGGGAGCGCTTCCGGCGGTGTGCCGGGCGTAGGTTCTGTCATTGAAAAGGCCGTTTCTTGTACCGACGACACTTTATCCGCTCCACCCTGCTGGCCCTGGCTGGCGGGGCTTTGTCGGGCGCCGCGCTGGCGGCCGAACCACCGACCATCCTGGTCGTCGGCGATTCGCTGAGCGCCGAATACGGCATCGCCCGCGGCAACGGCTGGGTTGCGCTGCTGGAGAAAAAACTCGCCGCCGAAAAAATCGCCGCCAAGGTGATCAACGCCAGCATCTCGGGCGACACCACGGCCGGCGGCCGCTCGCGCCTGCCCGCGCTGCTTAAAACCCACCAGCCGGGCGTGGTGGTGATCGAGCTGGGCAGCAACGACGCGCTGCGCGGCCTGTCGCTCAACGCCACGCAAGCCAACCTCGCCGACATGACGCAGGCCGCGCAAAAGGCCGGCGCCCGGGTGCTGCTGGTGGGCATGCAGATGCCGCCCAACTACGGCGCCGATTACGGCAAGCGGTTTTTCGAGCTGTACCCACAGGTCGCCAAGGCCAACAACGCGGCGCTGGTGCCGTTTTTCCTCAAGGGCGTGGCCGACCGCGCCAACGCGCTGGAGCTGTTTCAGCCCGACCGCATTCACCCCACCGCCGCCGCGCACCCGATCATCCTGGGCAACATGTGGCCTGAGATTCAGAAGTTGTTGAAGTCCAAGTGAGCGTTCAAACCATCGCCGCCGCCGACGCGCTGGCGCGGCTGCGCGAATTCAGCGCCGTCATCGACGCCCGCAGCGAGGGCGAATACGCCATCGACCGCCTGCCCGGCGCCCTGAACTGGCCGAGCCTGCACGACGACGAGCGCGTGCGCGTGGGCACGATGTACAAGCAGGTGAACCCGTTCGAGGCGCGCAAGCTGGGCGCCGCGCTGGTCGCGCGCAACATCGCCAGCCACATCGAGCGCGAGTGCATGGACAAGCCCAAGCACTGGCGCCCCCTGCTCTACTGCTGGCGCGGCGGCCAGCGCAGCGGCGCGCTGGCGTTGGTGCTGGGGCAGATCGGCTTTCGCGTCAGCTTGATCGAAGGCGGCTACAAGGCCTTTCGCGCCGCCATGCTGGCCGATTTGCCGGCGCAGGCGGCGCGCCTCTGCTACCGCGTGGTGTGCGGGCCGACAGGCTCGGGCAAGACGCGACTGTTGCACGCGCTGCGTGATGCAGGCGCGCAGGTGCTCGATCTGGAAGGGCTGGCCAGCCACCGCGCGTCGGTGCTGGGGCTGATTCCGGGGCAGCCGCAGCCGTCGCAAAAGCGCTTCGAGATGCTGGTGTGGGAACAATTGCGCGGCTTTGACGCGGCGCGCCCGGTGTACGTGGAGGCCGAGAGCAAGAAGGTCGGCAACTGCACGCTCCCCGACGCGCTGATCGACGCCATGCGCGCCAGCGACTGCCTGCGCGTCGAGCTGTCTCATGATGAGCGCGTGGCGCTGCTGCTGGAGGACTACCCGTTTTTCGTCAGCGACCCGGCCTTCTTCTGCCAGCGGCTCCACACGCTCATTGCCCTGCGCGGCCACGCGGTGGTGGACGAATGGAAGCGCCTGGTGCACGAGGGCGAGATCGAAGCGGTGGTGCGCGAGCTTCTGGCGCTGCATTACGACCCTGGTTACGCCACATCGACGCGGCGCAACTTCGCGCGCTTTGGCGAGGCACTGCCGGTGGCGCTGGCCGACCGCGGACCGCAAGCGCTGGCGCGCGCGGCCAAGGCCATCGTTCAAGGGCAGGACGACGAAAACGCTGCCAGCGGTGGGGCCGGCGCTTGAGATTTTTTAGATGATTTCAGCCACTGGCGCTTGACCAGCCGGCGCTAGCAGCTCTCTTATCGATAGCGGATGGCGTCAATCGCCACCACCACCGCCGTCGCCACCCCCGCCACCCTCACCGGCGCCGTCCGAGCCTGCGGCCGCATCCGTGGCGCCATCGTCCAACTCGGGGCCATCGCCGCCCTCGCCCGACTTGCGCTCAGCCTTGGCGCGGGCTTTTTCTTCCTTCTTGCGTTTCTTTTCCAGCTCGCGCTGGCGCTTTTCGTAGCCGTAGTTGGGGGTTGCCAATGCGTTGCCTCCTGATCGATGCGGGCCACTGTAACACCCGGCACGTCACGCGGCGGCGGCTGGCTCTTGCCAGCGCACGGCGCCGCGGTAGGCATGCCAGCTGGCATGGCCCAAGAGCGGGCCAATGATGATCAACCCCACGCCCCACGTGGCCAGGCCGATGGCGATCAGCAGCGTGATCAGAAAACCCCACCACAGCATGGTGATCGGGTTGGCAAACACCACGCGGATGCTGGTGATGGCGGCGCTGATGGCGTCGGTGTCGCGGTCGAGAATCATCGGAATCGACACCACGGCCGTCGAATACACCAGCAGCGCAAAGATGCCGCCCACCATCAGGTAGACCAGCACGAACTCGATGTTGTCGGGGTTGAAGATGGCCTGCAGCACGCCGGTGGTCGACGGCATGCCGGTGTTGAAGAACACCGCGAACACGACCAGCGAGGCGCGGCCCCACAGCAGTTCCAGCACGATCAGCACCAGCACCAGCATGCCCATGCTGCGGACGTGCTTGTCCCAGCAGGTGAGCGAGGCGCCCAGCTCGGGCTTGATGCCGGCCTCACGCCGGCGGCTGACTTCATACAGGCCCATGGCCAGAAACGGCCCAATGAGCAGGCAGCCCGAGGCGATCGACATCACGTATTCGGGCTTGTTGCGGAACACCAGCGTCAGCACCACCGCCATGAGCCAGAAGCAGACGCCGTAGAACAGGCCGATGCCCGGCGCGGCCAGAAAATCGCGCCAGCCCAGGCGCAGCCAGCGCAGCGGGTCGGACAGGCCGAGCGGCACCATCACGGCCTGGGGCGCGGTCGGCACCGGCGGCACGTAGGGCTGGTAGGCGGCGGGCGCAGCGGGTGAGTCGTCCGGGCGGGGCGTGTCGGAGGCGCGGTCAGTCATCGGTCGGCAAGGTGGTGGATGCGGCGCAGGATACAGGCGCTGCGGCACCACTGGGTGCAGCAGGCCGAAATTTTGAATCAAATCAGCCGCCGGCGCTTGTCTCTCAAGCGCTGGCAGCTATATAAAACGAAGCAGTCAAGTGGGCAACGCTTGCGCAAGGGCCTGGGTCAGGTCGGCCTGCAGATCGGCCACCGCTTCCAACCCCAGCGAGAAGCGCACCAGCGTGCCGCGCGCCAAATGCGCTGGCCACTGCCCGCGCATGCTGGCCAGGTCGTAAGGCACCACCAGGCTGACCGGGCCGCCCCAGCTGTAGCCGAGCTTGAACAGCTTGAGCGCGTCGCAGAAGGCGTCGACCTGCGCCGGCGTGTAGCGCGCATCGACCATCACGCTGAACAGTCCCGCCGCCGCGCCGTCGCCACGGGCATCGGCCGCGCCGCACAGTTGCTGCCAATGCGCGTGGCCGGGTGCGCCGGGCAAGGCGGGATGCAGCACCTGCGCCAATTGCGGCTGCGTGAGACACCAGAGCGCCAGCGCCCGCGCCGCCTGGTCTTGCGCGCGATAGCGCAGGCCGATGCTGGGCAGCGCGCGCAGCACGGCCTCGGCATCGTTGGCGCCCACGCCCAGGCCGAGCCGCATGTGGGTGAGCTTGATCTTCAGGTGCAGCGCCTCATCGCGCGTGGTGATGCTGCCCATGAGCACGTCGCCGCCGCCGCTGGGGTACTTGGTCAGCGCGTGGGCCGAAATATCCACGCCAAGGCCCGCGCCATCCAGATCAAACGCGTTGAAGGCCAGCCCGGCGCCCCAGGTGTTGTCGAGCGCGCTGACCACGCCGCGCTCGCGGCACAGGCGCACCTGCGCGATCAGGTCGGGGAATTCCATCGTCACCGAGCCGGCGGCTTCCAGCCACACCAGTTTCGTCTTCGGCGTGATGCGCGCGGCCAGGTCGGCCACGTCCATTGGGTCGTAATACTGGTGCGTTATGCCGAAGGCGGCCAGCTCGCCCTCGGCCAGCGCCTTGTTGGGGCCGTAGGCGTTGTCGGGGATCAGCACCTCGTCGCCGGTTTTCAGCAGCGCCAGCGCCACGTTGGCAATCGCCGCCAGACCGCTCGGCACCAGCACGCACTGCAGGCCACCTTCCAGCGTGGCGATGCGCTCTTCCAGCGTGAAGGTGGTCGGCGTGCCGTGCAGGCCGTAGGTGTAGCCGTGCTTGTGCTTCCAGTCGCGCGAGCGCATCGCCGCGACGTTGGGGAAGATGACGGTGGACGCCTTGAACACGCCCGGCTGCGGCGCGGCAAAGCCCGCGGGCGGGGTGTAGGGGTGGTGGATGAGGCGGGTCAGCAGATCGGTCATGGCGGCTATGGTATTGCAGCGCCTGGGTCGCCACGGGCGGCCACTATCTTCGACCCGACCATCTTTGCAAGCATCGAACCATGTCCACCCTGCCCCGCATCGCCCTTTCCGTTATTGCCTTCTGTGCAGCGCTCGCGACGTCGCCGCTGCATGCGCAGAGCGTGATGAAACCCGGCGGCTGGCAGATGGACTCCAGCGTCACCGCGGTCAGCCCCGATGGCGCATCCAAGGACCTGGGCCGGCACAGCATGAAGGTGTGCCTGTCGGCCGAGGCCCTGGCCAAGGAGCCCTATCTGAGCCCGCGCATCGACGACGCCAAGGCGCCGTTCCTGCTGGTGCTGTCGGTGCGCGGTGCACGCGGTCGCGGCGCGCGGCGCTGCGGGCCGCATTGTCGTGCAGTGGTTCGCCGTGGGCTTTGTCGCCGTGGCCGGGGCGAATTCGCTGCACCTGCTGCCCGGCGCCTGGCAGGCGGGCCTGCTGGCGCTGGACAACCTGCTGCTGGCCACCGCCATGGCCGCGCTGGGCCTGGGCCCCCAATGGTCGGCCATCCGCCGCGCCGGCGGCCGGCCGATGGTGCTGGCAACCGTGTTGTTCGGCTGGCTGGTGGCAGGCGGCGCGCTGGTCAACGGCGCCATCGGCGACTGGTGGGACTGACCGCGCCGCGCGCTCAGCGCCGGGTGAAGAGGCTGCCGCTCAGACCTTCCACTTGGCCAGCAGTTTCTCGGGCGTCAGGCTGTCATAGGCCTCGAAGGGCTGGTGAATCCACGGGTTGGAGGGCAGGTCTTCGACCGAATAGTCGGCCGCAAAGCTGGAGCAGCCCTTGGTCCAGATGACCGCCGTGCGCAACTCGGTGATGGGCGCGTAGCCGGTTTTCAGCCGCTCGACCACCGCCTGCAGGGTGACGCCGGTGTCGGCCAGGTCATCGACCAGCAGCACCTTGCCGGCAATCTGCCCCTTGGGCGTGGTGATGTAGTGCGCGATGTCCAGGTGGCCTTGCTGCGTGCCCGCCTCGGCGCGGTAGCTGCTGGTGGACATGATGGCCAGCGGCACGTTGAAGATGCGCGAGAGGATGTCGCCCGGCCGCATGCCGCCGCGCGCCAGGCACAGAATGGTGTCGAACTGCCAGCCCGACTGGTGCACCCGGATCGCCAGCTTCTCGATCAGGTTGTGGTACTCGTCGTAGCTGACGTAAAGGTGCTTGCCGTCTTCGGTCAACATCTGCTTCGCTCCTGAATAAATAGCTGGTGGCGCTTTCTCATCAAGCGCTGGTGGCCGATTTGACTTGAAATCTCAGGCCAGGAAAGGGTGCTTGACCATGATGGTGTGGTCGCGGTCCGGGCTGGTCGAAATCACGTGCACCGGCACGCCCGTGACGTGCTCGATGCGCTGCAGGTACAGCCGCGCGTTGATCGGCAACTGCTCGTAGCGCGTAACGCCGACCGTGCTTTCGCTCCAGCCCGGCATGGTTTCGTAGATGGGCTTGCAGGCGGCGATGTCTTCGGCGGCCAGCGGCAGGATGTCGATCTGCTCGCCATTCAGCTCGTAGCCGGTGCACAGCTGCAGCTCTTTCAGGCCGTCGAGCACGTCGAGCTTGGTGATGCACAGGCCGCTCAAGCCGTTGACCTGGGCCGAGCGCTTGAGCAGCGCGGCGTCGAACCAGCCGCAGCGGCGGCTGCGCCCGGTGGTCACGCCTTTTTCGGCACCCACGGTGCTCATGTGATAGCCCGGCGTGCCCGGCGTTTCCCAGTCCAGCTCGGTCGGAAACGGCCCGCCGCCCACGCGCGTGCAATAAGCCTTGGTGATGCCCAGCACGTAGTGCAGCATGCCGGGCCCCACGCCAGCGCCGGCGGCGGCGTTGCCCGCCACGGTGTTGCTGCTGGTGACGAAGGGATAAGTGCCGTGGTCGACATCGAGCAGCGTGCCCTGCGCGCCTTCGAACAGCAGGTTGGCGCCGGCCTGGTGCGCATCGTTCAGCTCGCGCGAGACGTCGGCCAGCATGGGCTTGACGGCGTCGGCCTGGCGCATGGCTTCTTCGTAGATCGGCTCGAACTGCAGCACGCCATCCTGGATGTAAGGCGCCAGCGAGTCGTTGAACACCAGCTTGCCCGAGCCCAGAAAGCCCATCAGCTCGTGGTTGTAAAGCGCCAGCAGGTTGCGCAATTTGGCGGCAAAGCGATCCGGGTGCTTCAAGTCCTGCGCGCGCAGGGCGCGGCGGGCGATCTTGTCTTCGTACGCCGGGCCGATGCCGCGGCCGGTGGTGCCGATCTTCTCGCTGCCGCCGCTTTCGCGCGCTGCTTCGCGCGCCACGTCGAGCGCGGCGTGCAGCGGCAGGATCAGCGGGCAGCCTTCGCTGATGCGCAGGCGCTCGCGCACCTGCACGCCGGCTTTTTCAAGCCCTTCGATTTCTTCCAGCAGCTTGCTGACCGAGAGCACCACGCCGTTGCCGATGTAGCAGGTCACGCCGGGGCGCATGATGCCGCTCGGGATCAGGTGCAGCGCCGTCTTGACGCCGTTGATGACCAGCGTGTGCCCCGCGTTGTGGCCGCCCTGAAAGCGCACCACGCCCTGCGCGCTTTCGGTCAGCCAGTCGACCAGCTTGCCCTTGCCCTCGTCGCCCCACTGGGTGCCGACGACGACGACGTTGCGTCCGGTGGTTGGTTTCATGTCTTTCACTTCAAAGAGATTGGATCACCCACTGGCCGCCGGCTTCGATCAGCTCGCGGTCGCAGTTGAATTCGTCGATCTGGCTGTCGCTGCCGGGCAGCACGCACACCACGGTTTCGCCGCGCGCGCGCAGCGCCTGCACGGCCGCTTGCAAGCCGGGCGCGTCGCTCCAGGGCGCGCGGACGGCCGCGCGCAACGGCGCGCTGGCGGCGGCGCGCGCGAGCTGCTTCACATCCAGGCTGAAGCCGACGGCCGGGCGCTCGCGATCGAGCTTGTGGCCAAACACGGCGCCCACGCCGTCGTAGCGGCCGCCGCGCAGCACGGCATCGCCCGCGCCTTCGGCATACACCGCAAAGCGCGCGCCGGTGTAGTAGCCGTAGCCGCGCGCATCGGCCAGGTCAAAACTGACACGCACGCCTTCCAGGCGCGAGGCCAGGTATTTCAAGTTTGATAGCGCCTCACGCACGCCCGGCGTGCGCTGCAGGGATTTTTCAGCCTCAACCAGCACCTCTTCGTCGCCGTACAAGCCGACCAGCGCCTGCAGCCCTTCGCGCGACGCGGCGGGAAAGTCGCGCGTCAGCCGCGCCAGCGTGCTCGCGTCCTTGGCGGCCAGCGCGTGGTGCACCTCGGCCAGCACCGTCGGGGCGGCCATCACGCCGGCCAGCAGCGCGCGCACGATGCGGGCGTCGGCCAGGTCGACCGACAAGCCGGCCAGCGGCGCGGCGCGCAGGCAGTCGAGCGCGAGCGAGAGGATTTCCACATCGGCCTCGCGCCCGGCGTGGCCGTAAATTTCGGCGCCGAACTGCAGCGGCTCACGCGTGGCGTGCGGCCGCTCGGGGCGCGTGTGCAGCACCGGGCCGCAGTAGCACAGGCGGGTGATGGCCTGGCGCCCCAGCAGGTGCGCATCGATGCGCGCCACCTGGGGCGTGGTGTCGGCGCGCAGGCCGAGCGAGCGGCCGGAGAGTTGATCGACCAGCTTGAAAGTCTGCAATTCCAGCGCCTGGCCGGTGCCGGTGAGCAGCGAATCCAGGTGCTCGATCAGCGGCGGAATGACCAGCTCGTAGCCGTAAGTGCAGGCGGTGTCGAGCAGTCGGCGGCGCAGTTCTTCGATGTGCCGGGCCTCGGAAGGCAATACATCGGCGATGTGATCCGGCAGGAGCCAGGCGGACATGGCGCTTTTCGCTGGGCTGTTAAAAACGTGATTCTAAAGGGTCCCCCCTGTGGCGCTGCGCGCCTTCCCCCAGGGGACAACGCTGGTGGCCGGTGCAAGCCCCGGCCACGGCGTTCTGGCGTGGACTCCTCCGCGGGCCTGCGCGGTTTGCTGCTCAGCCGCTACGCTAACCAGAGCAACAGCAGTCCGCCCCCAACGGCCACCAGGCCGAAAAAGCGCAGCTGCCCGTCCGCCATCTGCATCAGCTGAGTGAAGGCCTGGCGCCAGGCGCTGGGCGCGATGAAGGGCAGCAGGCCCTCGATGATCAGCGCCAGGCCCAGCGCGGCCAGCCAGGTGCTGCCGTCCACGGTGTTCAGCGGCGGGTCGGCGCGCCGCGCATGTTCTTGAAGAAGTCCGACGACGCCGGGTCGATCACCAGCACGTCGCCCTTCTTGCCGATGCTGGCCTTGTAGGCGTCCAGGCTGCGGTAGAACTCGGCGAACTGCGGGTCCTTGCCAAAGGCCTCGCCGTAGATGCGCGTGGCTGCGGCATCGCCTTCGCCGCGCACTTTCTCGGCG
>RRZU012625188.1_pt1 | contig 21720 bp, 20 predicted proteins | sample 2165561 | NCBI WGS metagenome assembly RRZU01 (sample SAMN10456909, study PRJNA506462) | wastewater metagenome | isolation source: wastewater sludge | place: USA: Moscow, Idaho | reverse complement strand
TCTTCGGCCTTCCTCTTTCGAAAAAGAAAGAGATTTTAAAAAGAGTCGGATATCTTCCTTCCGAGATGGGTTTTTATCCAAATATGAAGGTAAAGGACTTCCTGCGATATTCAGGTAAGCTTCGTGGTCTCAACGATTCCTACGAAACAGATAAACTATGTGAAAGGCTTGACCTTGATCAAAGCAAAAAAATCGACTCTCTTTCTTTTGGAAACCGTAAAAAAGTCGGTATTGTCTGTGCTCTGCAGCATTTCCCAGAGCTATATCTTTTAGATGAACCCACAAGCGGTCTAGATCCGCTTATTCAAAAAGAATTTTGGGCCCTATTAAAAGAACGAAATGAAACAGGAGCAACCATATTTCTTTCTTCCCATGTACTATCTGAAGTACAGCGCCACTGCAAAGAAGCGGCGATCATAAAGGATGGAAAAATCATTATCGAAGGAACTGTTGCTGAACTTAGCAAAACTACGGCTCGGAGAGTTCATCTTCAAGGTGTAAACACCATTCCTAATCTTTCTGGAATTGCAGACAGCTCGATTCTTGACAATGAGGTAAACTTCCTTTATCAAGGCGATATCAATCTTCTGCTTGAGAAACTTCATCAAATTCCAATTGAGAATCTGACGATTACAGAACCGGACTTAGATGAAGTTTTTATGCATTATTATGAGAAGGAGGAAAGTCATGATCTTTAAACATGAATTAAAACAAAATATGAAAAGTCTTGTTTTATGGACTCTTTCCATAACAGCTCTTATTCTTTTAGTTATGATAATGTATCCCGAAATAAAAAAGGATATGGGTAATATTAACGATCTTTTTTCCAATATGGGCGGCTTTACAGATGCCTTCGGAATGAACAAGCTTAATTTTGGTACACCTATGGGCTTTTACGGTATTGAGGCAGGTGCTATTTTGAATATCGGAGCACCCTTATTTGCCGCACAGCTTGGAATCTCTCTTTTGTCAAAAGAAGAGGGACAGCGTACCGCCGAGTTTCTTTTCAGCCATCCCATTGCCCGTTCTAAAGTTTATTTTCAAAAATACTTCGCTATGATATTTCTGCTTTTAGTATTTAATCTAGTTACTATTTTAACGGCAATTGGCAGTTTTTATTATATCGGTGAAGAACTTTTATGGAAGGAATTTGCCCTATATCATCTGGCTATTTTCCTTCTTCAAATCGAAATCGGCACGATATGCTTTTCTTTATCGGCATTTTTGAAAAGAAATATGCTGGGATTGGGATTTGGATTTGCATTAATCCTTTACTTTATAAATATCGTTGCAAATATTTCAAAAAACGAAAATTTAAAATATTCCACCCCTTTTCAATATGCTGATGCCGCCCATATTATTCCGGAAGCTGTTCTCGACTGGCAGCTTATAGGAATCGGTATGGGGATCACATTATTTTTCTTTTTAATCGGTTGGATTAAATATGCAAAAAAAGATTTCTCTATATGAAAAAGCCCTGCTAGCGCAGGACTTTTTTTATTTAGGCATGCTTTTGCTGTAATCTCTGTATATTCATCATCTGTTAAGTCATAATCATAAAACAACTTGTAATATTCCTTTGTCTTGTTTTTTAAATCATATTCAAATACATCTGGATAGAAGAGCTTACCCAGCCAAAGCATTCCCATATATCGATTGATGGAAGGCGGGCTTCCTAACCAACTATAAGGAGCAGAAGGTGTTTCATATACTTTTCCTTCCTTAACAGCATCCATTGTTGAGAATACTGGATCCCTCTTTACCTTGTCATAAATACTTTTTGCTTGAAACAGTATTATTTCCGGTTTCCAAGACAAAATAACTTCTTCCGATACAGGATCTCCTGTTCCGCGGCTTGTTTTATTTTCTAATACCGCCACATTCTTACCCATCATATCGGTAATCTCCCCATGAAATAATCCCTTAGAAATAACATTCAGTCCATTTTCTCCTCCGGTATAGAGGAAGGTTTTTCTTTGATCTTCTGGAACCTTACTTAATCCTTTTGTAATTTCTTTGTAGTTCTTTCTACAATAATCAGAATATTTTTCCCCTTCTTCTTCCATTCCCAATACTTTCCCTAGCTGTACATAGGCTTCAGGCATAGTTTCCATTGTTGCCTCGATAAATATTGTCGGGATTTTTAATTGTTCCTGAATACCATCCATATCTTGAATAACCGTTTCTTTTCGTTCTCCGATATCGATAATTAATTGAGGATCTGCAGCTGCAATTGCTTCCATATTAATATCCGCCGCTCCATAAAATGCTCCAAATACAGGAAGCTTTGAATATTCCTCTTTTATGTACTTTGTTTGATTGGGACTTAATTCTCCTGTTAGTCCAACCAATTTTTCAGGTGCGAACGTTAATAGCATCTGCTGAGCCGGCGGTCCTACTGGAGCTATTCGTTCCACATTTTTTGGAATAGCAACCTTTCTACCGGCTGAATCTGTAAATTCGATGGTTTCCGAACTATCCTCTGCTTTTTTTGTTTCTTCTGTGGCAGCCTTATTTTCTGTCCTATTGTCTTTCTTTGGCGCGCACCCTGCTAAGACCGCTAAGACTAGCGACAGAGCCAATAAGGCTTTCAATGTTTTTTTCATTTTTCCTCCTTTAACTGTACCCTATTTCTTGAGATGGGATACAGAGCTTAATATTATGATCAAATAGAGATAAAATCTCTACATTGATTTTATAAATATTCTGAATGATTTCCTTCGTTAAAACCTGCTTCGGCAGTCCTTTTGCAATAATCTTTCTCTTATCCAAGACGATTACTCTATCCGCATATAGAAAAGCATGGTCTGGCTGATGGGTAGACTGAAGAATGGTATAGCCTTCTCTTGCCAGTTGTCTTAAGGTGTCAAGAATACGAATCTGATTTCCATAATCAAGATTTGAAGTAGGTTCATCCATAATAAATATTTCCGACCCCTGAGCAAGGGCTCTGGCAATCAATACAAGCTGCCGTTCTCCCCCACTAATCTGCGTATAAATTTTTTCTGCTAGATGCCCTATTCCAACTCGATAAAGGGCTTCTCGGGCTGCTTTTTCATTGTGTTTATTCGGAGAAGAAAATAGACCTGTTGAGCTTGCCCTACTCATTAGCACCACATCTTTTACTAGATAATCAAAGATAGGAGCATGGGATTGAGGAATATAGGCAATTTTTTCTGCCATTTCTTTAGGACTTTTCTCTTGAATATTTTCTCCATCCAAAAAAATTTCTCCTTGATAGCTTTCATTCAATTTTAATATCAAGTGAAAAAGGGTGCTTTTCCCTACCCCATTAGATCCCAACAAACAACAGTAAACTCCTCTTTCTAATTCGAAGGATATGTCATCTAGTATATGGTTATCTTCATAATAAAAGGATATGTTTTCTACCTTTAAGCTCATGATTTATTTCCCTCCTTCAAAATCAAATAAAAATAAAAAGGCGCACCGATAAAAGATGTTAAAATTCCGATCGGTATCTCTGAACTTAATGCCAACCTAGAAATATTATCTACAACTAAAAGAAAAAGACTGCCCATTATAAGAGCTGTCGGCAGAAGTTTACGATAATCGCTTCCAACAAGCATTCTCGAAAAATGAGGAATAACCAAACTCACCCATCCGATCATACCGGATACAGCAATACTCGCCGCTGTAATTAATGTGGAACAGACTATGATAAGCAGTCTCAGCTTTTGCACATCAACACCCATGGTTTTCGCTTCTTCATCCCCCATCGTCAGTAAATTGATCCGCCATCGAATCAATAACAATGGAACTAGCCCAATAATCATTGGCAAAATGGCCAATTGAACATCCCCTTTCTTCGCACCGGAAAAACTCCCCATCAGCCAATATGTAATTGCTGGAAGCTGATCATTCGGATCAGCAACAAGCTTTAAAAAGGATGTTCCTGAATTAAAAAGGGAACTGATCATAATTCCTGCTAGAACAAGTCCCAGTATTTTATTATTTTTAACCTTTCCCCCAAGTATCGTTACTAAGAAAACAGCTGCTAGGCTAAATAAAAAAGCAGAAATCGTAACAACCATACTGGACTGCCCTTTTAATATAGCTAAAGCTGCACCAAAGGCCGCCCCAGAAGATGCTCCGATTATATCGGAAGAAGCTAAAGGATTCCGAAAAACACCTTGATAAGAGGCTCCTGCCACTGAAATGACTCCTCCTACCATAATAGAAAGAAAGATTCTAGGCATTCTTACATTAAAAAAAATAACCTCTTGCTGATTCGTCCAACTTTTTTCAATAGAATTATAAAAAAAATCATCTCCTAAAATCCCCTTAAAAACATCGATCCCTTTCGACGTTAATAAAGAAATTAGTTCAGAAAAAGATATGGGATATTTCCCTAATTGAAAGGAAATGAGAAAAACAATCATAAGTAGAACGAATAAAAGAAAAAGTTTCTTATCTTCATTCTCTATCTTTTTAAAATTAAACTTCACAGCACTTCTCCAGTCTTAACCAGTCTATTTCTATCTAAACCAAATTATATCTTATCCCATTATGTTTTGCAATACATATCGACAAAGAAAAAAAGAGGATCTTGCCTTCCCTTAGAAATGGCAAAATCCTAAAACAACTTAAAGATTTACTTTTATAGAGATGGAAACTATTCCTTAAAAAAACTAAGCCTGAACCCCTTATTTAAAGAAGCTTGCAGCCCTCCTTACTTATTCTAAAAGCATATATTTATTAAATACTTTAATAGGGAGTAAACATAAAATTTTAAGTTTCAATACACTTTTCTATAATTATGATATCTTTTAATTTTCTAATAGTCTGCAGTCATCAATGTCTTTTAAATTTACAATTTTTCCCTTTAGATGCTTTTCAAACCTTCTGCGATTATTTATGATTCGTTCTTGCTCTTTCAAAGAAAGATCTCTTCTCCTAAAAAAGCATTCATAATCATCAATTTCTCGATAAACTCCTATCATTATTTTTTCTTCTGACAAGTTTAATATTTTCCCTACAAAATCATCATCGATAAAGTCCATACCTCCCAGCTCATCGCACAGGATGATATCCCGTTTTTCTTCTAAATAGGAATCTGTATACTTCCTAAATCTTTCCATAGAAAAAAGGAGATTCTTTCCGTGAACCTGAAACATCTTATACTCTTCTTGTTTTTTCTCATCTGGAAATTCTTTAAAATAAACTACAGGCGGATAGAAGGATTCAGACTTATTAATATAAGATTCCGCTTCGCATATACCATAGCCTGCAATCCTATCTTTATAAAAGCATCGATGGGTTAAATAGCCGCCTATACTTTTCTTTTCCTTTTTACAATATTCTTTTAAAAATTTAATAATACATGTTGATTTTCCAACACCGCTTTTTCCAGTTAAAAAAACTGTCATATTTGTTTTCCTTTCTCCTTTCTCTCCGCTAAAAAAAATATAGAAGATAAGATACAGGCAAATCCTAAAAGGTCTGCTGCTGAAAACTCTGTTCCCAAGAGTATCGCCGCAAAGGCTGTTGCGGAAATAGGCTCTACTGCAATGATCATACTGGCTTTTACAGGTCCGATCAGCTGAATCCCCTTTAAATATAAGGCATAAGGCAGCACCGTTCCTAAAAGGATTACAAGAAAAGTATTAAATAGCAAAGAAGCTGTAATATTCGGCAGATGGTTCCATGGCTGATAAAATACCGTTAATACAAACCCTCCGATCACCATCCCCCAGCAAGTAATAACTAATGCCCCATATTTCTTAAGAATCTTTACCGGCAGCACATTATACAAAGACAAGGCTATGGCTGATATGATCCCGATCATCAGTCCCATGGGTGACATGGCCAACTCCCCGGGATTTCCTCTCGTTGCGATTAAATATACACCGAATACTGCAAGTACAAGAGCTGTCATTTCTCGCCTTTTCGGCATCTTTTTATAGTAAACTGCAGTGCTTGCAAGGATAATAATAGCTGAAAGATACTGCATAATCGTTGCAGTTCCTGCATTTGTATATTGTATCGTTCCTAGAAAGGTAATGGAGTTAAAGGTTAGACCAAATAAGGCAAACTGGATCAGGCGTTTTGCTGATGTTTTATCCTTCCAGATACTCCAGACCTCTCCCTTTGTTTTATACTGCAAAAATACCAGCATTAATATTCCTGCCCCTACCATTCGAAAGGTTGATAAAAGCATGGGATTCATATCTTGGCTATTCATAAGATGCTGGCTGATCATGCCGGAAAATCCCCAGCACAATCCCCCTGCCGCAGTACTCAAAATTCCTTTTTGCAATCGATTCATCGAAAAACTCCTTTATCTATCATTAAAAGAAAGCTGTAGTATAATAATAACAGAAAGGATGAGAGATATGTCGGTAAAAGAATTTATTTTAAAAGAATTAGAAAAAAATAGAGACGACTTTCTATCTGGAGAAGATTTAGCACAAAAAGCAAATGTTACACGGGCAGCTGTGTGGAAAGCGATGAAAGAGCTTCGAGAAGAGGGATACAAAATCGAATCGAAAAGAAAAACAGGCTATCGCCTTCTTTTAGATAACGACCTTTTATCCCCTCAAGGAATCTCCTCTTATTTAGATCCAAAACTAAAAGAGATAAAGATCTTTTCTTATAAAACAATCGACTCTACAAATGAAGAAGGAAAGCGTCTCATTAACGAGACACAAGGACCTTTTTTAGTCGTGTCGGAAGAACAGACAAAGGGAAAGGGCCGTTTAGGCAGACCCTTTTATTCTCCTTCGCAAACAGGCATCTATATGTCCTTAGTCTATCCCTTTCAAGAAGATGTAGAAATGGCCCTTCGGCTGACAACACTAACCTCTGTTGCCGTCTCAAAAGCCATTGAAAAACTTACTGGAATTACTGTAGGGATAAAATGGGTCAACGACGTTTATCTGCAAGGCAAAAAAATCGCCGGAATTCTAACAGAAGGGATTACCTCTTTGGAATCTGGTCGAATCGAAACAGTCATTATCGGGATCGGAATCAATATTCGAACGGAAGAATTCCCCGAAGAAATCAGAGGAACAGCAGCATCGATCAATATCAAGAATCTGATTCGAAATCAGCTCATCGCAGAAATTGTCAACGAATTTTATCGTCTCTTAGAAGATCCTTCCCAGTATATCGACTATTATAGAGACCATCATATTCTTCAGGGAAAAGAGGTCTATTATCTCTATCGAGGTGAAAAAAATTATGGGAAGGTACTCGGTGTTACCGATATGGGAGAGTTAATCTTGGAACAAAAGGGGAAAAAGATTACAATTTCAAGCGGAGAAGTCACCATAAGACCTCTCGACTAATTAGAGAATCAAGGGGACTTTTCTTTGAATCTCAATAGCGTCTTCCTTTACGATACTGTCGTAAACAAGAATTCCAACCCCTTCTTTTGCAGCCAGGCGTAATGTTTCGCCAAAAAGAGGATCTCGTTCATCTTGAGGTGTAAAATAGTCAGCACCGGTAAACTGGAGCAAAAAGAAAGCATAAGACCGATAGCCCTCTTTTACTCCACGAATCAGAGAGTGAAGATGCTTTACCCCTCTTGTCGTAGGAGCGTCTGGGAATTTAGCGATTCTATCCTTTTCGTAAGTAACACCCTTCACCTCGATTAGATACTTTTGAGGACCCTTTTCTCCATAAATGTCTATCCTGGAGTCAGTATAACAGTGTTCTCTTTTTAGAAGATCGAAGGCTGGAAGTTCGGAGACCTCTCCCTTTCGAATCCCTTCGAATACAACCTGATTTGGCACTTGAGAGTCTACATTGAACCAAACACTGCCCTTTTTTACAGATATAAGGTCGTATTTTGTTTTTCGTTTTGCTGAATCTACATAGGCACAGCAAACCTCGGCTCCAGGAAGGAACAGCTCCTTCATTCGGCCTGTGTTTTTAATGTGTACCTCTTCTACAATACCTTCGATTTCTATTTCGCCGATAAAACGGTTGACACGGCGGATAAATCGACCTTCCTTACAATTATCATATATCATAAACAAAACCTCGCAATCCATTATAAAGGAGCATCCTATGAATACTCAAGAAAAAATCATTCAACGTTTAAAAGTAAAATCTGTCATAAATCCTTCAGAGGAAATCCGAATATCTATTGATTTTATCAAAGATTATTTTAAAAAGCATCTTTTCTTTAAAAGCTGTGTTTTGGGAATCAGCGGCGGCCAAGACTCAACTTTAGTTGGAAAGCTTGCACAAATGGCTGTAGAAGAGCTTCGAGAAGAAGGATATGAAATAGAGTTTTTAGCCCTTCGTCTTCCCTACGGGAACCAAGCCGATGAAGAGGACGCTCTAAAAGCAGTCGATTATATTTCTCCTGACAAAACCTTTACGGTAAATATAAAAGATTCGGTGGACGCAATGGTATCTGCCTTTGGGTTCAGCGGACAGGAAATATCTGATTATAATAAGGGAAATATCAAAGCCAGAGCACGAATGACTGCTCAATATGCTTTAGCAGGAGAATACACCGGTATTGTTCTGGGAACAGATCATGCCGCAGAAAATATTACAGGATTTTTTACAAAACACGGCGACGGAGCAGCAGACATTATGCCTATCTGGAGACTAAATAAGCGCCAAGGGAAGGCCCTTCTCAAAGAATTAAACTGCCCAAAAGAGCTCTACGAAAAGATCCCCACTGCTGATCTAGAAGAAGAAAAGCCGATGATTGCCGACGAAACAGCCCTAGGAATCACTTATGAAGAAATCGACGACTATCTAGAGGGAAAAAAGATCCCGGAAGAATCGAGAAAGAAACTAGAGCGTTATTATAAAAACAGCGAACACAAACGCCAAATGCCAGTAACCCTTTATGATAAGTGGTGGAAGTAAGTACTAGTGGTTAGGAAATGACAAAAGCCGTACATAATTGTACGGCTTTTAGTCTATCAAGGGAAGGTCGTTACCCTTTTGTTTTATGAGGAAAATAAAAATCCTTTTTGCTTTTCTTTCTCTTCTTTCCTCTCTTTAAATCTAAACTCTTTCTTTTTAAAGTCTATGCAAAAAAAGTCCGCTTTGGAGTTTTGGTTCAAACCAAGTACATTTTGGAGGCATAATCAGGTCATGATCGGCTACATTTAAGAGTTCTTCTACTGTAGTAGGCCACAAGAAGAATGCTGCTCCTCCTTCTTCTTTTACCTTCCCGATAGCGAAAGCAGAGTCTCGGATACCGCCTACAAATTCTAATCGTTTATCTTCTTTTGGATTCACAATTCCTAATATCTCATCGAATATATATTTCTGCAACACTGCAGCATCTAGAGAGTCTACTGGATCCTCTGACTTTTTATCTTCTTTTAAATCGATAGAGTAGAATTTTCCGCCTGTAAAGGCTGTAGCATTGAATTTTCCAATGGGATCTCTATACTCCGGAATTTCTTCCACACCATAATATTCTTTGATTTTCTCTATAAACTCTTCCTCTGTATAAGGGCTTAGATCTTTTACAATACGATTATAAGGAAGAATTTTAACTTCGTTTTTCGGGAAGATTACAGACAAAAAGTATTTGCTCCCCTCTGTTAAGCGGTCTTCTTCTTTTCTCTTTTCATAAACATTGATCGCTGATTTGCAGCGGTGATGCCCGTCTGCAATATAAGTGAGATCTACCTCTTTAAAAAGTTCTTCCAGTTTCTCTGCTTCAATTCGATATCCTTTATGCTTTACATCATCCGCCTCGAAATCAAAGATCACCTCGCCTGTCTTCACACCCTCCTCGATCACATCGTGAATCTCTTTCTTTTCTCTATAGATCAAAAAGATAGGGCCCGTATGATAGTTTGTAATATCGATGTGATTCGTTCGGTCTATTTCTTTTGCTGTTAAGGTATGTTCGTGAATCTTGACTTTTTTATCAAGATAATCTTCACAAGAAGATAAGCATACGATCCCTCTTTGAACAACATCTCTCCATTTTTGTTCATAGATATATATACTTTCTTCCGGATCTTCTACAAAATCACCCTTGGCGATATATTCTTCGATCAGCTCTTTCGCTTTTTCATAAACCTTCTGGTCTTGAAAATCCACCTCTTCATCGAAGTTGATTTCAGCCCGATCAATTCTTAAAAAACTTAAGGGATTTTCTTTTGCAATTTCTTTCGCTTCTGCACTATTTACAACATCATAAGGAACCGCTGAGATCTCTTTTGATTTTTCCTTTGTCGGCCTTACAGCGTGAAATCCTTTAATCTGTACCATATCTACCTCCGTTGTTTATAAGGGGAAATTTTCTTTTAATATATCTACTACTTCTTGTCCAATTCTCTTTTGGGCTTCTTTTGTAGAAGCGCCGATATGAGGCGTTAAAGAAATAGCTTTGCATTTTAAAATTCTTTCATTTTTTGTAGGTTCTTCTTCGTAGACATCGAGTGCCGCAGCTTTTACTTTTCCGGATTCGATGGCATCTACTAATGCATTTTCATCAACCACACCGCCTCTTGCAAGGTCGATGAGATATACACCATCTTTCATCTTATCGAATTCTTCCTTCCCGATAAAATGATGGTTGGCTTCTCCTCCAGGTATATGAAGGGAAATAAAATCTGATCGAGTCAAAACTTCATCTAAGTCTTTATAGCCTTCTTCGCTTTTTTCAACACTTGGATCGTAGAAAACAACATCCATGCCTAAGGCTTTTGCTTTCTTAGCCAAGCATTTCGCAATCCGTCCATAGCCTATCAGTCCTAGAAGCTTACCTTCTACTTCTTCGCCTTTGTACGCTTTTTTACCCCATACTCCTTCTCTCATCTCCACATTTGATGTGTGTATGTATCGAGGAATGCTTAGTATTTCTGCTAAAGCAAGTTCTGCTACCGCATTCGAGCTGGCATTTGGCGTATTATAAACCTGAATTCCATTTTCTGTCGCATAAGCCACATCGATATTATCAAGACCTACACCTGCACGGATCACAGCTTTAAACTGTTTTGTTTCAAGAGCTTTCTCGATGATTTCTTTTGTGATTTTTGTACGGGAACGGATCACAGCTACATCCACTTCCTGTATCATTTCTTTTAGCTGTTCTACATCTACTTCTTCATCTATAACATCATAACCTGAATCAAGTAAATCCTGTTTCTTTTCCTGATCCATTCCATCTGTAATTAAGACTTTAACCATGACTCCTCCTATAGACCTAAAATGTCTTTAATATCATTTAGCAATTCGTCCAACACTTCCGGCTGAGCATCTGCCATATGAGCAATACGGAAGGTTTTATCTTTTAAATCTCCATAACCGTTTGAGATCATAAATCCTTTATCCGCAAGCTTCTTGTTCAAGTCGCCCACATCTATATTTCTCGTATTCACAATACAAGTAACGGTATTTGAACGGAATTTTTCATCTTCTACTAATAGATCAAAATATTCCTTTGCAAACTCTCGCACTGTATTGGCCATCGCTTCATGACGGGCAAAGCGTTTTTCCAGTCCTTCTTCCTCAAGCATATATCCTAATTGATAGTCTAATGCAAACATATGAGCAAGAGATGGTGTTGAAGGGTATTGATATTTCGCTTTTACCTTATCGTAGAGACCTACATAATCTAAGTACACGCCCCGGTTTTCCACAGTTCTTGCTTTTTCAATCGCTCTTTCTGAAACAGATGCAATAGACATCCCCGCAGGAAGTCCAATACACTTTTGAGTAGAAGTGATCATAATATCTGCACCGGTTTCATCTGTTTTTATATCGACGCCTCCCATAGAACTTACAGCATCCACTACATATGTAATATCCGGATAGTTTTCTTTTAAAAAATCTCCGATTTCTTTTATAGGGTTCATGATTCCTGTTGAAGTCTCGTTGTGCTGGACAGTGATCAAGTCATAATCCTCTTTTGCTAAATTTTCTTTCACGTATTCTACTGTGATACCTTTTCCAGCTTCTACTTTGTATTTGTCTGCGGGAATGCCGTTTGCTACACATAATTTATAGAATTTATCTCCAAAAGCTCCCGTGGAAAATACTGCTGCACGTTTCTTTGTAAAGCAGCGCACCGCACCTTCCATCAAACCAGTTCCAGATGATGTCGATAAAATTATAGTATTTTCAGTCTGGAATACCTTTGCAGCTTTCTCAGAAACACTCTTTTGAAGCTCGGTAGCTTCCTTTGTTCTGTGTCCGATTTGAGGAGTTGCCATCTTTTCTAACGCTTCCGGTCTTACATCAACCGGACCTGGTATAAATAATCTTTTATGCATATTGTTCCTCCTTGTTTTACTTGCCATTATATTAGCACGTTCGAGATGATAAGACAATATCTTATCATCTTGTAAGTATTAGAATCTTCCTGTTTTGTAAAGAAATACCACTTAATATATTCCTACTATTTTTTGTTATAAAAGAATCTACTTCTTTTATATATACCCTCCTTTTTTTAATTTTAATATTAAAAAATAAATATTTATCGATTCTGTTCCTTCTTCAGCAAATCTTCTTTCATTTTTCTATTTAAGGGCGTCGAAACCCCTATTTTCTTTCCGAGTTCGCAGATCTTTCCAGAAAAAGTTTCGATTTCCATTCTTCTTCCATAGACCATATCCTGCGCCATAGATGGTTTCATTTTTGGATCTAACCCGTCAAGTATTTGGGACCATGTTTCTATTTCTTCTTTTTGAATGTGGATACCTAAAGCATTCGCTACCGTCCTTACTTCTTCCATAATCTCCAAGGTTTTTTGGCGAATCTTTGAATCCTTTTGAAAATCTTCGTAGCTTCCTTCATAAAGAGCAAGAACTTGATTAATACCGCAGTTAAGCATAAGCTTGCTCCACATATGATGTCTGATATCTTCTGGTGTATTCCACTGGATCCCTGCCTTGTCGAAGAGATCTTTTACTGCTTCCAGGCGACTGCTTTCTCGTTGATCTTTTTCTCCCAGGCTAACATTTCCCGTATTTTTATAATAGAGCCTTCTACCCTTCCTGGTAGCGTCCATTCCTTGAGCAACTGCATAAAGAACAGAACCTTCTCCGAAATGTTCTTCCAGAACCTCTTCGCTGTCAACGCCGTTCAAAAGAGAAATAAAAAAGCTGTTCTCTCCGATAAAACCCTCGATCTTTGGAAGAGTTTCCTTTAGATGATAAGCTTTTAAGGCAACAATAATAAAATCAAGCTCTACATATTCTTCTTCATAGTTTATATAATGAAAATCCAGTCTTTTGTCGTTTGCAAAAACCCCTTCCTCTTCATATTTCTTTTTCCGCTTTCCATCCACAAGTATATAAAGATCTACCCCTTTTACCTTCGACAGCTTTCCTCCATAAAGTATTCCTAAGGCTCCCAAGCCTAAAATTCCTACCTTTTGTATTTTCATCTTGTATCCTTTCTCTTTTTTCTCTTTTCTGAAGAGATTATTCTTTGCAAATAATGTTTAAACTCTTATTCGTCGGGTAATCATCTATTGTCGTTTTATTTATTATCGTTTTTTATAAGTATGAATAAAATTGCATCATCCTTCTAAAAATTATGGGCTTATGTATTTAAGTCAAAAGGGGAAGAAAATAATATATATTATTTTCTTCCCCTTTATTCCTGTATTACTGTATATTTGTCTTCATTTCTTCTTCATCTGTTATTTTATGAATCGATACTTCTTCTACAAATCGGTTTTCTACTAAAAGGATTCGAAACTCATAACCGTTATACACAAAGGTATACCCCTGATCTTTCTCTGTAGGAAGATAACCCAGTTCTCCGATAATAAATCCGCTTAATGTTTCAAAATCGTTTAATGGAAGATCCGCTTTGATCAACTCTTCAATCTTGTCTAAAGAAACAACCCCATCAGCTAAATACTGATTTTCAGCTACTTCCCGTACCTCTTCAATTTCGTCATGATCGTATTCGTCAAAGATATCTCCCACGATCTCTTCTAAAAGATCTTCTAATGTAACCATTCCTACAGCACTTCCCCATTCGTCAAGGATAATCGCCACATAAAGCTTTTTGCTCTGCATTACTGCGAATAGGCGGTCTGAACGCATCGTTTCCGGTGCAAAGTATGGTTTTCTAAGAATCTTTCTTAAATCAAAATTCTGCTTTGTATTATTTTCATCTAAGGTTAATAAATCCTTTAAGTGAAAAGTTCCAATAATTTTATCGATAGAACCTTCAAAAACCGGATATCTAGAATACCGCTCTGTAAAGGCTAATCTCTTTACCTCTTCATAGGTAGAATTCACATCTACCGACACCATATCTCGCCTTGTTGTCATTACATCTGTTACAGGCTTGTTGTCAAAGTTGAAGATATTTTCAATCATAACCTTTTCGTTTTCCTGAATAGATCCTTCTTCTTCTCCTGCATCAACCATCAGACGGATCTCTTCTTCTGTGACCTCATTATCTTGTTTATGGGGGTCAATCCCTACAGCTTTCACGATCACATTCGTTGAGGCAGATAATAAAGCAACAATAGGTGATGTGATACGACTTAGTTTATGTATAAGCCCGCCCACTGCATAAGATACCTTTTCAGGATTGTTCATGCCGATACGTTTCGGAACCATTTCTCCTACCACTATACTGAAGAAAGAAAGGATCAATGTGATGATTACAACGATAAGAACCTTGAAATTCTCCACAGGAACTTGAGGAGCTGTTCTCCCAATAAAATCGATTAGCATATTCGCAAAAGCCTCGCTACCAAATGCAGAGGTTAAGAACCCTGCGAAGGTTATACCGATTTGTATTGTTGACAAGAATTTGTTTGAATCCTGCAAAAGTTGATACAAAATTTTCGACTTCGGATCTCCTGATTCCGCTCTGTTTTTCACTTTTTTTTCATTGAGACTGACTAAGGCAATCTCGCTCATGGCAAAGACTCCATTAACTAGGGTTAATAAGAATACTACCAAAAATATCATTTTTTATTTCATCCTCTCGTGAGGTATCGAGTTTCAACCTCTATGGTACAATTTTCTCATACTGTAAATAAACGGTCAAGATGGCTATTTCCTTTCTGTAATACCACTTTTGCAAGAGACTCTTTTTTTTATGATATCTGCCCTTTCTAGACAGAAAAAACTCTTTTTGTTAACTTTTTGTAACTTTTAAAATAAACTTTTTTGCCTCTCCCTCTTTTTCTTGTAACCTTTTTGTAACCTTTAATTTTCAACATCTATTACACCTATTCATCTAACTTCTTTTTATACTTCATTTGTTTCATCTCTTTAAAATTGCTTTTTTGGCCTTTTATCTGTTGACACAAAATTTTACATTTAATAGAATAACAATCGTAGTGAGAATTTAGTAATCACTGCAAAAATACAAATAAATATTTAGTATTGAATTATAAAAAAACAAAAAGGAAGTGTGAGAGTGGATACAAATTTTATTAAAAAAGTTGCCCTTTCTAGTTTAATCTTAGGGGTAGCATTTACTGCAGCTGTACCTAGCTACGCAGCAGAAAATGCAACAGTCGTAATAACAGAAGAAGGTAAAGAGAAAATCTTTACAGGAATCAGCAAAGAAGCACTACATATTCGAAGCGGTGCATCTGTTACGGAAAAATCTTTAGCAATCCTTCCAAAAGGAACCTTTGTCAAAGGAACTGTATACAAAACAGAAGCTACAAAAGAAAATCCTTATACTGAATGGATTAAGATCAAGTATCTTGATGTTGAAGGATATATCGCAAAAGACTTCTTAGAGGAAGTTGCAAAACAGCCAGCAAAGTCTACGCCTGCTAAAGTAAAAAACATCGCAGCAGTATCGAAGAAAACAGTTGTTTCGAAAAAAACCGCTGAAAAAGAAGCTCAGAAACCTGTTCAAAAAGCAGAAACAACAGCTAAAAAAGCTCCTGTGAAAGAAACACCTGTTCAAAAAGAAGTTTCTGTTCAAGAATCAAAATTAGCAGCTGAAGAAGTTTCTGTAAAAGAAGAAACAAAAACGCCAGCAGCGGAAAAACCTCTTGTAAAAGAAGCTGAAGTTTCTGAAACAAATACTTCAGAAGAAGTTTGGACTTCTGGCAATAGCGAAGAAACAAATACTCCTGTAAAAGAAGAAACTGTTCAAGAACAACCTGCAGAAAAAGCTCCAGTGAAGGAAGAGCCTGTTCAGGAACAACCTGTAGAGAAAGCTCCAGTAAAAGAAGAGCCTGTTCAAGAACAGCCTGTAGAAAAAGCTCCAGTAAAGGAAGAACCTGTTCAAGAGCAGCCTGTAGAAAAAGCTCCGGAAAAGGAAGAACCTGTTCAAGGAAATAATTCTGGATCTTATACAACACAAATGCAGGCAACTGCTTATACTGCAACAGGAAACAGAACGGCTACTGGTACTGTTCCTAAAAAAGGTACCATCGCAGTAGATCCTGATGTTATTCCACTAGGAACTGAGTTATATGTAGAAGGTTACGGAAACGGTGTAGCTGAGGATACAGGCAGCGCAGTAAAAGGAAATATTATCGACCTTTATATGGATAGTGAGCAAGAAGCTAGAAATTGGGGTAGAAAAAACGTAAATGTTACTATTTACAATTATAAATAAATAAAAAAACGGATCTTAGATCCGTTTTTTTTATCTTTCTTTTTATTTATGGAGGTTTCTTTTGAAAAAAATCCTTTTATTATTTTTAACTCTTCTTATTCTATCAGGCTGCCAAGAGCGGACTATGAGATATACTGCAAATAAACTAGAAAGCAATATAGAAAAGACGACCTGGACCGTAACCTTTTCTTCCCTTGACGGAAATCTTACAGAGGGTTTTATCGTCGATCCAGAAGAATATACTTATCTTCACTATAATATTGCCAAAGGATCAGGAAAAATGATCGTGCAAGTCAAACAGCAAGATCAGTTAATTGAACTTCCCCATGAACAAGGAACCCTTCCTCTGAAAAACTTCAAGAAAGGGTCTTTCTATCTGCAAATCTTAGGAGAGGGAGCAAAAGACGGCCGCATTTATTTTGAATGGTCTAAAAAGGAAAGCTTATAGGCTTTCGTTTCCGTTTCGTACACGGATAAATACCTGCTGTGTTTTCGAAGCCGGATCTTCTACTCGATCTAATTCAAAATCACCCAAGGACTCGATAAATAGTGTTAATTTCTTATAGCCGTAATTTCGAACATCAAAATCAGGAAACCTCTTCGCCAGCTGATTCCCTACATCTGCCGAGGGGATCCATCCTTCTTCTCCGGAGCCCTCTTGTATAATAGCTTTTAACGCTTTTCTGATGGTCCCTAATTTTGTCTGTGGCTCCGGATATTCATTTTTCCTTCTGTGGGTTTTCTTATATTCTTTCAGAAACTTATTCTTAATTTCTTTTTCTTCCTGTTCTTTTGTTTCGTCCTGATATAAAATATCTAAATATTTAAAAGTATTACAGGCGGATATAAAGGCGTTTGGGGTTTTACTTTCTCCCATCCCGATTACATTTTTCCCAGATTCTCTTAATCTGGACGCAAGCCTCGTAAAGTCGCTATCGGAAGAAACAAGACAAAATCCGTCCACCCCTGCTGTATAAAGGATATCCATCGCATCGATAATCATCGCAGAATCCGATGCATTCTTCCCGCTGGTATAACTGTACTGCTGAATCGGGTTGATCGAATGATCCAAAAGCACTTCTTTCCATGATTGATTTAAAGAGCTCGTCCAATCCCCATATATTCTACGATATGTAACGATGCCATAGTTTGTTAATTCATCAAAAATCGTCTTTATATAACGGCTGGATATATTCTCCGAGTCGATTAATAAAGCATACTGCTGTTCTATACTCATTGTTTATCCTCTCTCATCTACATAGTCTCCGAAAATCTCCTGGAAACGCTGGTGGGCAAATTTCTTTATATCATTTTCTAACTCCAGATAGCGGTACAAGAATTCTTCTCCTCTTTCTGTAAGCTCTGTACTACCACCATCTCTTCCTCCGTGTCGTCTGTCTACCACCTTAAATCCAAGCTCTTTTTCCATCTCATTGATGATATCCCAGGCCTTTCTTTTTGAGAGCGCCATATGCTGGCAGCTATTGCCCATTGTCTTCATTTCTTTCAAAAGTACAAGAAGAAGCTTAGCTCTTTCATCAAAAAATCTTTTTTCTCTTTCTAAGCGGACTTCGACATATTCGCTTAAGAGCTGGTTCGTGTGATTTTTTAAGATATCATTGATCTCGCTTTTTTTATCCACATTTGAAAGTACACCACTGTCATCGATATTTACAAAGACGCGTTCCTCAGAAAGGCTGCGTATCGTTTCTTTCAAGGATAATTTGCTGCCTAAAATATTCTGATATATTCCTTCTCGAATTAAAAGAGGATGGCCGCTTTTAAATTGATACGAAGGGGTAATCAGGTTCCCTTCCTCTTCTATCAGTTTTTTCAAGGTTTTTGCTGTAAACATAGGAGTAACAGCTGGCGTATAGAAAAGAGCATGACATTTTGTACTTAGATATTTTACTCCCGTCTTTAATAAGTCGATCGTTCCTTTTTTCTTTTCTTTCTGCAAATAGATAAGGGGATATTTTTTTAAATTGCTGACTATATAATACAGATCCATATCACTTACCATAACGATCGGATCAAGCCCTACCTGCTGATACGTCAATATGATTCTTTCTAAAACGGTTATCGACCCTATTTTCATATTATTATCCAGCATCCCTTTTGAAAATAGGATCAAACCGCCAACTTTTTTATTTTTCAATTTTCCACATCCTTATTCCTTTTTTACACATCAAAGCAGCTTCCTCCGATAAATTCTCTCAGAATAGAATTTTTCGGAATGACCTCTGTCTGTCTTCCTTCAAGAAAACCCAGCAGCTTAATCAATCTGCGAGCATCTAAATAAATATCGTGATCCATGGGAATCTCTTCTAGTAAAGGCAGCAGATAATCTTTTAGGATTATCATTTCATAGACTAAAGAAGAGTTGAACATGATATCTGCTTCTTCTTGATAAGGAAACACATTCTTTTCCTCTGCCTTTCGAACATGATTCCATTGTTTTAAAGTAGCAACTGCATCATGCCCCCTTGTATTGTGATCTCTTACAATTCGTCTCATAAGCCTTAAGTCCGAAACATAAATACTATTATGATCGTCTATATTCAAAGGTGTAAGGGCACTTACATAAATTTTGTATTTCTGCTCCTTTGGGATCATACTCGTTGTCGCTTCATTTAAACCGTGTATTCCCTCTAATATGATAATCGAATTTTCCTTTAAAGAATATCTTTCCTCTGTGATTTTTTGTTTTCCTTCAATAAAATCAAAGACACGAATATTTATCTCGCCCCCAGACAGAAGCGTAGTCAGGTCGCTCTGCAAAGCATCTACATCCACCGCTTCTACAGACTCCATCACTTCGTCTCCTTCCTCAGCGAGACTTTCTCTGCTTTTGAAATAATTATCCATCGCAATCGCCTTAGGAGAAAGTCCCAAGACCTTCAGTTGTATGGCTAGCCGATTTGAAAATGTTGTCTTACCGGAAGAACTGGGTCCAGCTATTAAAATAAGCTTCGTCCGATCGATATGGTTTTTTATTTCATCAGCTATATCGGATATTTTCTTTTCATGAAGTCCTTCCGATATTAACACAATTTCCTGAAGTTTTCCCAAATTCACTTTCTGATTTAGGACCCCAACACTATCAATTCCTAAAATCCCTGCCCATCTTTCCATCTCGCTGTATACATGGCGAAGTTTCGGTATGTCCAAATGAGTCGGTTCTTCTTCTGGATTGTATACACGCGGCAAAAGAAGAAGAAAACCGTCACCAAAGGCTTCTACTTTAAACTTATCGATATATCCAAAACTTGGTATCATAGGCCCATAAAAATAATCATAGAGTCCACAGCTGTAATAAAGGCTGATTACTTCATAGTCTACTGCATGATCTAATAAACGATTTTTATCATCCATCCCCTGATTTTCAAAAATCTCTCTAGCTAATACTTTTGAAACGCGAACCTTTTCGATATATTCATCTGCTTTGATGATCTCCCACATTTTCTTTTCAATCTTTTTATAATCAATATCGCCTTGTCCTTCTACTCTTCCAAAAATTTCATTATTCATCGAATGAATAATTTTCACTTTTGTTTTCGGATAGATCTCTTTGACCGCGATTATAAACAAGAAAGATAAGGACCTTAAATAAACCCAGTAGCCTGGAAGATGAAGCCTATCTAAAAAAGAAATATTTTTCCCTTCTCCAATTTTCTCATTTAAACTGACTTCCACTCCATCGATTACTGCTGCTACCGGCAAGTCTATTTTATGATCTAAAAGCTCCAATAGATCTTCAGCCCTAGAGTTTTCATCAATATCCTTCGGAATACCTTCTACAATAACCTTTTTCATAATCTTCCCTCCTTATTACTGTTTACAAGGGGAGGGACCCCCTTATTTTCTAAGACTACCCTTTGTATTCCAGTTCTTTATATTCTGGATTCTGATCAAATTTTCTTTTTACATAAGAGCATTGAGGAATGATCTTCACACCCTTTTCTTTTGCAATACCTGTTAATGTTTTTAGAAGGGTACTGGCGATAGGACCTCCACGATATTGGGGCTCCACATAGGTGTGATCAAATATCCAAACGGTATCCTCTTTTTTACTATAAGTAATAACCCCTGCTTCCTTATCTCCATCCAGTGCAACTACCCTTTGTTTCTCTTCATTGTATTTATAATCCATAATTCATCTCCTTCCTACATTCCTTATCTTCTAATATGGCAACTCTCTTCTGGTTTTTTTAAGACCGAATTATAATACTGCTCTTTCTTTCCGAATGGATTCTATCCTATTTTTGTTCCTTTACTTTAAAAAAACTGGATCGAGACACTGAAACTACAGCGATTTTTAGCCCTTACATCTTTACAAAACTCACAGTCACTTTTATAGATAAAGGTAAAATATCTAAAAAACATAATAAACTCCTTGAAGATCGTTGAAAAATATCTTCAATCTCTTAAGCCTTTGAGTTTTTTGTTTCTTTTTCTCCCATAGCCTCTTCAAGATCGCTGTAATAGTTCCATCCCAACTCTAAACCAGCGATAGACGCTTTCTGAAACACTCCCATCGTAAAAAACTATGAGAATTTTACATCTTCTTAAGAATATACCCAGAGACGATTATATATCCCAACCTCCATCTCGTAATAACATGTATTTTCGATAAAGGACACTAGGATTCGCTCTATTTTTTATGCCAAGTAGAGCTGCGATATCTACATATTTATGAGCCTTATTACGTTATGTTCTGGGGCTTCACCCCCTATATAAAACATTGTATGGAGCCTTTAAATCTGCTATTTTTATTCTTTATTAAGAGAATATTTTTCCAGAAGGATTTCAAAATATTAAAACTTTTGACCTTAATTGAAACGCGTTCTCTAATCTCCTGGGATCAAATGAAAAATCCACGCTTTGAAAAAAGTATAGATCGGTTCTATTTCTAGAAGTATAGCGCAAGCTGAATAATTCTTCTTAAACCGCGAAAATCATAAGCTTACCTCCTAGCTTTGTAACCACAGGCATGAAGCTCTTAGTATCTTTATCTCATCGCAAGTGATCACGATTTCCTTCCCCAATCGATATCCATTTTAACAAAACAAGGCTGTCTTTTTCAACGCTTTCCTAAAATCAGGAGAGCTTAAGCGAAATTTATCATACCCCGGTTTCCGAAATCCAAGTCCTAGGGCAAATAACGGAGCCTGTAACTAGGCAGCTTCTATTAGATAATATCATAATTTC
>RRZU012704785.1_pt1 | contig 21766 bp, 19 predicted proteins | sample 2165561 | NCBI WGS metagenome assembly RRZU01 (sample SAMN10456909, study PRJNA506462) | wastewater metagenome | isolation source: wastewater sludge | place: USA: Moscow, Idaho | reverse complement strand
GCGCCTTGGCCTCGACCCGCGCGGCCTGCTCCAGGTCCACGTGGCAGCGCTCCATCAGCGCCGACAGGGTGCGCTCGCGCACGTCCTCGTGGCTCTGCCGGCCGATCATGTCGTAGAGCACGCCCTCGCGCAGGGCGCCCTCGGTGTGCTGCATCGACTGGATGTCCAGGGCGTCGAAGGTCGCCTCGAGGATCGCCAGGCCGGCCGGCAGGATGCCCTGGCGCTCCGGCTTGACGCCGTCGATGGCCAGGGCGGCGAGGCTGTCGGCCTTGAGGATCTTGCGCTTGAGCCAGGCCAGTCCGGCCGGGGTGATCTCGCCGTTGCTCTGCCCGGCGGTCTTCAGCGCCTGGCCGATGGCGCGGATGCTGCCGGAGGAGCCGATCGCCTCGGCCCAGCCGTGCCTGCGGATCGCCTGCTCGAAGCCCATCAGCTCCAGGCGCGCCGCGGTGTAGGCCTGGGCGTAGCGTGCCAGGCTCAGCTTGCCGTCGGCGAAGAAGCGCTTGGTATAGCTGACGCAGCCCATCTGCTGGCTCTCGCGCAGCAGCGAGTCGAAGCGCTCGCCGATGATGAACTCGGTGCTGCCGCCGCCGATGTCCACCACCAGACGCTTGCCGCCGGCATCCGGCAGGCTGTGGGAGACGCCCAGGTAGATCAGGCGCGCTTCCTCGCGGCCGGAGACCACCTCGACCTGATGGCCGAGCAGCTCCTCGGCGCGGCGGATGAACACCGCGCGGTTGCGCGCCTCGCGCAGCGCGTTGGTGGCGACGATGCGCACCGCGCCCTGGGGCAGGCCGTTGATCAGCTGGGCGAAGCGGCGCAGGCAGTCGAGGCCGCGGGTCATCGCCGCCTCGTCGAGGTTGCGCTGCTCGTCGATGCCGGCCGCCAGCTGCACCTTCTCGCCGAGCCGCTCCAGCAGGCGGATTTCGCCCTGGTCCACGCGGGCCAGCACCATGTGGATGCTGTTGGAGCCGATGTCGATGGCGGCGATCAGCGGGAAGGCTTCGGCGGGGGTATGCGGCATGCTGGGAAGGTCTCGCGGAAAAACGACAGAATTCTGCAATCATAGAGCAAAGCAGGCGACGGCAGGATGACAGTATCGCGCGCCGTCCGGCCGGGCGGGCGTCGGCGCCTTTCGATTGGCGGCGAGTGGGGCTATCATGGCCGCCTTCATTTCGCAGCCGAGTCGCGGAGAACCCCCCATGAGCGAATTCATCACCAACGTCACCGACGCCAGCTTCGAGCAGGACGTGCTCAAGGCCGACGGTCCGGTCCTGGTCGACTACTGGGCCGAGTGGTGCGGTCCGTGCAAGATGATTGCCCCGGTGCTGGACGAGATCGCCAAGGACTACCAGGGCAAGCTCAAGGTCTGCAAGCTGAACATCGACGACAATCAGGACACCCCGGCCAAGTTCGGCGTGCGCGGCATCCCGACCCTGATGCTGTTCAAGAACGGCAACGTCGAGGCCACCAAGGTCGGTGCGCTGTCCAAGTCGCAACTGGCGGCCTTCCTCGACAGCAACATCTGAGTCGAACAGGCGAAAAAACCCCGTTCCCGACGGGGTTTTTTGCCTCTGCATGCTGGACTCTGCCGCAACGGCAGTGGTAAATTCGGCCCGCAACCCGCTTCCGGTTGCCTCCCGCACGCCGTCGCCGACGCATCTCGTTCCGAGCATTCCGATCAGGCTTTCGCAGCGATCCTGCCGTCTTCCTGCGGCGCGGCTCCCCAAGCTCAACGCTTTCCTCTCGCATACCTGCACGTCATCCTATGAATCTGACCGAACTCAAGCAAAAGCCGATTCCCGAACTGCTGGAAATGGCCGACCAGATGGGCCTGGAGAACATGGCCCGGTCGCGCAAGCAGGACATCATCTTCGCCCTGCTGAAGAAGCATGCGAAAAGCGGCGAGGAGATCTCCGGTGACGGCGTGCTGGAGATCCTCCAGGACGGCTTCGGCTTCCTGCGCAGCGCGGATTCCTCCTATCTGGCCGGCCCGGACGACATCTACGTCTCGCCCAGCCAGATCCGCCGCTTCAACCTGCGCACCGGCGACACCATCGTCGGCAAGATCCGTCCGCCCAAGGAAGGCGAGCGCTACTTCGCGCTGCTCAAGGTCGACACCATCAACTTCGACCGCCCGGAGAACGCCAAGAACAAGGTCCTGTTCGAGAACCTGACCCCGCTGTTCGCCAACAAGCGCATGAAGATGGAGGCCGGCAACGGCTCCACCGAGGACCTCACCGGCCGGGTGATCGACCTCTGCGCGCCGATCGGCAAGGGCCAGCGCGGCCTGATCGTCGCCCCGCCGAAGGCGGGCAAGACCATCATGCTGCAGAACATCGCCGCCAACATCACCCGCAACAACCCCGACTGCTACCTGATCGTGCTGCTGATCGACGAGCGTCCCGAGGAAGTGACCGAGATGCAGCGCACCGTGCGCGGCGAAGTGGTCGCCTCGACCTTCGACGAGCCGCCGGCCCGTCACGTGCAGGTCGCCGAGATGGTCATCGAGAAGGCCAAGCGCCTGGTCGAGCACAAGAAGGACGTGGTCATCCTGCTCGACTCCATCACCCGTCTGGCGCGCGCCTACAACACGGTGATCCCCAGCTCCGGCAAGGTGCTCACCGGCGGTGTCGACGCCCACGCCCTGGAGAAGCCCAAGCGCTTCTTCGGCGCGGCGCGCAACATCGAGGAGGGCGGCAGCCTGACCATCCTCGCCACCGCGCTGGTCGACACCGGCTCGAAGATGGACGAGGTGATCTACGAGGAGTTCAAGGGCACCGGCAACATGGAGCTGATCCTCGACCGCCGCGTCGCCGAGAAGCGCGTGTTCCCGGCGATCAACATCAACAAGTCGGGCACCCGTCGCGAAGAGCTGCTGACCGGCGAGGAAGAGCTGCAGCGCATGTGGATCCTGCGCAAGATCCTCCACCCGATGGACGAGATCGCCGCCATCGAGTTCCTCCTCGACCGTCTCAAGGACACCAAGACCAACGAGGAATTCTTCCAGTCGATGAAGCGCAAGTAAGGCTTCTCCCTGGCAGCAGCGACAACGGCCGGCATTCCCGGCCGTTGTCGTTTGCGCCGTCCGGCGGCGCTGCGGCGCGGCGCCCGGTGTGGTTCCGACGACCGCCATTCGGCGCTAGACTGGCCGCCCTTCGCATCATCCCGAGGCTCAAGCATGCAGTACCGCGACCTGCGCGATTTCATCCGCGGCCTGGAGGCGCGCGGCGAGCTCAAGCGCATCCAGGTGCCCGTCTCCCCCGTGCTGGAAATGACCGAGGTCTGCGACCGCACCCTGCGCAAGGGCGGCCCGGCGCTGCTGTTCGAGAACCCCACGGGCTTCCAGATGCCGGTGCTCGGCAACCTGTTCGGCACGCCGAAGCGGGTGGCGCTGGGCATGGGCGCCGAGGATGTCGGCGAGCTGCGCGAGATCGGCAAGCTGCTGGCCTACCTCAAGGAACCGGAGCCGCCCAAGGGCTTCAAGGATGCCTGGAGCAAGCTGCCGCTGCTGAAGAAGGTCGTCAGCATGGCGCCCAAGGTGCTCAGGGACGCCCCCTGCCAGGAGGTGGTGGTCGAGGGCGACGAGGTCGACCTCGGCAAGATTCCGGTGCAGCACTGCTGGCCGGGCGACGCCGCGCCGCTGATCACCTGGGGCCTGACCATCACCAAGGGGCCGAACAAGGAGCGGCAGAACCTCGGCATCTACCGTCAGCAGGTGATCGGCCGCAACAAGGTGATCATGCGCTGGCTGAGCCACCGCGGCGGTGCGCTGGACTTCCGCGAGTGGTGCCAGAAATACCCGGATCGCCCCTACCCGGTGGCTGTGGCGCTGGGCGCCGATCCGGCGACCATCCTCGGCGCGGTCACCCCGGTGCCGGACACCCTGTCCGAGTACGCCTTCGCCGGCCTGTTGCGCGGCTCGCGCACCGAGCTGGTCAAGGCCATCGGCTCCGACCTGCAGGTGCCGGCCTATGCGGAGATCGTTCTGGAAGGCCACATCCATCCCGGCGAGACGGCTCCGGAAGGTCCCTACGGCGACCACACCGGCTACTACAACGAGGTGGATACCTTCCCGGTATTCACCGTCGAGCGCATCACCCAGCGCAGGAACCCGATTTACCACAGCACCTACACCGGCCGCCCGCCGGACGAGCCGGCGATCCTCGGCGTCGCCCTCAACGAGGTGTTCGTGCCGATCCTGCAGAAGCAGTTCCCGGAGATCGTCGACTTCTACCTGCCGCCGGAAGGCTGCTCCTACCGCATGGCGGTGGTGACCATCAAGAAGCAGTACCCGGGCCACGCCAAGCGGGTGATGCTCGGCGTGTGGTCGTTCCTGCGCCAGTTCATGTACACCAAGTTCGTCATCGTCACCGACGACGACATCGATGCCCGCGACTGGAACGACGTGATCTGGGCGATCACCACGCGCATGGACCCCTCGCGCGACACCGTGCTGATCGACAACACGCCGATCGACTACCTGGACTTCGCCTCGCCGGTATCCGGGCTGGGTAGCAAGATGGGCCTGGACGCCACCCACAAGTGGCCGGGCGAGACCGACCGCGAGTGGGGGCGGGCGATCGAGCGCGATCCGGGCGCGGTGGCGCGGGTCGATGCGCTGTGGAGCCAGCTGGGCCTCGACTGACGCCGGGCGGCCTCAGCGCAGGGCGAGCACCGCCTGCCACTGCGCGGCGTCCACCGGCATCACCGACAGGCGGCTGCCCTTGTGTACCAGGGGCAGCTCGGCCAGCGCCGCGCAGGCCTTCAGGCGTGGCAGGCCGATCAGCTCGTCGAACACCTCGACGCACTCGACGTCCAGCGCACTCCACGGGTTGCGCTCGGCACTGGCCTTGGGGTCGAAGTAGGGGCTCTGCGGGTCCAGCGCGCTGGGGTCGGGATAGGCCGGCGCGAGGATTCGCCCGACGCCGGCGATCCCCGGCCGCGGGCAGCTGGAGTGGTAGAAGAAGAACAGCTCGCCGGCCTGCATGGCGCGCAGGAAGTTGCGCGCCTGGTAGTTGCGCACCCCGTCCCAGCGCGTCCGGCCGAGACGGCGCAGGTCCTTGATCGACAGTTCGTCGGGTTCCGATTTCATCAGCCAGCAGGGCATGGCGAGGCTTCCTGTGCGGGGCCCGGCGCACGCGGGCGCGCAGGCGATGGACGGTGTGGCGGGCAAATTGCAAGGCCCGCGGGCTTGGCGGAGAATGGCGCGCCCTGCCAGGTTGCCGGCAGGTTCGTGAGCGTTTGGCCTGGAAGGAGGAGGCGCCGGATGAAGCGCAAGCCCGATGTGTTGTGGGTGTTGGTCATTCTGTTCGGTCTGGGGCTGGTGACCACCGGCTATGCCCAGAGCCAGTGGATGGCCCAGGAGCCGCCGCCGCTGCACGGCGAGCTGCCGCACTGAGCGGCGTCGCGTCCCTTCACGCCTGCCCGTCGAGGTCAGGGCGGCAGCCGCGGAACCAGCCACGGTCGCTGACCGTGGCATGCAGCGGCACATCCCAGCTTTCCAGCGGCAGGCGGTCGACCTGCTGACAGGCGTGCGCCAGACCGAGCAGCAGCGGTTTCTGCCAGTTCGGGTGGCGCAGGCGGTAGGCCAGCGCGCGGTCGTAGAAGCCGCCCCCCATGCCCAGGCGTCCGCCGCGGGCGTCGAAGCCGACCAGCGGCAGCAGCAGCAGATCCAGGGTCCAGGGCTTGCGCTGGCGGTGCGCCTGCGGGCGCGGTTCGGCGATGCGGAAGCGGTTGCGGCGCAGCGTCTCGCCGTTATCGACGCGCTGGAACAGCATGCGGGTGCGCGGCCAGCGCGCCAGCAGCGGCAGGTAGACGCGCTTGCCGCGGCGCAGCGCTTCGCGGTGCAGCAGCGCCGGATCGATCTCGCCGTCGTTGGGCAGGTACAGGGCCAGGTGACGGGCGCGGCGGAACAGCGGATGCTGGGCCAGCTGGCGGTACAGGGCGCGGGCGGCCTGGCGTTGCTCGGCCGGGGTCAGGGCGCGGCGTCGCTCGCGCAGCTGGCGGCGCAGGGCAGGGCGGGAGAGCTGCTCGGCGTGGATCATGGGGCGAAGGCTCCGGTCGGATGCGGCAGGGCGTGGGCCGGAGCGGGGGCAGGACGGGGCGATGTGCCTGGGACGGTCGCGAGCCCGGCGGGCGCCGGATTCGGCTGACTGGGTGGAACGACTCCCCGAAGTGCCGCTGTCGGTGTGGCCCTTGAACCCGAAAGTTCAAGGTGGAGGCTGCAGGAAGCGTTAAGGCTTTCCGTCGAGCGGACATGCGCACCGGCTTCGAATTGCAGCCCCCGGGCTAAGTGAATCGGCTCAGGGACGTAACCGACTGGCCAACACACCAGGGAGCTGGGAGGGAGTTTACCGCAAACGCCGGGCTTGTCACCCCTGGCGTGGCATTGTCTGGGCCGTGTCCGGCGGGACGTCCTGCAGGGCGCGGTCGACCTTCTCCAGCAGCGCGCGGACCCGCTCGCGGGTTTCGCCGTCGGCCGGCGCGGCCTTGGCCTGGCACTGCAGGAGCTCGTGGGCGATGTTCAGCGCCGCCAGCACGGCGATGCGCTCGGCACCGATCACCCGGCCGCCGTTGCGGATCTCGCGCATCTTGCTGTCCAGGTAGCGTGCGGCGTTCTCCAGGTTGCCGCGTTCCTGGGGCGGGCAGGCGATCGGATAGTCCTTGTCGAGGATCTGCACGGTGACGGCATGCGGCAATGTCATGGGTCCTGCTCCAGGGCTGTGAGACGCGAAATGACCGATTCGACCGTCTGGCGCGCCCGTTGTTGCCGTTCGAGCAGGCGCGCCCGTTCCTCGCGCCACTGCAGCTCGCCTGCGCGCAGGCGCAGGTTCTCTTCGCGCAGGCGGTCGTTCAGGCGGATCAGCTGGTCGAGCTTCGCCGCGAGGAGGGTGAGGTCGTCGTCTGCCATGGGCTCTCGCTGGGCGCGCAAAGGGCGCGCCGAATATACAGGATGACGGGCTGGCCCGCCCGCTCCGGGCGGCCGGCGTCGATGGTCTTGGGCCGGCTGGCGGTGCTAGGATTGTCCCCCGATTCTAGTCATCCGCTCCCGGTGCCGCCTAGCTGCCATGACCTCTTCCGCATCCGCCTATTCCGCCTTCGCAGCGCTGCTGAGCAGCGCCGGCCAGTCCATTTCCCCCGCCGAACTGCACGGCCTGCTGCTCGGGCGCACCTGCGCCGGCGCCGGCTTCGCGGTCGAGCCCTGGCTGGCGGCGGCGGCCGAGCTGCTCGACAGCGCCCCCGACGAGCGCCTGCGCCAGGCTCTGGGCGGCCTGCAGGCGATGGTCAAGAGCGAGCTGGAGGCCGGCGAGCTGTCGCTGGTGCTGCTGCTGCCCGCCGACGAGGCGCCGCTGGCCGAGCGCACCGCGGCTCTCGGCCTGTGGTGCCAGGGCTTTCTCGCCGGTTTCGGCCTCACCGCCCGCGAAGGCGCGCTGTCCGCCGAAGGCCGCGAGGTGCTCGAGGATCTGGCGGCCATCGCGCGCATCGAGGAGGCGCTGGAGGAGTCCGAGGACGCCGAGAGCGACTACATGGAAGTGATGGAATACATGCGCGTCGCGCCGCTGCTGCTGTTCAACGAGAGCGGCGGGCTGGGCGCTGCCGCGCCGGCCGCCGACGCCAAGCCGTCCGTGCATTGATCGCCGAGGAAAACCGCCGATGACCCGCATCCCGTCGTCCGAGTACGCCCGCCGCCGCCAGGCACTGATGGCGCAGATGGCGCCGGGCAGCATCGCCCTGCTGCCGGCCGCCGCGCAGCAGCTGCGCAACCGCGACGTCGAGCACGTCTACCGCCAGGACAGCGACTTCCAGTACCTGAGCGGCTTTCCCGAGCCCGAGGCGGTGCTGGCGCTGATTCCCGGCCGCGCCGAGGGCGAGTACGTGCTGTTCTGCCGCGAGCGCAATCCCGAGCGCGAGCTGTGGGACGGCCTGCGCGCCGGACAGGCCGGCGCGCTGCGCGACTACGGCGCCGACCAGGCGTTCGCCATCGACGAGATCGACGAGATCCTCCCCGGCTTGATCGAGGGCCGTTCGCGGGTCTACTACGCCCTGGGCGCCAGCGCCGAGTTTGATCGCCAGCTGGTCGGCTGGCTGTCCAGCATTCGCAGCCGCGCCCGCCAGGGCGCCACGCCGCCGGGCGAGTTCGCCGCGCTCGACCAGCTGCTGCACGAGATGCGCCTGATCAAGAGCGAGGCGGAAATCGCCGTGATGCAGGCCGCCGCGGAGATTTCCGCGCGCGCCCACGTGCGCGCCATGCAGGCCAGCCGCGCCGGCCTGTACGAATACCACCTGGAAGCCGAGCTGGACTACGAGTTCCGCAAGGGCGGAGCGAAGATGCCGGCCTACGGCTCGATCGTCGCCGCCGGGCGCAACGCCTGCATCCTCCACTATCGCGAGAACGACGCCGAGTTGCGCGACGGCGACCTGGTACTGATCGACGCCGGCTGCGAGATCGACTGTTACGCCAGCGACATCACGCGCACCTTCCCGGTCAACGGGCGCTTCTCCGTCGAGCAGCGGGCGATCTACGAGCTGGTGCTGGCCGCCCAGGCCGCCGCCTGCGCCGAGATCGCCCCCGGCAAGCACTGGAACCAGGCCCACGAGGCCAGCGTGCGAACCATCACCGCCGGGCTGGTGGAGCTGGGCCTGCTCGCCGGCGAGGTCGAGGCGCTGATCGCGGCCGAGGCCTACAAGCCGTTCTACATGCACCGTGCCGGCCACCGGCTGGGCATGGACGTCCACGACGTCGGCAACTACAAGGTCGGCGGCACCTGGCGCGCACTGCAGCCGGGCATGGTGCTGACCGTCGAGCCGGGCATCTACATCGCTCACGACAACGCCGCCGTCGAGCCGCGCTGGCGCGGCATCGGCGTGCGCATCGAGGACGACGTGGTGGTGACCGCCGAAGGCTGCCGGGTCCTCACCGGCGGCGTGCCGAAGACGGTCGCCGAGATCGAGGCGCTGATGGCTGCCGCGCGCAGCCCGGCGGCCTGAGCATGGCGGCCCCGGAGCACGCCGGTCGCGGCCGGATCGCCATCGTCGGCGGTGGTCTGGTCGGCGCCAGTCTGGCGCTGGCCCTGCTGCAGGGCGGCGCCCACGAACGCGGCTGGCGGATCAGCCTGATCGAGCCGCATGCCCCCGGCGACGGCTTCCAGCCCAGCTACGACGCGCGCTGCTCGGCGCTGGCCTGGGGCACCCGGCTGATCTACGAGCGCCTCGGCCTGTGGGCGGCGATCGCCGCGCGCGCCGAGCCGATCACCCGCATCCATGTCTCCGAGCGCGGCCGCTTCGCCGCCACCCGGCTGAGCGCCGCCGAGGAAGGCGTGCCGGCGCTGGGCTACGTGGTGGAGAACGCCTGGCTCGGCCACTGCCTGTGGCAGCGCCTGCAGGGCGTGCCCGGCCTCGACTGGCACTGCCCGGCACGGGTGGCGCAGGCCCGGGCCCAGGCCGGCGGCTACCGCCTGACCCTCGACGACGGCAGCCCGCTGGACTGCGAGCTGCTGGTGCTGGCCGACGGCGGGCGTTCCGAGCTGCGCACCCAGTTGGGCATCCATGTACGGCGCACGCCCTACGGGCAGACCGCGCTGATCGCCAACCTCACGGCCGAGCGGGGGCACGGCGGCGAAGCCTTCGAGCGCTTCACCGCAGACGGCCCGATGGCCCTGCTGCCGATGGCCGAGCGGCGCTGCGCGCTGATCTGGACCCGCCCCGAGGCGGATGCCGAGCGCCTGCTGGCGCTGGACGAGCGGGCCTTCCTCGCCGAGCTGCAGGCGGTCTTCGGCTATCGCCTCGGCGCCCTCGGCCGGCTCGGCGCGCGGCATGCCTATCCGCTGGCGCTGCTGGAGGCCGAGGAGCAGGTGCGCAGCCATCTGGTGGTGATCGGCAACGCCGCCCACGGCCTGCACCCGATTGCCGGGCAGGGCTACAACCTGTCCCTGCGCGACGTCGTGGCGCTGGCCGACAGCCTGCTGCGGAGCGATGCCGGGCTCGGCGAGCTGGCCGGCCTGCAGCGCTACCTGGACGGCCAGCGCCTCGACCAGACGCTGACCGTGGGTTTCTCCGACCGGGTCACCCGGTTGTTCTCCAACGCCCGCACGCCGCTGGCGCAGGCCCGCGGCCTCGGCCTGCTGGGCATGGAGCTGTGCCCGCCGGCGCGCCACGCCTTCGCCCGCCAGGCCATGGGCCTGGGCACCCGGCCCTGAGCCGACTTCCTTCGAGACGCGAGCGCCCGGCAGGGCAAGGAGCAGCGCAGATGCACGCAGATCTGATCATCGTCGGCGCCGGCATGGTCGGCAGCACCCTGGCGCTGGCCCTGGAGGGCAGCGGCCTGCGCGTCCTGCTGCTGGACGGCGGTGCGCTGGAGGCGGCGCCGTTCGCCGCCGGGCAGCCCTTCGAGCCGCGGGTCAGCGCGCTGTCCGAGGCCAGCCGGCGGATTCTCGCCCGGCTCGGCGCCTGGGACGGCATCCTCGCCCGGCGCGCCACGCCCTACACCGCCATGCGGGTGTGGGACGGCTCTGGCACCGGGCAGATCGACTTCCGCGCCGCCAGCGTGCATGCCGAGGTGCTCGGCCACATCGTCGAGAACCGCGTGGTGCAGGACGCCCTGCTCGAACGGCTGCAGGCATCGACGGTCGAGCTGTGGCCGCAGGCGCGCCTGGAGCAGCTGCGACGCAGCGCCGACGGTTGGCTGCTGACCCTCGCCGACGGCCGCCAGCTGCGCACTCCGCTGCTGGTCGCCGCCGACGGCGCGCGTTCGGCGGTGCGCCAGCTGGCCGGCTGCGCGACCCGCGAGTGGGACTACCTGCATCACGCTATCGTCACCAGCGTGCGCTGTGCGCAGCCCCACCAGTCCACCGCCTGGCAGCGCTTCACCGACACCGGTCCGCTGGCCTTCCTGCCGCTGGAACGCGACGGCGACCGCCACTGGTGCTCGATCGTCTGGTCCTGCCCGCCGGCGCAGGCCGAGCAACTGATGGCGCTGGACGACGGCACCTTCGCCGCCGCGCTGACCCGGGCTTTCGAAGCGCGCCTGGGCGCGGTGCTGGAGGTCGACCCGCGGCTGTGCCTGCCGCTGCGCCAGCGCCACGCCAAGCGCTACGTGGAGCCGGGACTGGCGCTGATCGGCGACGCCGCGCACAGCATCCACCCGCTGGCCGGGCAGGGCGTCAACCTCGGTTTCCTCGATGCCGCGACCCTCGCCGAGGTGCTGCTGCACGCCCACGGGCGTGGCGAACGGCTGGCCGGGCAGCGCGTGCTGGGCCGCTTTGAGCGCCGGCGGATGCCCGCCAACCTGGCGATGATGGCGGCGATGGAAGGTTTCGAGCGGCTGTTCCAGGCCGACGACCTGGCCCTGCGCTGGCTGCGCAACGCCGGCCTGCGGCTGATGGACGGCCATCACCTGGCCAAGGGCCTGTTCGTGCGTCAGGCGCTCGGCCTGTCCGGCGACCTGCCGGCGCTGGCGCATGCCTGAGGCGCGACACATTCCGTTGGTCGGCACGGTTCTGCCTATTGAGAAAGTAAATGGGAGTAACTATCATTTTTCGCCATCACTCCCCCTCAACGAGGCGCGCTCCATGCAGGCAAACAAGCAGCTCCTGGCAGCCCTGATGCTGACCACCCTGGCCGGTACCGTTCAGGCCGCCGACGAAGTCGTGGTCTACTCCTCGCGGATCGACGAGCTGATCAAGCCGGTGTTCGACCAGTACACCGCCAAGACCGGGGTCAAGGTCAAGTTCATCACCGACAAGGAAGCCCCGCTGCTGGCCCGCCTCCAAGCCGAAGGCGCCAACACCCCGGCCGACCTGCTGATCACCGTGGACGCCGGCAACCTCTGGCAGGCCGAGCAGATGGGCGTGCTCAAGCCGGTCCAGTCCAAGGTCATCGAGGCCAACATCCCCAGCCAGTACCGCTCCAGCGGTAACGCCTGGACCGGCCTGTCGCTGCGCGCGCGGACCATCGTCTACTCCACCGAGCGGGTCAAGCCCGAGGAGCTGTCCACCTACGAGGCGCTGGCCGACGAGAACTGGGACGGCCGCCTGTGCCTGCGCTCGGCGAAGAAGGTCTACAACCAGTCGCTGACCGCCACCCTGATCGAGACTCACGGCGCCGAGAAGGCCGAGCAGATCGTCAAGGGCTGGGTCGCCAACCTGGCCACCGATCCGTTCGCCGACGATACCGCGCTGATCCAGGCCATCGACGCCGGCCAGTGCGACGTCGGCATCGTCAACACCTACTACTACGGCCGCCTGCACAAGGAGCAGCCGGACCTCAAGGCCAAGCTGTTCTGGCCGAACCAGCAGGACCGCGGCGTCCACGTCAACCTGGCCGGCGCCGGCGTTACCGCGCACGCCCCGCACGCCGCCGCCGCGCAGCAGCTGCTGGAGTGGATGACCACCCCGGAAGCCCAGGCAGTGTTCGCTGGCGTCAACCAGGAGTTCCCCGCCAACCCGAAGGTCCAGTCCTCCGCCGAGGTGTCCGCCTGGGGCGAGTTCAAGGCCGACAGCATCCCGGTGGAAGTGGCCGGCAAGCGCCAGGCCGAGGCAATCCGCCTGATGGATCGCGCAGGTTGGAACTGATTCGCGTCCGCTAACGGTTATATACTCGACGCCCCGGCCCTGGCCGGGGCGTTTTCGTTCTGGTGCCGTGGCGTCGCGGGCGTTGCGGTGAGTCGTTCCGGGTGCCCTCGCGGTGCCGCAGTCTTGTCGAGGAATCCGCGTGAGCCACTTAGCCCAACGCCGCTGGTATCCGCCGGTGGTGCTGATCGCCGCCCTGGTGCTGTTGCCGCTCAGTGTCCTGCTGCTGAGCTGGGGCGAGGTGGACGGCGAGATCTGGAGCCACCTGTGGGATACCCAGATGCCGCGCCTGCTGGGCAACACCCTGAGCCTGGTGCTCGGCGTCGGCAGCGGCGTGGTGCTGCTCGGCGTCAGCCTGGCCTGGCTCACCGCGCTGTGCGAGTTTCCCGGGCGCAAATGGCTGGACTGGGCGCTGATGCTGCCCTTCGCCATCCCCGCCTACGTGCTGGCCTTCGTCTTCGTCGGCCTGCTGGACTTCGCCGGGCCGGTGCAGAGCCTGCTGCGCGAGCTGTTCGGCAGCGGCCTGCGCCTGCCCAGGGTGCGCTCCACCGGCGGGGTGATCACCGTGCTGGTGCTGGTCTTCTACCCCTACGTCTACCTGCTGGCGCGCAACGCCTTCCTCGCCCAGGGCCGCGGCCTGATGGAGGCGGCGCGGGTGCTCGGCCTGTCGCCCTGGCAGGCGTTCTGGCGGGTCGCCCTGCCGATGGCGCGCCCGGCGATCGGCGCCGGCCTGGCGCTGGCGATCATGGAGACCCTGGCCGACTTCGGCGCGGTCTCGGTGTTCAACTTCGACACCTTCACCACCGCCATCTACAAGACCTGGTACGGCTTCTACAGCCTGTCCAGCGCCACCCAGCTGGCCAGCCTGTTGCTGCTGGTGGTGATGCTGGCGCTGTACGTCGAACGCCGCTCGCGCGGCGCCAGCCGCGCCGGCAACGAGCGGGCGCGCAGCGCGCCGCTGTACCGCCTGCGCGGCGTCAAGGCGCTGGCCGCCAGTGCCTGGTGCGGCCTGGTGTTCCTCTGCGCCTTCGTGGTGCCGATGCTGCAGCTGCTCGCCTGGTTCTGGCAGCGCGGGCGTTTCGATTTCGACGAGCGCTACCTCGGGCTGATCCTGCACACCCTCTACCTGGGCGGTCTGGCTGCGCTGGTCACCGTGACGGTGGCCATGCTGCTGGCCTTCGCCCGCCGCCTGACCCCGACCCGGCGCATGCACGGGCTGGTCGGCCTGGCCAACCTCGGCTATGCGCTGCCCGGCTCGGTGCTGGCGGTCGCGCTGATGCTGGCCTTCAGCTGGCTGGACAACCGCCTGGTGATCCCGCTGTCCAGCGCGCTGGGCGGCGCCGGCAAGCCGCTGCTGCTGGGCAGCCTCTACGCCCTGCTGCTGGCCTATCTGGTGCGCTTCATGGCGGTGGCCTACGGGCCGCTGGAAGGCAGCCTGGCGCGCATCCGCCCGTCCCTGCCGGAGGCCTCGCGCAGCCTCGGCATCGGCGGCGCGCGGCTGTTCGGCCGGGTCTACCTGCCGCTGCTGCTGCCCGGCACCCTGAGCGCGGCGCTGCTGGTGTTCGTCGACGTGCTCAAGGAGATGCCGGCGACCCTGCTGATGCGTCCGTTCGGCTGGGACACCCTGGCGGTGCGGGTGTTCGAGATGACCAGCGAGGGCGAGTGGGCGCGCGCCTCGCTACCGGCGCTGAGTCTGGTGCTGGTCGGCCTGCTGCCGGTGATCGGCCTGATCCGCCGTTCGGCGCGCCGCTACGGCTGATCCGCCGGGCGCATGGCCGCGCGCATGTTCCGTTCACGGTTTGCGGCTACAATGCGCGCCATTCGACGCCCGGAAGGAGATCCCATGGGACAGCGTACTCCCCTCTATGACCTGCACGTGGCGCTGGGCGCCAAGCTGGTCGATTTCGGCGGTTGGGACATGCCGCTGCATTACGGTTCGCAAGTCGAGGAGCATCATCAGGTGCGTCAGGACTGCGGCGTCTTCGACGTCTCCCACATGACCGTGGTGGATGTCGCCGGCGCCGAGGCCCAGGCCTTCCTGCGCCGCCTGCTGGCCAACGACGTGGCGCGCCTGGAGGCCCCGGGCAAGGCCCTGTACAGCGCCATGCTCAACGAGGCCGGCGGGATCATCGACGACCTGATCGTCTACCGCAGTGCCGCCGGCTACCGTCTGGTGGTCAACGCCGCCACCCACGACAAGGACCTGGCCTGGATGCGCGCGCAGAGCGAAGGCTTCGCCGTCGAGCTGCACGAACGCGACGACCTGGCAATGCTCGCCGTGCAGGGCCCCCACGCCCTGGAGCGCTGCGCCGAGCTGGTGACCCCGCCGCGCGCCAGCCTGATCCGCACCCTGCAGCCGTTCCACGGCCAGGCCGAAGGCGACTGGTTCATCGCCCGCACCGGCTACACCGGCGAGGACGGCCTGGAGATCCTCCTGCCGGCCGACGAGGCGCCCGGCCTGCTCAACGACCTGGTCGGCGCCGGCATCGCCCCGGTCGGTCTCGGCGCGCGCGACACCCTGCGCCTGGAAGCCGGGCTCAACCTCTACGGCCAGGACATGGACGAGACGGTCACCCCGCAGGCCGCCAACCTCGGCTGGACGGTGGCCTGGGAGCCGGCCGAGCGCGATTTCATCGGTCGCGCCGCGCTGGAGGCGCAGCGCGCCGCCGGCGGCGCGGAAACCAAGCTGGTCGGCCTGGTGCTGGAGGAGCGCGGCGTGCTGCGTGCCCACCAGGCGGTGCGCGTCGAGGGGCTCGGCGACGGCGAGATCACCAGCGGCAGCTTCTCGCCGACCCTCGGCAAGTCGATCGCCCTGGCCCGCGTGCCGGCCGGCACCGGCGAGCGCGCCGAGGTGGAAATCCGCGGCAAGTGGTACCCGGTACGGGTGGTCAAACCGGCCTTCGTGCGCCACGGCAAGCCGCTGATCTGAGGGGGCGGGGCGTAGCCGCGGCGGCTGCGCCCGTGTAACGTGATGCCATCTTCCCTGCCGGCCGCGCCCCGGCACCGAACCGCACAAGGACTCCGACCATGAGCAACACTCCCGCCGAACTGCGTTACGCCGCCAGCCACGAATGGGCCCGCCTGGAAGCCGACGGCAGCGTCAGCGTAGGCATCACCGACCACGCCCAGGCCGCCCTGGGCGACGTGGTGTTCGTCGAGCTGCCCGACCTCGGCCGCCAGTTCGCCGCCGGCGAGCAGGCCGGCGTGGTCGAGTCGGTCAAGGCCGCCTCCGACGTCTACGCGCCGCTGGCCGGCACGGTGATCGCCGTCAACGAGGCACTGGCCGACGCCCCCGAGGCGATCAACGCCGAGCCCTACGCCGCCTGGTTCTATCGCCTGCAGCCGGTCGACGCCGCCGAGCTGGACCAGCTGCTCGACGCCGCCGCCTACCAGGCCAGCTGCGACGCCTGATCCCCGATCCCGTCGGTAGCCCGCTGCCGGCGGGTTGCCGGCTCCCTGCCTGTGCCTCCGGCTGCCGCCGCGGCCGGAATCCTGCGGAGTCCGTGCCATGTCCCAGCCCCGTCCCGCCGACCTGCTGCAACCCGAAGCCTTCCTGCACCGCCACCTCGGCCCGGATGCCGACGAGCAGCGCGCCATGCTCGCCGCGCTCGGCCTCGCCAGCCGCGCCGAGCTGATCGGTCAGGCCCTGCCGGCGGCGATCCGCCTGCGCGCCCCGCTGGCCCTGCCGCCGGCCCTCGACGAGCAGGCCGCGCTGGCCCGCCTGCGCGGCTACGCCGAGCAGAACGAGCGCTGGACCAGCCTGATCGGCATGGGCTACCACGCCACCCACACCCCGCCGGTGATCCTGCGCAACGTGCTGGAAAACCCCGGCTGGTACACCGCCTACACCCCCTATCAGGCGGAGATTTCCCAGGGCCGCCTGGAGGCGCTGCTGACCTTCCAGCAACTGACCTGCGACCTCACCGGCCTGCCGCTGGCCGGCGCCTCGCTGCTCGACGAGGCCACCGCCGCCGCCGAGGCGATGGCCATGGCCCGGCGGGTGGCGAAGAGCGCCAGCCAGCGCTTCTTCGTCGACGAGAACTGCCACCCGCAGACCCTCTCGGTGCTGCAGACCCGCGCCGCCGGCTTCGGCTTCGAGCTGGTGGTCGACGCGCCGGAGCGTCTCGGCCAGCACGAGGTGTTCGGTGCCCTCTTGCAGTACCCCGACACCCACGGCGAGATCCGCGACCTGCGCCCGCTGATCGAGCAGCTGCACGCCCGGCAGGCGCTGGCCTGCGTGGCCTGCGACCCGCTGGCCCTGCTGCTGCTCACCCCGCCCGGCGAGCTGGGCGCCGACATCGCCCTGGGCAGCGCCCAGCGCTTCGGCGTGCCGCCGGGCTACGGCGGCCCGCACGCGGCGTTCTTCGCCTGCCGCGAGGAGTACAAGCGCGCCATGCCCGGGCGGATCATCGGCGTGTCGAAGGACGCCCGCGGCCAGCCGGCGCTGCGCATGGCCCTGCAGACCCGCGAGCAGCACATCCGCCGCGAGAAGGCCAACTCCAACATCTGCACCGCCCAGGCGCTGCTGGCCAACATGGCCGCCTTCTACGCCGTCTACCACGGCCCGGCGGGGCTCAGGCGCATCGCCGGGCGCGTGCAGCGGCTCACCGCGATCCTCGCCGCCGGCCTCGAACGCGGCGGCATCGTCCGCCTCAACCGCCGCTTCTTCGACACCCTGACCCTGGAGGTCGGCGGCGCCCAGCAGGCGATCCTCGACAGCGCCCAGGCGGCGCGGATCAACCTGCGCATCCTCGGCCGCGGCCGCCTCGGCGTCAGCCTCGACGAAACCTGCAGCCTGGACACCGTGGCGCAGTTGCTGCGGATCTTCCTCGGCGTAGGTCACGGCCTCGACCCCGCCGTGCTGGGCGACGATCCGGCGCTGCCCGGCGGCCTCCCCGCCGCGCTGGCGCGTACCTCGGCGCTGCTCGAACATCCGCTGTTCAACCGCCACCACAGCGAGACCGCCATGCTGCGCTACCTGCGCCGCCTGCAGGAGCGCGACCTGGCGCTGGACCGCAGCATGATCCCGCTCGGCTCCTGCACCATGAAACTCAACGCCGCCAGCGAGATGCTGCCGGTCAGCTGGCCGGGCTTCGCCGAGCTGCACCCCTTCGCGCCGCGCGAACAGGCGCGCGGCTACGCACGGCTGTTCGCCGACCTGCAGGCCTGGCTGGCGGCGATCACTGGCTTCGACGCGATCAGCCTGCAGCCCAACTCCGGCGCCCAGGGCGAATACGCCGGGCTGCTGGCGATCCGCGCCTGGCACGCCAGCCGCGGCGAGGCGCAGCGCGACATCTGCCTGATCCCCGCCTCGGCCCACGGCACCAACCCGGCCAGCGCGGCGATGCTCGGCCTGCAGGTGGTGGTGGTCGACTGCGACGGCAGCGGCAACGTCGACCTGCCCGACCTCGCGGCCAAGGCCGCGGCGGCCGGCGCGCGGCTGGCCTGCCTGATGATCACCTATCCCTCGACCCACGGGGTGTTCGAGGAAGGCATCGGCGAGATCTGCGCAGCGATCCACGCCCACGGCGGCCAGGTGTACATGGACGGGGCGAATCTCAACGCGCTGGTCGGCCTGGCCCGCCCGGCCGACTTCGGCGCCGACGTGGCGCACATCAACCTGCACAAGACCTTCTGCATCCCCCACGGCGGCGGCGGCCCGGGCATGGGGCCGATCGGCGTCAAGGCGCACCTGGCGCCGTTCCTCGCCAACCACCCGGTGGTCGAACTGGATGGCCCGCTGCCCGGCAACGGCGCGGTCAGCGCCGCACCCTGGGGCAGCGCGGGGATCCTGCCGATCAGCTGGATGTACATCGCCATGCTCGGCCCGCAGCTGCGCGAGGCCAGCGAGGTGGCGATCCTCAACGCCAACTACCTGGCCGCGCGCCTCGACGGCGCCTACCCGGTGCTCTACCGCGGCCGCCACGGCCGGGTCGCCCACGAGTGCATCCTCGACCTGCGCCCGCTCAAGGCGGCCAGCGGGATCGGCGAGGAGGACGTCGCCAAGCGCCTGATGGACTACGGCTTCCACGCGCCGACCATGTCCTTCCCGGTGCCCGGCACCCTGATGATCGAACCCACCGAGAGCGAATCCAAGGCCGAGCTGGATCGCTTCGTCGAAGCCATGCTGGCGATCCGTGCCGAGATCGCCAAGGTCGAGTCCGGCGAGTGGCCGGCCGACGACAACCCGCTCAAGCGCGCGCCGCACACCCTGGCCGACGTCACCGCCGAATGGAGCCGTCCCTACAGCATCGCCGAAGCGGTAACCCCGACCGCCCACACCCGCGCGAGCAAGTACTGGCCGGCGGTCAACCGGATCGACAACGTGCTGGGCGACCGGCAACTGGTCTGCGGCTGCGGTGCGCTGGAGGACTGGCGGGGGTAGGCGGGAAGCTGGGCCGTCGCATGGCGCGGAGCGGCATTGCCGGAGCCGGTCTCGTTGGCTGGCGGCAACGGCTTGCGGGAGGCGGGTTGGAAAGTCGCCGACTGCGAGGTGCGGCCCCCGAAAACGACTCAGGCCCGCAGCGAGGCGGGCCTGAGCGTTGTGCATGTGGTGGGCCCAGCAGGGCTCGAGCCTGCGACCAAGGGATTATGAGGCGCGTGTCGGCGCTTTTCTCGATGGTGCATCTTGTTGCAGCACGCCACACAAACCCTTGTTCTATAAGGCTTTGACTGCCTTTCGTTGTTTCGCCTCGGTGCTGGATGTAGCCTGCTGTCCACAGAGAAGCTGTGACCAAAGCTGGGACCAAAGCCGAGGCGACTATGGCGGGCAACGCATCGAAGTCCGGGAACGACCAGAAGGTGAGGGGCATGACGCCTGGCTGTTCACCGCTGGTCGAGAGCCTGCCGGGGCGTGGCACCGGCGCGCTGGTGTTCAAGCGTCCGAACGATGGGCCGCCCACCTGTTACTACCGCTATCACCATGCCGGCAAGCAAGTGCTGGTCAAGCTGGGGGCTTACCGACGTACCGCTCGGGAAGTAGGCTTCACCCTGCCCGAACTGCGCGACAAGGCCGCCGCAATGGCTCAGATAGCCAGGGAGCACGGCGACGTCAAAGCGTTCCTGGCGCAGCAGCAGCTTGCCGCCGAGCTGGCCCGTGCCGATGCCGAACGCGAGATCCTGGAGCGCCAGCGGCGGGCGGAGATCGAGGCACGCAAGGGCAGTTTCGCTGACCTGCTGGAAGCCTACGCTGTCGACCTGGAGCGCCACGGAAAGGTGAGCCACCGCAAGGTGCGCCAGCTGTTCAAGTCGCACGTCGCCGATCACCACCCCGAACTGGTGGGGCGCAAGGCCGCCGACATTCAGCCGGAGGATATTCAGTTGATCCTGGCCGGCGTCCTGCAGCGCAAGCCGAAGGGGCGCGGTATCAGGAACAAGGCCAAGGCCGAAGCCGGCAACGGGATGAAAACCACTGCCGACGAGCTGCGCCGCTATCTCAAGGCTGCCTTCAACTTCGCCGCCAAGGCGCACCTGTCCGCCGAACGGATCGCGGAGAGCGGCAAGCTGTTCGCCATCAACTCCAACCCGGTGGCGCTGATCCCGAAAATCTCCGGCACCGGGCTCGGCAATACCGAGTCGCTGACTCCTGCCGAGCTGGCGGAGCTGCTGCGCTACCTGGACACCCAGCCAGAGCGGCACGCGGCCATCGCCCGCGCGTTCCTGTACTTCGGCGGACAACGCCTGCGCCAGCTCGTCGCGGTGCCTTGGGATGGCGTGGCGGACGATGTGTTGGTGCTGCTCGATGCCAAGGGCCGGAAGGACTCGGCGTGGGAGCATCTGCTGCCGATCACCTCGCGGCTGAAGGAGATCATGCAGCCGCTCCTGCAGGCCCGCCTTGGGCCTGGCCCGTTCTCCCTGGATGGGCAGGCCACCATCCACGCGGACACACTGAGCAAGCTGTTCACCGCGGCGGGCCGCGCGCTAGCGAAGGATGGCAAGGCACGCTTCCCCTTCAGCTGGCGGCACCTGCGCGCCACCTGCGAAACGCTGCTAGCTGCCCAGCGAGTACCGGAGGAAGTCCGGGCCTGGCTACTGTCGCACGGGCGTACAGGCATTCAGGCCAAGCACTACGACCGATTTGCCTACCTGCCCGAGAAAACGGCCGCCCTGGAGCAGTGGGGGCGCTATCTGGATGGTCTGCACGCTGGTGAGCAGGTCGATAACGTAGTGCTGCTGTCGCGAAGGAAGTGAAACAAGATGTTTCTAGAATTCAGTGCGCTATGTGTGTCTATGGGACGATATGGAACGGCATAGGACGGCATAGGACGGAATGGACAAAAATCCAGTGCATGCAAGGCGTTACGCTCCCCACTGCTGCTGATCCGACCATTCTTGAACCTTATTAATCCAGCCTGTAACGTCTCGAACACTGGCTAGACAAACAGCACCAGTCGAAACGCTCAATCCGAGTCGAGTCGCTGGCGCCGCTGGAATGCAGACAAAGAAAAGCCCCCGGCACGCCAATGCCGAGGGCTGACTCGAGAGGGACGCGCCAACGTCCTTTTGCATACCAGCAAGCCAGTACACCCCGAGGATGAAGCATCTTGGATAGGGCTTCCGCGTATCCGGCAGTGCCGAAAACGCAACCAGAGTGTAGGGCATTCGTTCTGTATTCGGAACAACCATCCGGCGTGAGTCTACGACCCGCCGGGTGGTTCTGGCGGCCTCCTCTTACCCCTCGGGTTCTGCAATTCCATTTGGAGAACCCCCACATGGCGCAACTTGCCACCTGCATTACCCCTGCTGCACCCAACTTGCCGATCCCTGGCACCTTCTGCACCACCGCCCAGCTCTGCACCAAGTTCCAGATCAGCCGCACGACCCTGTGGCGCTGGTCGCAAATGCCGGGCTTCCCGCGTGCCGTCCGCTTCGGCCGCTCGGTTCGCTGGCCGGTCGAGGCCATCGAGTCTTTCCTGATTCAGCAGGAGGCGTAACCCATGAAGATCAAGCAACCCTGCAAATCGGCGGGGACGGGATCGGCTTGCCTGGAGAAAGGACGCCCCAGCTCAGGGCGCCCCCACTTCTACCGCCACAGTCTTGTTTCATTGCGCTCCGGCATGTATCGTTCGCCCGTCACGGTCAATCCCGTGGCCGACCTTGGCCGGTCGATCAGAAAAGGCGCACAGGCGCCCACCATCCGAAAGCAGGCGCTTTTTTTGTGCCTGCCGCTTCGTGTTATGGCGGCTGTGCGCGGGACACCT